>Ga0302266_10000315_pt1 | contig 49802 bp, 39 predicted proteins | sample III_Bog_E1_2_FD_194559 | JGI IMG/M metagenome (GOLD analysis project Ga0302266, IMG submission 194559) | Peat permafrost microbial communities from Stordalen Mire near Abisko, Sweden - III_Bog_E1_2 | ecosystem: Environmental > Terrestrial > Soil > Wetlands > Peat | place: Sweden: Abisko...
GGGATGGAGTGATTTACCGGTTGCACGGGGGCAACCGCCGGTGTAGTAACTGTGTTTGTTGTAGTCATACGGGCAGAGAGTTTATCAGAGTGCTTCCGCGCTCGCTCTCTGCCCTCATGTTTTCTTTACGAAGACGGAGAACGGCGGCCGCTTTTTATTTTGAAATGCGGCTTGGTAAAGCCGGCGGATGGGTGTAAAACAGCTTCCACCATGAGCAAACAACCAACCACCCGGCTGCAAGTCTGGAGGTCCGGTCGCACCGCCTGGTTGGTTTTCGCGTTGGTGGCTTCCTTGCTGGCCGGCTGTTCTAAGAGCAATAGCGTGAAAATTATTTCAGCAGTTTATGGATCGGGCGGGAATTTCGCGGACGTTTCCGATCGCGTTGGCGAAATGGTTCGGCAGCCAGCGGGTTTCCAAGCGCAACCCAGCTGGTTGAATACCGACCCTACGCCCGGCTGGAACAAGACGCTGGTAATAGTTTATGAGGTCAACGGTCACCGCCACATTTTTACGGCCCACGAGGGCGCCTGGGTGAACGCCAAGCTTTTGCTGGAGGCTGCCCGATGATGATGCCCATGCCATGAATCCCGATGCGGTCAATCGCGGTCGGGCGTTCACCTTGGTCGAATTACTGGTGGTCATCGCCATCATCGGCATTCTGGCCGCGCTGCTGATGCCGGTGTTGAGCCGGACCAAAAGTTCCGCCGGCAAGGCAACCGACCTTAACAACCTCAAGCAGATCATGGACGCAATCCACCTATACGCCTCGGATAACGGCGATGGGCTGCCCGCGCCGAACTGGGACAATGGCGGCTTTGACGGCAACGGCACTGTCGCTGGCTGGCTTTACAAACCCGTTCCATCGCTCAGCGTCACCAACCGCTATAACCTGGCCGGCGGGTTGTTGTGGCCGGTCTTGCAAACGCCAAAAGTTTATGTCTGTCCCAACGACAATCTGCAGATGTGGCACTGGTCGAACCATGACAATGCGACAGAACAGCGCAAGCAGCAGCTTTCCAGTTATGCGATGAACGGTGCCGTGGTCGGCTTCTTCGCGGCCATTTATCCGGCCGTGAAACTGGGGCAGATGCTGCCCGGTGACTGCGCCTTTTGGGAAACCGACGAGACCGAGCCGTTCTTTTTCAATGATGGCGCGAATTATCCGCAGGAAGGCGTGAGCGCCCGGCACCAGCAAGGCGGCGTTCAAGCCTTGTTTGATGGCTCGGTGAATTATGTCAAACTGGACAACTGGTATGACGATGTGATGGCCACCAACCGCAACCGTCTTTGGTGTTATCCCAAAACTTCCAACGGGAGGTGAAGTGAAACCCAAACTTGTTTCCGGCATGGAGTTCGTTTTTAATCGGCGGCTTGGTTGGCTGGCGGGGATTATCGCGAGTGGAGCTGAATTAACCGATTGCAATCAGCCGGAAGTCGGCTATGCTTTGCGCTCGTTTTTTACCGAAGAACCAATCAAACAAATAATTTATGTCACAGCATCGCAGTCTCCGCGCGGCGTCCACCTTGGGCGGCAAGCGCAATGTCCTCAAGCGTTTTGAACGCACCGCCCTCCTCGAAAAGCGCGGCCAGCGCAAGACCGGCGACAAGATCACCGGCCTCCGCAAAACCAAGCCCGAGGCCTGAACATTTGCGATTTTCGATATACGATTTACGATTTGGCTGTTCGCAGTCGGGCGTTTCGATCGTAAATCGGCAATCGTAAATCGTAAATCCTGTGGTTCGTTTGCAGAAATTTCTCGCCGATGCCGGGGTGGCTTCCCGCCGCGCCGGCGAGCAGATTATTTTGGAAGGGCGCGTCGCGGTGAACGGCCATGTCGTCCGCCTGCTCGGCTCCAAGGTTGATCCCGACCACGACCAGGTGGCGGTGGACGGCAAGCCGGTGCGCCCGAAAAAACTGATTTACGCCGCGCTGAACAAGCCGCCGGGCTGCGTGTGTTCGCGCAAGGATGAGTTTGACCGGCCGACGATTTACCAACTGCTGCCGCGCGAGTGGGAAACGGTGCAGTCCGTCGGGCGGCTGGACTACAACAGCGAGGGATTGATTTTTCTCACCAATGATGGACAATTCGCTTTGCGCCTGACGCATCCACGCTACGGTGTCCGCAAAAAATATCTGGTGAGCGTCGAGGGCGAAGTGACGCCAGCGATGCTGGAGCTGTTCAAGCGCGGCATTTTTCACGAAGGCGAAAAACTGAAGGCGCTGTCGGCGCGGATCGTTTCCGGCACGCGGCACAAGAGCGTGGTGGAACTGGAACTCGGCGAAGGCAAGAACCGCGAGGTGCGGCGACTCTTCGAGTCGCAGGCCATCACGGTAAAAAAATTACAGCGGACGCAGATTGGAAAAATCAAGCTCGGCGAACTGAAGCTGGGCAAATGGCGGACGCTGAACGCGGTGGAAATAAAAACTTTGACTACGGAAAACTGATTTATGAAAACGAACTGCTGGTTGGTATTAGGAACGATCCTCGCCACGACTGCCGTGGCGCAGGTCAACACAAACAAATTGCCGGAAATCCCCGCCCCGGCCACGGCCATGGTCACGATGCCGGCTCCGGTGGTTGCCGTGGCCAGCACCAATGCCGTCGCGCCCGTCGCGAAGAAGCCGGTGATCAAACACAAAAAGAAGATCGTCAAAAAGATTTCCGAGCCGTCCGTCGCGCTCGTCGCCGGTCCCGCCACCGTCATTTCCGCGAACCTCAACCTGCGCGGCCAGGCCGGTCTCAAGGGCGAAGTCGTCGGCCACCTGAAGGCGGGCGACACCGTCACCGTGATTTCCCAGATTAACCTCGACAAGCACGCCGCCGACGAGCCGGCGCAGTGGGCGAAAATTTCGCTGCCGGCGGCAACCAAGGTCTGGGTCAACTCCAAGTTTGTGGACGCGGCGACCAAGACGGTTTCCGCGCGGAAGCTGAACCTCCGCGCCGGCCCGGGCGAGAATTACAGCGTGCTGGGCATGATTGAAAAAGGCACGCCCGTCAGCGAACTGTCCGCCAAGGGCGCCTGGTCGCAGATCGAGACGCCCACGAACGCCTTCGCGTTTGTCGCGGCCATGTTTTTGAAGCAGGAAGCCGCAACCGCCGCCGAGCCGAACAATCCCGCTCCGGCTCCGGTTGAAACGCCGGTGGTGACCACGCCGCCGCCCACGACCAACACCGTCGCCGAAGCCGCGCCCATTGTGACGCAGCCGCCGGTCGCGCCGGCCGTTGTTCCGCCGGCACCGGTCGCGCCTGCGTCTGAGGCGAACCCGTCGGCCCCGGCCGCCCCGGCCATAGCGGAGACGTCCGCGCCCGCTGCCGCCGTGGTTGACACCAATCCGCCGCCGCCCCGCGTGGTTTCGCACGAGGGCTATGTGCGCCCGGCCACGAGCATTGTCGCGCCGACCAGCTACGAGCTTTTTGATGCAGACAGCGGCAACACGATCAACTATCTCTATTCCCCGTCCACCAACCTGGATTTGTCGCTCTACAACACGTATCAAATCATCGTGACCGGCGAGGAAGGCATCTCCGCCCGCTGGCAGGACACGCCGGTGATCACCATCCAGAAGATTTACGTCGTCTCCACCAACCCGCCGGACGCTTTCAAGCGCGTGGCCAGCCCCCGTGCCAGCAGCAATGTCAGCCCTGGCAAACGTCATTGATGGGCGCGCCATCGCGGCGCAGCTCCAGCGGGAGCTCGCCGCGCGCGTGGCAGTCTTGAAGCAACGCGGCGTGGCTCCCGGCCTCGCCTTCGTGCGCGTCGGCGAAGATCCGGCGTCGAAGGTCTATGTCGGCCGCAAGGAAAAAGCCTGCGCGGAACTCGGCATCGTTTCCGAAACGCACGTCCTGCCGGAAAAAACCTCCGAGGCAGAACTGCTCGCGCTCATCGGCAAACTAAATTCCACCGCGCCCGTTCACGGCATTCTCGTGCAGGCACCGTTGCCGAAACATATTCGTGAATCGGTTGTCTTCACCACTGTGCTGCCAACGAAGGACGTGGACGGTTTTCATCCCGTGAATGTTGGCAAGCTCATGCTTGGTGATGAAACCGGCTTCAAACCCTGCACACCCGCCGGCGTCGTCGAACTCCTCATCCGCTCCGGCGTGAAGACCGACGGCGCGGAGGTCGTCGTGCTCGGTCGCGGCAACATCGTCGGCAAGCCGATGGCCGCGATGCTCTGCCAAAAGGGCAGGGCGGCCAACGCCACCGTGACGATTTGTCATTCCGCCACGCGCGACATCAAGGCGCATTGCCGCCGTGCCGACATCATTATCGCCGCGATGGGCGTGGCGGAATTTCTCAAGGCCGACATGGTCAAGCCCGGCGCTGTCATCATGGACGTGGGCGTGAACCGCGTTCCGGACGCAACCTCCAAGACCGGCACCAAGCTCGTCGGCGACGTGGATTTTGCGAACGTCCAGCCCATCGCCGGCAAGATCACGCCCAATCCTGGCGGCGTCGGCCCGATGACCATCGCGATGCTGCTGCAGAACACCGTCCGCGCAGCGGAGCAGGCGACGGGCTGAACAAAACCTGCGGAAAAATTTCTGTCCGGCCGGCGGTTCGTTTAATCTTCCAGCTTCATGGCCGACCGACTGCCCATTTACGAAATCGAGCGCGACATCATCGCGCGGCTGCAAAGCGACAAGCGGCTCATCCTGTCCGCGCCGACCGGCTCCGGCAAGTCCACGCAGGTTCCGCAGATGCTCTTGAAACACGGTTTGCTCGGCAGCGGCCAGGTGGTCGTCCTCCAACCTCGCCGGCTCGCCGCGCGCCTGCTCGCCGCCCGCGTCGCGTCGGAACTAGGCGTCAAACTCGGCGAGGAAGTCGGTTATCAAATCCGTTTTGAGAACGTCACGTCGGCGAAAACAAAAATTCGTTTTGTGACCGAGGGCGTTTTGCTGCGGCAAATGATCGATGACCCGCAACTGCGCGGCGTCTCGGCAATTTTGTTCGACGAATTTCACGAGCGGCATCTTTACGGCGACATCACGCTCGCGCAGACGCTGGATCAGCAGGAAAAGTTTCGTCCCGACCTCATTCTCGCCGTGATGTCTGCCACGCTGAACGCGGGCGAACTGGAAAAGTATCTTTCACCCTGTGCCGTGCTGTCGTCCGAAGGCCGGATGTTTCCGGTGGAGCACGAATACGCCGAGCTGCCCGCCTATGCCGACAAACGCCCCGTCTGGGAACAGGCGGCGGACGCCTTCAGCCGCTACGTCCACGGCGGCGGCGAGGGCGACGTGCTGGTGTTCATGCCCGGCGGATTTGAAATTGCCCAGACCATCGAGACCATCCGCAACACCAACGAGGCCAAGGGATTTATTTTGTTGCCGTTGCACGGCGAATTGCCGCCGCGCGATCAGGACGCCGCCGTCGCGCGTTACGACCGGCGCAAAGTCGTCATCGCCACGAACGTCGCCGAGACTTCGCTGACGATTGATGGCGTTCGCTTGGTCATTGATTCCGGCCTCGCGCGCGTCGCGCGCTACGACGCGAACCGTGGCATCAACACACTGCTGATTGACAAGATTTCCCAGTCGAGCGCCGACCAGCGCGCGGGCCGCGCCGGCCGCACCGCGCCGGGCGTATGCATGAGATTGTGGTCGCGCGAGGAACATTCGCACCGCGCCGTGCAGGAACTGGCGGAGATCAAGCGGCTGGATTTGTCGGAAGTCGTGTTGACGCTGAAGTCGTCGGGCGTGGTGGACTTGCGAAAATTCCGCTGGCTGGAAAAGCCGGATGAAATTTCGCTCACGCACGCCGAGGAGCTATTGGCGGACTTGGGCGCGATTCACGAAAACAAGATCACTGCCATCGGCCGCAAGATGCTGGCGTTTCCGTTGCACCCGCGTTACGCGCGGATGCTGCTGGCGGCGCAGGAATACGGCTGTGTATATCAGGCGTGCCTCGTCGCGGCGTTGACGCAGGGACGCGATTTGCTGCTGCGCAATTGCGGCAAGGAAGTGGATTCCGTGCGCGAAGATTTGCTCGGTGAAAAGGCGTCGTCGGACTTCTGGATTCTGATGCGCGCCTGGAGTTTTGCGTTCAACAACCAGTTCCGCGTGGACGCGTGCCGCAAGTTGGGTATCCACGCCGTCACCGCGAAGCAGGTCGGGCCGCTGTTTGACCAATTTCTCCGCATTGCCAAGGATGAAGGCCTCGACACGCGGCCCAACGAGGTGAAGGATGAGAATTTGCAGAAGTGCATCCTTATCGGCTTCAGTGACCGCGTGGCCCGGCGGATGGATCAAGGCACCTTGCGCTGCGAGTTGGTGCATGGCCGGCGCGGCGTGCTGGCACGGGAAAGCGCGGTGCAGTCCAGTCCGCTTTTCGTGGCGGCGGAAATCCGTGAGATCGAAGGCCGCGACCGCGAGGTGAACACCATCCTCTCGCTCGGCACGGCCATCGAGGTGGACTGGCTGAAAGAATTATTTCCCGATGACATCAAAAGCGATGTCCATGTGCAATATGATACGCGGGAGAAAAGAGTTTTGGCCGCCGAGCTCTTACGCTTCCGCGACTTGGCTCTTGCGGCGAAACGCATTGACCCGCCACCGGGCGACGCGGCGGCGCGTTTGCTCGCGGATGAAATTCTCGCCGGACGTCTGCTGCTGCCGAACTGGGATCATCACGTCGAGCAGTGGCTGGCGCGGCTGAACTTGTTGTGCAAGGAGTGCGCGGACCTGCAGTTGCCGGCCATCACGGATGAGGACAAAAAATCCATCATCGAGCAGTTGTGCCACGGCGCGATGAGCTACAAAGACATCAAGGAACGCGAAGTCAAACCCATCGTGATGTCGTGGCTCTCGGCGGCGCAGCGCGAATTGCTGGACAAGCACGCGCCGGAGCGGCTCACGCTGCCGAACGGCCGCACGCCCAAGGTGAATTACGAGCCGGGCAAGTCGCCGTTCATCTCGCTGCGCATCCAGGAACTATACGATGTGAACCAAACGCCGAAGATTGCGCTGGGCCGTGTGCCGGTGACGGTGCATATTCTGACTCCGGGCATGAAACCGATCCAGGTGACACAAGATTTGGCGAACTTCTGGCGCGAGCATTATCCAAAAATAAAATCGGAACTGGCGCGGAAGTATCCGAGGCATTTATGGCGATGAAAGGCATTGAACAACTGTGTCCGAGCTGCGGCCTGTGCTGCGATAGCACCCTGTTCGCCGACGTGGAACTGCGCGCCAGCGACAACCCGGCACGGTTAAGCCGGCTGGGGCTGACGCTGCTGAAGAAAAACAAGTTCACGACCGCCTTCGCGCAGCCGTGCGCGTGCTTCGACGGCAAGCTTTGTGGCATTTATTCCGAGCGGCCGAAGCGTTGTCACCTGTTCGAGTGCGGTCTGCTGAAGCGCGTTGAAGCCGGCGAAATATCGGCGGCCGCAGCGTTGAAGAAAATATCCGAAGCGAAACAGCGCGCCGAGAAAGTTCGTGTGCTGTTGCACTCACTTAGTCAGCGCGACGAGGAAATGGCGTTGACGCACCGCTACGCCGAAGCGATGGCCGCGCCGATTGATCTGTCTGACGAGACAAATGCGGAGCGGCACGGCGAACTGATGCTGGCGGTCAATGACCTGATGACGCGCTTGCAGCGGGATTTTTTGAGCCTTTGACCTGTTTAAAATGAAGCCTACGGCTTTAGGCCGGATTTTATTTCATGTCCCCGCTTCTGTTGTGGCTTTCGAGGACGCTAAGTCCCGTGTCACCTGCGAGATTTTTTGACAGCACCACGTCGGCGCGGCGCGATGCGGGGTCACTTGCAGGCTGATTAACCCGGCCGTTTTCCACCCGTCCTGCCACGACGGTTTGCAACGGCGTGTGCAGCTTGAAATCCGCACTCCAGTTTTTCGTCCCTCGGCCTGCAGCAGCATCGTCTGCAAAAATATTCTGGCCGTTGCCGCTATTGTCCTCGTCCGGCGCATGGTCGTAACCGCATGCCGCTGCCAGCTTTTTTGGTGAAGTCGGATGATTATTTCTGCGCCGCCACCTTGGCGGTGGCGGCGGCAATTTCCACGCAGACGACGGAGGCGATTTTATCCGGGGCGGCCGCCGGCAGAGCAAGCGTCACGCCGGCCTCGGTCTGTTCAAATTTCAATTTTTTGTGGCCGGCCAGGAGATAGGCTTTCTTCACCTTGCTTTGCAGGCCGGGCAGCTCGAACTTGCCGTTCGCCGGCCAGTTGAAAATCATGACGTAGATTTTCCCCGGCTTGGTCGTGCAGCGCCAGTCGTTGCCCGAGGATACGGTGGTGTCGTGGCCGTAGCCGTCCTTGGCCTTGACGGCCGCGCCCAGTTCGCCGCCGAACGGCGTGGCGGTGGTGCCATAGATGGCTTCGCCGTTGACCTTCATCCACGCGCCGACCTCGGCGAGTCGCTCAAGGCTCGGCTGCGGAATCAGGCCTTCGCTCGTCGGCCCGACGTTCAGCAGATAATTACCGCCCTTGCTGGCGATGTCGCAGAGGTTGCGGATGAGGGTTGTGGTGGATTTCCAGTTATTGTCGTCGCGCTTGAAGCCCCAGGTGTTGTTGAGCGTCATGCAAGTTTCCCAATCACGGCCAGGGAAACCTTTCGCGGGGATTTTTTGTTCCGGTGTCTCGGTGTCCCCCTTGTAGCCGCCGCCGAGCCGGTTGTTCATGATGATGTCCGGTCGGAGCTGCTGCACGGCGTCATAAAGTTTTTTGGCGCGTTCCTGGTTCATGTCGTGCGGCGTGTCCCACCAGAGCACGGCGGGAAATTCGCCGTAGTTCGAGAGAATTTCCTTCACCTGCGGCACGGCGATCTTGTCGATGTAATCGTCCATGTCATGCTGCTGCGCCGGATCCCACTTGCCGCCGGCGGCCGCGCCGCCGTTGTTCCAGTCCTGCGCCTGCGAATAATAGAAGCCCAGCTTGAGGCCGTATTTGCGGCAGGCGGCGGCCAGGTCCTTGAGCGGATCTTTGCCATAAGGCGTGGCCTGCACGATGTTCCACGGGCTGGCCTTCGTGTCGAACATCGCAAAGCCGTCGTGATGCTTCGAGGTGATGACAATGTATTTCATGCCGGCGTCCTTGGCGGCTTTCACCCACGCGTCGGCGTCAAACTTCACCGGGTTGAACTGCTTGGCGAACGCCTGGTATTCGGCCATCGGGATCTTGCCCTTGTTCATGATCCATTCGCCGATGCCGGGCACGGGCTGGTCGTGGTAATAGCCGGCGGGCACGGAATAAACGCCCCAATGGATGAACATGCCGAACTTGGCTTCGCGCCACCACGCCATGCGCGCGTCGCGTTGTGCCTTGGTTTCGACCTTATCGGTCTGGTTGGTCTGCGCCGAGGCGGCTGGCGCGAGGGCGGCCAGCGCCAGCGCGATCATGAAGATGAGCGGTTTTATTTTCATGTTTTGTGTTTGCTTGACCAAATTGAAATTGTGCCAGTTCAAAATTCAAGGCCGGTGTCAACTGGCAGACGGCAAGCTTCGGAAAAAGTTTCAGTTTTTCGCGTGAAAGATTTCGTAAAAGCACGTCCCAGATGGCGGGCGGCTGCATCACACTGTGGCGCTGGAAAGTATCATGCTGGAAACATTGTCACAAGCAGTGGCCAGCAGCTTGATGGGGTCACGTTAATGGACTCGATTGAAGCCGGCCAGATTTTTTATATTTCTGGCAGGTCACGGAGGAAACAAATACATTTTAAAAATGAAAGCGCCCCATCTGTTTGCATTCCCACTGTTGCTTGTCACGACCCTGCTGGTGGCGGCCGCTGAAACTCCCAGCAACACGCTGACCGACGCAGAGAAGGCCGCCGGCTGGAAGCTGCTCTTTGATGGACAAAGTTTTTCCGGCTGGCACAACTTCAAACAGGACGGCGTCCGCCCCGGCTGGCAGGTCAAGGACGGCGCGCTGGTCTGCGCCGACCCGCACAACGCCGGCGACATTGTCACCACGGACAAGTTCGGCTGGTTTGAACTGCAACTGGATTACAACATTTCCGAGGCCGGCAACAGCGGTATCATGTTCCACGTCACCAATGACGGCGACCGGGTGTGGGCGACCGGCCCGGAGTTTCAACTGGAGGACAACGTCAAGGCCGTTGATAAAATTCGCTGCGGCTGGCTGTATGCGCTGTATCAGCCGCCCGTTGATCCCAAGACCGGCCAGACGCTCGACGCCACCAAGCCGGTGGGCGAATGGAACCATGTCCGGCTCCTCCTCGGCCCGGAAAAATGCGTGCATGAAATCAACGGCGTGAAATATTTTGAATACGTCCTCGGGAGCGACGATTTCAACGCGCGGGTGGCGAAGAGCAAGTTCGCCAAGATGTCCTTCTTCGCCAAGGCCACCAGCGGCTTCATCGCCTTGCAGGGCGACCATGGCTCGGTCGCCTTCCGCAACATCAAGATCCGGCCAATCAGCGCCACGGACGTCCCGAAAAATTAATCAACGGCTCGCGGCAGTTAGCGTCACCGGGCCGAGCAAACCGCAATCGGTGAGCGGCCAGTTGGCGGCGTCGAAGGGCTTGTAATTGATGTCCACGAAATTGATGTCGCGGAACGTTTTCCACTTCACGCCGCGCCGGTCGAGGTCGCGGATGCGGTTGGCGGCGACGCCGGTGACCTCCACTTCGAGCATGTTGCCTGCGGGTTTCAGATTATCCACCACCACGCGGAACGGCGGCGTGATGAGCGTGCCGTAATCCTTGCCGTTCACGCGCACCCGCGCGCTCTGGCGCACATCGCCGAGGTCGAGGAAATAATATTTGCTGTCGCCCGGCGCGTCAAAGGTGGTTGAGTAGCTTGCCGAACCGGCAAAATTTTGTGCGTTCGTGTCGCCGTTGTCCGTCCACGAGGCGAGCTTGGCGGTTTGAAAATCGGCCGGCAGCACCGGGCCGCCTTCGAGAAATTTCACGTTCCACTGGCCGCTGATTTCAACCGGCTGGCCGTTGGTCTGAAAATATTTCCAGCGCGGATACGAATCTAACTCCACGAGCGGATGGTCAAAGGCGCGGAGAATCACGGACTCGCCGGCGGCGAGTTGGAGATGGACATCGGTTGAGTTTACTGCGTCCAGCTCAGTTCCCAAATGAAGCTCAATTTGTCTTATGGTAGCGACGCCAGAATTGCCGGTCATCGGATCAAGAATAACAATAGACTTGGCTGCTCGTCCAAGAGTGACCCAACCATCAAAATTTGTCCCGGTGCGATTGGCTATAAAATAGTGATAGCCTCCGTCAAAAGAACGGCGGACAAACGAAAGCCCTGCTTTCGTCATTTCTTCAGATATAGCTATATCGGAATAAATGTATGAATAATGAAGGGCAACAAATATATCTCCGCGAATAACTTTGCCCGGCTTTAACATGTTTACAGAAATGCCCTGACCAAACCTAGTCGGTGGTATTATCGACAAGAGAATTGCCAATTCCTTGCGCTGTTCTGCTAAATTATTCCAGCCGCAGATGTCAGAAGGATTCCATTTGTCAAATATCACCGTCGCCCCATTTTCCGCCAGTGCGACCAGTTGCTTGAAGGTTTCCAGCGGCATGAATCTACATTCCGGCACGACGATGACTTTGTAATTGCCGCCGGGCATCTGGATTTTTCCGTCCACGACTTTCGCCGTTTTCAACTGCGCGTCGGAAACGTAGTCGAAGGCGTAACCGCGCTCCCACAGTTCGTGCGCGGTCTTGCCGATGGGCTGGTCTTCAAACCAGACTTGCTGCGAGGCCGCCTCGACCTGGAATTGCGGCGCGCGCGCCAGCGCATTCGTGCTGCTCCAAAAATCTTCAATCGGCCAGTAGAGCAAAATGTCATTGTCAGATTTTCCTGATTGTAAGATGGACTGGACGCGCGCGATGTAATTGTTGACCGCCGGCGCGTCGCGCCAGATGGAATTGCGCGGGTTCATTTCCGTCGCGGCGTAGAAATGCCAGCCGGGCCAGCCGGCCTCGTCCGGCGAGTAGCAGCAGCCATGGTAGAAGACGTGGTTGATGCCGGAGAGAAACAGGTCGTCCATGACGTCTTTCACTTCGCCCAGCGTCTCGGTGAAATGCTCGGCCATCCAGGTGCAGCTCTCGGAACTAACGAGCGGCTTGCCGGTGACGTGCGCGGCGGACGACGCAAACTTGGAAACGAGCGGGTTGTGCTTCTTGCTGAAAAACTCCGTCTCCGGGATGTCCGCCGTGGCGTAGAGGTCCAGCAAATTGCCGGGCGAGCCGTGCGCCTGGTAGCGCGTGATGAAGCCTTCCGAGTGCGCCCATTTTGTCCACGCCGGCATGGTTTCCTCGGCCATGATTTCGGAAATCGTCTGGCGGTAGTCGCACAGGACACGTCTGGCGTGTTCGTCGGTGTTCGTGCCGAACATCGCCGGCAGCTCGGTCTGTAGCCGGTAGCCGCGCCGCTTTTCAAACTCGGCAAAAAAGTCGGGCGACCAATCGGACCTGTATTCGTAGGAGTCAACAAACTGGGCGCGCGGCCGCAGGCCGGTATAATCGGCGAACGCGGCGGTGTAGGGCTTGAGATAGTCGTCCATCGCCGGCGGATAAAAGAGGTTGAGCATCCAACCCTCGCCGCCGGGCGCGGCGCGCTTGACCTTCTGGCCGGAAGGTTTCTGCGAGATGGCGTAAATCGTCCAAGTGCCGTTCGTCGGCGAGAAACCCACCTCGCCGTCGGCAGAAATCTTATCCGTGAGCTCGATGGATTTGCCGTCCGGCGAAAACGCGACGAGCGCCTGCGTGGATTTGCGGCTGAATTTTTGTTTCAGCGTCTCGCCGGCGGCGAGGTGGTAAGTTTTCACCACGACGCTGGCGTTGGCATCCTCATCCGTGACCTGCGGGCCGCCGAAACACCATCCGGTGCCGGTGGTCATGTCCACGCCCATGTCGAGCCGGTGCGCCTCGCTGACCGCCCAGCCCATCATGTCCATCCATTCCGGCGAAAGGTATTTAATGTATTTCGATTCAAAACCCTTTGCGCCGTAAATCGGGATGATGTGGATGCCGCCCAGCCCGGCGGCGGCGTAGCGTTCCAATTCTTTCGTGAGATTGGTCTTGTCCACCGCGCTGCCCATCCACCAGTTGAACGCCCACGGCTTGGTCTGCGACGTGATGGGCGGCCATGCCAGCGGATCCTCGGCGGGCGCGGCGAAAACTGAAGTCATGCCGATGGCGGCAAGGAAGAGCAGGGGAAGATTTTTTCTCATGCGGTGTGAAAACGATGCCTCAAAATCTATGCGATGGTTCATGTCTATACAAAATTAGTGAATCCAAATGGCCGTGTCACGCGGGGGATGCGCCGCCTCGCCTTGAAAACCGGTGAGGCGCAGGTCGTGCGCGTCTTCGGCTTCGAGTGCGCTGCCAAAATAGTCGGGCAGATTTTTTCCCCACGTCACGGTGCAGTTGTCCAGCGTGACGCCGTCCGCGCAGCGCAAACTGAAGCCGGGCGTGGCGTGCGGCTCGATGGGTGGCAGCACCTTGGTCGGGCGGTTGTCGAACAAGCCGCCGGGATATTTCGTCCAGCACGCAAATTTGATGGCGACATTTTTGAGCCGAACATTTTCGATGCGGCTCGCGGCGCTGCCATTGACGCGCACGCTATTCTCCGCCTGGCCGGAAACATTCTCGACGAGGACATCTTGCAGTTTGCCCAGTTTGGTTTGCTCATTGCGTGGAATGGCGGTGAACGACATCGCCTCGCCATGGCCCCACCACGGATTGCTGAAATGGCGCGCGACAAACTTGATGGCGCGGAAGGTCACGTTGGAAATGCTGCCTTCATCGCGCAACTGGATGCACAGGCCGCGGCTGCTGGAAAGAATCTTGCAGCGCTCGAACAAAATGTCGTGGATGCTGCCGGTGGTTTCCGTGCCGATTTTCAGGCCGGCGTCCTGCGTGCGGAGGACGCAGTCGTGGACGCTGATGTTCGCGCAATCGCCGAACTCATTTGTCTGCCGCGTGGACTTGATGACAATGGCATCGTCGCCGCAGGTGACGTGGCAGTTGCGGATTTCCACGTTGCGGCAATGGTCGGGGTCAATGCCGTCGTCGTTCGGCACGTCAAGGCGGTTGTTCACGGTGACATTTTCGACCAGCACATTTTCGCAGCCGAGCAGGTGCAAGCCCCAGAACGGCGCGTCGCCAAACGTGAGGTCGCGCACGGCGAGGTTCGTGCAGCCGGTCAGCACAAACATTTTTGGCCGCCAATCCTTGAACAACCACCATTCATTCGTCGCGTCGTAGCCGGTCATGAAAGCCAGCGAGCGGCCGGAGATTTTTCCGCCGCCGGAAATCGTCAGGTTGGCCGCATTGCTCGCGGTGAGGACGCCGTCGCCGGCATAATCGTTTTGATTTGTGCTGATGAGCAGTTCGCCATCGAGATGAAAATCAATGCCGCTTTTCAAGGCCAGCGTCGCCACCAGAAATTTTTTTCCGCGCGGGACTAAAACCATTCCACCGCCGGCATCTGCCGCCGCGTCAACCGCGCGCTGGAAGGCCGCCGTGTCCAGCGCGATGCCGTCGCCCTTCGCGCCGTAGTCGAGGACATTGAAGGTTTTGGCCGTAACCGGAAAATTTAGCGCCAGCAGTGTGCCAAGGAGAAACAGTTTTGCCTTCATGTAAATTTATTTCACCACCACGTCCCAGACTTTCGCGCGGCGCGACTGGCCGGCCGGCCCAGCGACATACAGCACGGCAACGTAATGCCCCGCGTCCTTGTAGGCGTGAATGGGATTTTGTTCCGCCGAAGATTCACCGTCGCCGAAATCCCATTTCCACGAGGTGATTTTGCCGACGGACAAATCCTTGAACGCGACCAGCCGACGATCCATATCCACGACCTGAAACGACCACTGCGCGTCAATCGGTTTGACGAACGCCGGCTCCAGCGGCATCAGCTTGAACGCGCACAGGTAATTGGCGTTGCCATACATCGTGTGATGGCGCGACAAATTCCAGAAGCCGTTGTTGGTGTCGCCGGAATGCACGTCGTCATAGTCAATCACCGCCCACGACAGGCCGATGGTTTTATTTTCCTTCAACACCGACTCGACGGCGCGCGGTGGGCCTTCCGCGCCGGCGTAGTCGAAGGGCGTTATCCAAAATTCCAAAACGTAATGCCCCGGCTGGCCGGGACGGAAATCGTATTTCTGCGCCGCGTTGGCGTAGGGCAGCGCCTTGAGCCATTGCGCCGGGCCCCAGACCATGCACCAGTCCTTGCCCTCGGCGGGCGTGAAAATGTGGTAGTTTTGCGCCTGCGCGCCTTGCAGCGTGAGATACGTTTCCCATTGGCCGAGCGCGTCGCGCGCGGGCATGAATTTTTCAATCAGCGGCCCGCCGGACAAATCGCCGTCCACGACCAGTTCAAAGGTGTCGTTGTGCAAACCCGGTTCGGAAAAATCCCAGTAGTCATCATCCGCCTCGTAAAGAAAATAGAGCCGGTTCAGCCCCTTGACCCAGCCGACGCGGACGTGCACTTTCGGCGTCGAGGCGTCGGACAATTTATGTTTGCCGAAATCCTCCACGAGCTGGTCCGAGCCGATGACGTAGCTTTCGGGGACGATATTCCAATCGTTCGTGTCGCCGTCAATGCGCGGGATTTTGTCCGGCGGAAACTGGAAAACCTTGAAGGCCTCATTGGTGCGGTCGAGCGCGCGCGCGGCCTGGCAATTCAAAAAAATGCCGCCGCCCAGCAAGCCCAGCGCGGCGGCGCGAAAGAAAAATCGGTTCACAGCGGAATTCCCCCATGAATGCGCGGCGAAGTCAATGCTGGATTTATCTGGAAACCGGTGCGAAAGTAGATCCAGAAACCACGGCAATTCGTTATCAAGCCATGAACTTGTTGTCCATTGAGTGTGGGCTTATACCGAGCGGATCTATAAATGAATCCCCTTTGGAAAGCCGTTCGTCATGAAAATCAAATGCGCGCCATTGTCCGCAAAATCATGCGGTGGATTTTTCTTGACCAGCTGACATTTTTTAAGAATATAAGCTAATTATCCCAGCGAGAAAAAGGGACAAAATTGAATCTGAATCGCCCAAAATTGTTTGCGAAAATCCAGGTTTTAATAAACCCGCCTGAGAAGATAGGGCAAACGATATCTTCAGGCAACGCGCACTTGGGCGGGCTGGGCGGCAAACGGCCTGGCCATAAATAAATAATCACAATTGAAGGAACACAACCGATGAAACCCAACCAGATTACTCCGAACCGGCTGGCAACACTGGCGGCGGTGGCGACATTTATCCTGTTGGCGGCGTTCACGCCTCAAAACGTGCAGGCGCAGCAGCAACCTTATATTAGCGTCGTCAACAACTGTGGCCAACTAGGAACATATTATCAAGGTGATTCCGTTGGTGGCAGTGGCTATACCGTATATATGAACATCAACCAGACAAGCTGGTCGGCAATGCAGGTTGGCGTTGGTTACGGAACTGGAGGCGGGAGCGAGACATGGTATGGCATGTCATATATTTCAGGTCCCGACGGCGGTGGCAATGACTATGTTGGTGGAACAATTTCTTCAACTTATCAATTTACCCAGGTGGGAAATTATTACCTCATTTTTCAGGCCAAAGTTGGAAGTGGAACCTATACCACCGCCGGGAATTGTGGAGGTTATGTAAACACCACCGCATATCCACCCTCAACAATGAGTATTTACTTCGCGGTGAATTCGCTCAATCCACCCAGCAGTCAGGCAGCTACGGCCGCCAGCTCAACCAGCATCAATTTGACTTGGGCGCGCGGCGTGTCGTCCGTGGCCAAGAACACGGTGATTTTCCGATCCACGAGCGCCACGGCTCCGACCCTGGTCCAAGGCACCGCATACACCAACAATCAGGTAGTTAGCGGTGCCACCTGCATTTATGCGACCGCAAGTGGAACCTCGTTCACGGACAGCACAGGGCTCACCGCCGGAACGCAATACTACTATTACTTCTTTGCGGAAAATTATTCTTACTATTCAGCCACCGTCTCGGCCAGTGCGATTCCCCGCCCGACCGCGGTGACATGGAACGGCAGTGGCAGCGACAACAACCTGCAGACCGATGCCAACTGGGTTGGTGGCGTGGCGCCCGTGTCCGGGATTTCGACCTTTCTGACCTTTGCCGGCTCAACGCGAACGAATCCCTACAACAATTTTCCGGCGGGCAGCACGTTTAGCAACGTCTTTTTCAACGGGATCACGGTGCCCTTCACCCTCGGCGGCAGCAATTTCAACCTTCAGCAAAAGATTGAAAACGACAACTCCAGTCTGGTCACCATCACCAACTCGATCACCTGGGCGGCGTCATCGGGGCCGACTTCGGGTGAAATCAACGCCGTCGGTGGCAACCTCGACTTCTCCACGGGCACCCTGACGGTGAACGGCTCTTCCATTGCCGGCATCAAAATGTGGAATGCCGCCGGCGAAACGAACATCTTCGACGGCACGGTCAGCGCCAGCGGCAAATGGTTTGGCTTGACCCAGAATCCCGCCGGTGCAGCCACGATCAGAGGATCCTTCACCTCGGGTGATTTCTACGTGATGAACGGCGGCATCTTGAATCTGAGCGGCAGCGGTTCGTTCAGCACCACCGGCCTGCGCCTGGGCGGCGATTACAGCACCACCGGCAACCAAGACCAAACCAAGGGTGGCACCTTCAACCTCACCAGTCCCACTGGCGGACAGACTTATGCGGGTATCATCAATTCGGTTGCTGGTAATTCTTCCGGAAGTCTGGTGATTTATTCCGCCAATACTTCCGGCACCAATATCATCAATGGCGCTTCCTATCTGGACAGCGGACTCATCGTCAGCAACGCCGCCGGCGGGACGCTGCTGGCCAATGCCAGCACGGCGTTCGATGTCAAAGCCCAGCAGTTGACCCTCACGCCGTATGGCACCATCCTGGTTCAGGGCATCCTGACCAGTAGCACCTCCAGCAGCACTGTGCCGGGTGGCACGTTGCTGATGAACGGGCCGGGCACTCTGATTCTCTCGAACACCGCCAACGCCTACTCGGGCACCAGCGGTGCGGACTTGAACGCCAACAGCACGTTGATTACCGGCGGCGGCATTCTCGGCATTTATGGCGATGGTTCACTGGGAGTGGTTCCCAACGGTCCCTACAACAACATCCAGTTCACCGGTTCGGGCACCTTGCAGGACACGGCCAACAGCGTCTCCTTGAACGTGAACCGTAGTATCTCCGTTGCCGCCGCTTCCACAGCCACGCTGGACTCCAACACTAACACCTTCGCCGTTCCCGGCATCATCAGCGGTTCCGGTGCCGTGGCCAAGGCGGGTTCCGGCACCCTGACCCTCTCCGGCGCGAACACCTACACCGGCGCAACCACCATCAGCGCCGGAACGCTGACGATAGGCGGCGCGGGTCAGTTGGGCAGCAGCGGCAACTATTCGGCCGCGATCACGAACAACAGCGCCTTTAACTATAACAGTTCCGCCGCGCAGACCCTTTCTGGGATAATTTCGGGAACCGGCAGCTTGACGGAAAACGGTGCGGGCGCACTCACGCTCTCCGGCGCGAACACTTTTACCGGCAACATGACGGTAAAGGCGGGCGCGGTCAGCGTTTCCAATCCCACCGGATTAGGTGTTGGCACCGTCGTCGTGGGCAGCACCAGCGGTTCTGCCAATGCCTCTCTGCTCGCCGTTGGCGGCAACAACACGTTCACCAATTTGATCACGGTGCAGTCTGGCAACAGCGGCGTGCTGGTGATCGGTAACCAGAGCGGTGCGAACAACAGCTATGTGTTCAGCGGCAACGTCTCGCTGAACAACGCGCTGACCTTGCTGGCGGCCAGCACCGGCACGGTGAAATTGAGCGGCAATATTACCGGCTCCAGCCTGATCACGGTCACGAACGACGGCGCGCCGGTTTCCACCGGCCAGTATGTTGACCTGACCGGCGCGAACAGCGGCTTCACCGGCAACGTGGCGGTCAACGGCGGCATGCTGCGGCTAGAAGGTGCCACGGCCTTGAATTCGGCCAACACCGTCCAGTTGAATTACACCAACACGATGCTGAACTTGAATGCCACCGCCAGCCTGACGCTGGCGGGCCTGACCGGCGTGGCCGGCGGCATCGTCACCAACACTTCTGGCGGCGGGCGGACGCTGACGCTGGCGGGTGCCGACCAGTATGCCTTCAACGGCGCGATTGCGGACGCCAACAACACCAGCACGCGGATTTCACTGACATTCGCCGGCACCGGCACGAACATTTTTGGCGGCACGAACACCTACAGCGGCGCGACGCTGATCACGAACGGCACGCTGCTAGTGAACGGCTTTAATCTGGGCACGAACTCGGTGACGGTCACCAACGCCGGCAGCACGCTCGGTGGCACGGGTGTCATCAGCGGCCCGGTGAGGTTCAACGCCGGCACGTTGGCGCAGTTCACGCTGGGCGCGCCCATGACGATCAGCAACTCGGTGACCTTGGCTACCGGCGGCGTGATTCCGCAAGTTAAGATTGCCATGTCGAACAACGTGCCGCTTGGCACCTATGTCTTGGCCACGTTCACCAGCTCCACTGGAGTGTTCAGCAATACGCCAGTGATTCTTGCCGGTGGCAGCCTCGCCGCCAACACGGTGGGCAGCATCGTCACCACCAGCACCAACGTGGTGTTGAACGTGGTCATGGCCATAATTCCCAGCACGAACACGATTACTTCGAGCAACTCGGCGCTGGTCTATGGCGGCAGCGTGACGTTCACAGCAACGGTGCAGACCAATTCGCCGACCGGCGCGGCCAGCGGTGCTAACAGTAACTTCATCTTCGCCGTGGACGGCGTGAGCGTGGCCACCAATCTGGTGAACGGCAGCAGTCAGGCTACCTGCACCATCAGCACCTTGACGGCGGGCAGCCATGCCATCCAGGCCATCTATGTGGGCGATGCCACTTATAGCCCCAGCACCAACACCTATGTCCAAACCGTCAGCCAGTTGCCCGTGATGATCACCGGCACACGGGCGTATGACGGGACGGCGCTGGCGACAAATACCATCCTGAAAATCACCAACAGCGTCGGCTCGGATAACGTGACCAATTTCCTGCAGACCACCGCCGGTTACGCCACGCTGGCCGGCAGCGGCGTCGGCTCGCAGAATATTATTGCCACAAACCACCTGACCTTGAACGGCGGCGTGGGCACCAACTATACCCTCGTGGGTGCGAGTGGTTCGGTGGTCATCACGGCGATACCGCTGACCATCACGGCGAGCAGCACCAACAAGGTATATGGACAGAACCTGGTGTTTGCCGGCACGGAGTTCACCGTCGTCGGACTGACAAACGGCGACACGGTCAGCAGCGTGACCCTGACCAGCAGCGGCGCGACGAGCACGGCGACGGTCGGCAGCTATGGTATTGTGCCCAGCAGCGCGGCGGGCAGCGGGCTGGCGAACTACAGCATCGCTTACAGCAACGGCACGCTGACGGTTACTCAGGCGACGCCGACGAATACGCTGGCCGCCTCGGCAAACCCGTCAGGCTTCCAAGACACAATTGTTTTCACGAACACGCTGAACGCGGACGCCACTGGCTATGTGCTTTTCAGCACGAATAGCGTTTTGTGGAGCTCCAATAACTTGAGCGGCGGCGTGGCCGTCAGCCTTTCCATCACGAACCTGCCGCGCGGGACGAACCTGATTACGGCCGCTTACAGCGGTGACACCAACTATGTGGCCGGCAGCATCAGCCTGAACCAAATTGTCACCAACCATCCGCCGGTGGCGAACATCAACACTTACGGCCGGGGCACATTCACCACCTGGCAGATTGCCGTCAGCGACCTGCTAACCAACGCCAGCGACGTGGATGGCGACACGCTGAGCCTGGTTGGTGTGGCTACCAGCACCAACGGCATCACGCTGGTGATTGACACCAACGCGCCGGCGCGGGTGTCGTATTACAACACGAACCTGGTGGCCGACCAGTTCACTTACACGGTGGCGGACGGCTTCGGCGGGACGAACAGCGCGGTGATTACGCTGACAGCGAGCGGCGGCGGGGTGACGGGAACCAGCTCGATCACGAGCATCACCGGGACGAGCGTGAAGGTGCTGACCGCCTACGGGATCACCGGCTACACCTATGTGACGCAGCGGGCGACGAACGTGAACCAGATGACGTGGTTGAACCTGGCGACCAACACGCTGGTGTCGCCGGCCGTGATCATCTCGGTGACGGACAGCAATCCGCCTTCGCCCTCGGCGTTTTACCGGCTGTTGTGGAGCGGCTACTGAACTCCGGGTCGCAAAGGAATTGCCCCGCCCGTCCGGCGGTGTCATAATTTCGTTTCCAACGAAATTGCCCGCCGGTTTTTTGCCGGATTTTTAGGGTGCACCGGTCATGACAATAAAACTTTCATTTTTCACCGGTGCAATCATGGCCGTCGCCGGGTTCAACCTGTCCGGCGCAACGGTCACACCCGCGCACGACTATCCGTTTCAGCCGGTGCCGTTCACCGCCGTCCATTTGGACGACGGTTTCTGGGCGCCGCGCCTGGAGACGAACCGCGTCACCACCATTCCCTATGCCTTTGGCAAATGCGAGGAGTCCGGGCGCATGGAAAATTTCACGCGCGCCGCCGCCGTGCTGCGCGGCGAAGACATCGCGGACCGCAAGCCGCCCGGCTATCCGTTCGACGACACCGATCCCTACAAGGTTTTGGAAGGCGCGGCCTACTCGCTGGCCGTCCGGCCGGACGTAAAATTGTCGGGCTACCTCGACAACTTGATTTCGCTCATCGCCTCGGCGCAGGAACCGGACGGCTACCTTTACACCACGCGCACGATTGACCCGCAGCATCCGCATGCGTGGTCGGGCAGCGAGCGGTGGATCCGTGAATCCGACGGCAGCCATGAGCTTTACGACGCCGGCCATTTGTTCGAGGCGGCGGTCGCGCACTATCAGGCCACGGGCGAAACCAATTTGTTGAAGGTCGCCATCAAGGAGGCCGATCTGCTTTGCAAAACTTTTGGGCCGGCGACCAACCAGCTTCATTATTGGCCGGGGCATGAGATTGTCGAGATGGGGCTGGCGAAACTTTATCGCGTCACCGGCAACGAGCGTTACCTCGCCCTCGCCAAATACTTCATTGACGTGCGCGGCACCCGGCCGGGTGGTGACGACTACCATCAGTCGCGCATTCCGCCCGTCAGGCAGACCTCGGCCGTCGGTCACGCAGTGCGCGCCGGCTATCTTTACAGCGGCATGGCGGATGTCGCCGCGCTCACCGGCGACCAGAATTATCTCCGCGCGATTGACGCCATCTGGGAAAACGTCGTCGGTAAGAAGCTTTATGTCACCGGCGGCATCGGCGCGCGGCACGACGGCGAGGCGTTCGGGAGTAATTACGAGCTGCCCAATCTCACCGCCTACAACGAGACCTGCGCCGCCGTGGCCAATGTCTATTGGAACCAGCGCCTGTTCCTGCTGCACGGCGACGCCAAGTATGTGGACGTGCTCGAACGCACGCTCTACAACGGCCTGCTCGCCGGCATCTCGCTCGACGGCACGAAGTTTTTCTATCCCAATCCGCTCGCCTCGAAGGGCGACCACGAGCGCAGCCCGTGGTTTGGCTGCGCCTGCTGCCCCGGCAACCTCACGCGGTTCCTGCCGTCGCTGCCCGGCTACGTTTATGCGCAGCGGCAGGATGAGATTTTTGTGAACTTGTTCGCCGGCGGCACGGCGGACATCAGGCTGGACGACGGAAGAAAAATTATTCTGAAGCAGGAAACAAGTTATCCGTGGGATGGCGCGGTGAGAATTTCCGTCACGCCGGAAAAGAAAACTACCTTCACGCTGTCCATCCGCATTCCCGGCTGGGCGCGCAACGAGCCGGTGCCCGGTGACCTTTACAAATTTGCAGAAACGAACACCGCGCCGGTCACGCTCAAGGTGGACGGCAAAAATGTGAAGTTCACCATCGAGAACGGCTACGCCAAGCTGGACCGCCGCTGGCGGCCCGGCGATGTGGTGGAACTGAACCTGCCCATGCCCGTCCGCCGCGTCCTCGCCAATGCAAAAGTGAAGGCCGACCTCGGCCGCGTGGCGTTGCAGCGCGGGCCGGTGGTGTTCTGCGCCGAGGCACCGGACAATCCCGGCGGCAAAGTCCTCGATATAATTTTGCCCGACCGGCAGCCGCTCACCGCGCAGTTCGAGCCGACGCTGCTCAACGGCGTCGAAGTCATCAAAGGCCGCGCGTTGGACGCGGAAAAAGTTGAACAGGATTTCACGGCCATCCCATATTTCGCGTGGGCCAACCGCGGCAAGGGCGAGATGGCAGTCTGGCTGTCCGATTCGGAAACCGCTTTGCGCAAGCCGTGATTGTTTTATAGTCTGACGTCAAAATATTATCCTATGTTTGCAAATAAAATTCTTTCCTGCGTATCTGGCGTGGCGACCGCGCTGGTTTTGTCCGTCGCGCCAGTGTCCGCCCAACCCGAAAATTTTTCTTCGGAAATCACGCCATCGTCCGTGCTGGCCGTCATGCAGCGCGTCGGCGACTGGCAGCTGGCGAACCCCGCCACCAACCGGCCGATCGGCTGGATCCAGGCCGTGGGCGACGCGGGCATGATGGCGCTGGCGGGCATTGCCGGCGACGCGAAATACCGCGACGCGATGTTTGCCAAGGGCGAGACAAACGGCTGGCAGCTTGACCAGTATCAGGGCCGCAAATACCACGCCGACGACCAGTGCATCGGCCAGGCTTGGGCGGAACTTTATTTTCTCTACCGCGAAAACCGCATGATCGCGCCGATGCGCGAGCGGTTTGACTGGATTTTGGCGAATCCACCCGCGACGGCGGGTCTCGATTTTTCGCAGCGCGGGCATGGCCAGGAACTCTGGTCGTGGTGCGACGCGCTGTTCATGGCGCCGCCGGCGTGGCTGCGGCTTTACGCGGCGACCGGCGATGCGCGCTACCGGGATTTTGCCGTGACGAATTTCTGGCGCACGACGGATTTTCTCTACGACAAGGATGAAAACCTGTTTTTCCGCGACAGCGGCTTTTTCAAGAAGACCGAAGCGAACGGGAAAAAGATTTTCTGGAGCCGGGGCAACGGCTGGGTGCTCGCCGGCATCGTCCGCGCGCTCCAATACCTGCCGATGAATGATCCCAGCCGTCCGCGCTTCGAGCAACTCTTCAAGGACATGGCGGACAAGGTCGTGTCGCTGCAACAGCCGGACGGGCTGTGGCGTGCGAGTCTGCTCGACCCGGCGGATTATCCGACGCCGGAGGCCAGCGGCTCGGCGCTGTTCACCTACGGCCTGGCGTGGGGCGTGAACCAGGGGCTGCTCGACCGCGCGAAGTTTGCGCCCGCTGTCCGCAAGGCGTGGCCGGCGCTGGCTGGCTGCGTGAACGCCGACGGCCGGCTCACGCACGTCCAGCCGGCGGGCGACCGGCCGGCGGCATTTTCGGCGGACGCCACATCGCCCTACGGCGGCGGCGTCTTTCTGCTCGCAGGCAGCGAGGTGTATCGGATGGGGGTGTTGGGAAAGGTGAAAGCAATTACAGTAAAAGTCACCAATCCTTCAAACTTCTGGCGCGAAAGTGAGACGGTTGAAATAAAGCCACCACCTCCGGATTTCAGCGGCTTGCGTCCGTTAAATAAATGGTTTGCGGTTATGGACGGAGTTTCCTCGCATATTTTAGATTCTCAATTTTATTCTTCAGATTCAAATCAGCCGCCGGACACGTTGCTTTTCCAAGTTGACCTCGCACCTGGTGAGACACGGACATTTTATATTTTGGATGAAAGTGCGTTGCCCGCCACACCGCCGCCCACCGTAAAAACCTTCGCGCGTTTTGTGCCGGAACGCTATGACGATTTCGCGTGGGAAAGCGACCGCATCGCGCACCGCGCCTACGGCCTCGCGCTCATCCCGGCGGAACACACCATCAGCAGCGGCCCGGATGTCTGGATCAAGAAGAACCACATCCTCATCGTGAACACGATGTATGCCACGAAACATTATCACGAGGACAACGGCGCGTTCATGGACGATTACCGCGTCGGCAACAGCCGGGGTGACGGCGGCCTCGGCATCTGGGACGGCACGAAGCTGCACGTCTCCAGCAATTATCACAACTGGAAGCTCATCACCACCGGCCCCGTCCGCTCGGAGTTTGAGCTGACCTACGACGCGTGGGACGCCGGCAACGGCCGGATGGTCTCCGAGACGAAGCGTTACAGCATTGACGCCGGTTCTTATTTTACCAAGGCGCAAAGCACGTTTGCGAGCGAAGACAAATCGCCGTTGACCGTCGGCGTCGGCCTGGCCGAGCGTGCTTGCCCGACCAACCGCGAGGAATCCATCACGCACGATTTGGACGCCGGCTGGCTGGCCTACTGGCAGCCGGAAGATCAGCCGAAAGGCGTCATCGGCGACGCCATCATTCTGGCCAAAGGCAGCGTGCAGGTATTCACGAATGACAACCCGGATCTGCCCGACGCCAAGCTCCACGCCAACGTGCCGCAGCCGACGCACGAGGGCTATCCGCCCATCCGCAACCAGCTCGCCATCACGCAGGCGGAAATCGGCCAGCCGCTGACGTATTATTTCGGCGCGTGCTGGGACCGCAGCGGCGATTTCACGAACGCCGTGCAATGGGAAAATTATGTGAAGCGCTTCGCCGAGCGCCGCGACCAGCCGCTGCAGGTGACGGTCGGGAATTAAAATCCGGCGAGCCGGTCACGGCTGGAGTTCGTAATTCAAAAACGACAGGCAGTAAATTGCCGCCGTCTCCACGCGCAACGTGAGTGCGCCGAGCGTGACGGGCTTCGCGCCCGCCGCCTCGATGGCCTGTAGTTCCGCCAGCGTGAAATCGCCTTCCGGCCCGATCCACGCGCCGGCGCTGTGCGGCAGCCGTTCGTGCTGCTTTTGAAATTCCAAAATCCATTCACGCGGATGCCGGCGCTCCGTCTGTAGCGAGCCGACGAGCGACAGTTCAATTTTTTCCCCGCGCGCCAGAAATTCCGCGATGGTCTGCGGTGCCTCGACTTTCGGCAGCCACGGCGTGCCGCATTGCTTGATGGACTCGATGGCGACGCTCTGCCATTTCTCGCGCTTGGCCTCCGCGCCGTCATTGTCGACATGAGTCACCACGCGTTCCGTGAGCAGCGGCACGATGCGGTGCGCGCCAAGTTCCACGGCCTTCTGAATGATGCTTTCGATGAGCTTGCCCTTGGGAATGGCGACGAGCAGCGTGAGCGGGCAGGGCGGGGCGGGCGTGAATTTCTTTTCCTTCACCGCCAGCACGAGGGAATTTTTCGTGGCGCTCTCGACGTCGCAAAAAAATTCCGTGCCCGCACCGTCGAGGACGGTCACGTTTTCGCCGCGGTGAATGCGGAGAACATGGAGCGCATGATGCGCCTCGCGTCCGTCCAGCCGCAGCAAATCTTCGCGGCAGCTTGCAGGCGGAAGGTAAAACCGGAGCATGGTCAGTGGAAGAACTTCTTCGCCTTCTCAAAAAATCCTTGCGAGAGCGGCATCTCCTTGCCGTCGCAGAGCGCGGCGAATTCCGACAGCTTGTGCTTCTGTTCGGAGTTCAGATGCGTCGGCACTTCGACCTGGACGCGGACGTGCAAGTCGCCCTGGCCGTGGCCTTGCAGATTTTTCACACCGCGACCCTTGAGTCGCAGCAGCGTGCCGGGCTGTGTGCCGGCGGGAATTTTCACCGTCGCCTTGCCTTGCAGCGTCGGCACTTCAATCTCCGCGCCGAGCGTGGCCTGGATGAAACTCACGGGAACCTCGCAGAGCAAATCATCAGCCTCGCGATGGAAAATCTCGTGCGCCTTGACCTGCAAGAAAACGTAGAGGTCGCCCGCCGGGCCGCCGCGCGCGCCGGCCTCGCCGTTGCCGGCGGAGCGCAGGCGCGAGTTCGACTCGACGCCGGCGGGGATGCGCAACTTGATTTTCGAGGTGCGCTCGTGCGTGCCGCTGCCGGAACAGGTCTTGCACGGCTTTTCCAAAATCCGCCCCGCGCCTTTGCAATGCGGACAGGTCTGCGCGATGCTGAAAATGCCGCGCGCGGTCAGGACCTGGCCGCGGCCGCCGCAGGTGCCGCAGGTGCGCGTCTTGGAACCGGGCTCCGCGCCCGCGCCGTGGCAGTGTTCGCACTGGTCGGGCTTGGTGACGGAAATTTCTTTTTCGCAGCCGAGCGCGGCCTCCTCCAGCGTGATCTGCATATCGTAACGCAGGTCGTCGCCGCGCTGCGGGCCATTCGGATCCTGGCCGCCGCCGAAAAGATTTTCAAAGATGCTGCCACCCGCGCCGCCGCCAAAGACATCGCGAAAAATATCAAACGGGTCGTGGAAACCGCCGCCGCCGCCGCGCGCGCGGGCGCGCGGGTCGAACGCCGCGTGGCCGTATTGGTCGTAGGCGGCGCGCTTCTGCGGGTCGCTCAGGATTTCGTAGGCGTGGCCGAGCTCCTTGAAATTTTCCTCGGCGACGTGGTCGCCCGGATTTTTATCCGGATGAAATTTGACCGCCAGCTTGCGGTAGGCTTTCTTGATTTCCTCGTCGCCGGCATTGCGCGGGACGCCGAGAGTTTCGTAATAGTCGCGTTTGGCCATGGGGAATTTACGATTGAAGATTTACGGTTTGCGCGCCGCAACCAATCAGGCGGCTGTCGGCGGCTTCGCCACGATCACCGTGGCGGGACGCAGCAGGCGGTCCTTGAACTTGTAGCCTTTGCGCAACTGCTGGAGGACGTTGCCCTCGGCGACCTCGGCGGATTCCTGTTCAGAAACGGCCTCGTGAAAATTCGGGTCGAACGGCTGGCCGACGGCAACAATTTCCTCCAGGCCGGTCTCGGCGAGCGCGCTTTTCAACTGCTGCTGGATCATCAGCACGCCGGACTGCATCGCCGCGAGCTTGTCGCCCTTGGCGTTCTGCGCGGCGGCGAGCGCCATCTCAAAATTGTCAAGGACGGGCAGAACTTTCTGGAGCAGCGAAAAGGTGGCATATTGCGCCGCCTCGATTTTTTCGCGCGCGGCGCGCTTCTTGAAATTGTCAAAATCCGCCGTGGTGCGGAGCAGGCGTTCCCAATTCTCGTCAGCCTTGGCGGCGCGGGACTTGAGTTCCACAACCTGTTCCGGCGTGGGCGTCGCCGGCACGGCGTCGCTGGTTTCAGGCAGGGGCGATTCGGCTTCGGTCTTGCTCATGGGCTGGTTGCGTCCAAACATTCGGATGCACACCATAGCAGAGACGCGCCGGCCGGGCAACGGGCAAGGTGTCTTGAAATGCCCGGATCGGAAACCGGTCGTCCGGCCGAAGTTTGCCGCTGGTAAAAACTTCCGGTGCCAGCCCGCACGATAAAAACGAAAATGAAACCTGCCCGTCCCGGTTCTCCGGCAGCTGGTTCAACGGCCGCCCCGCAATCGGCGGGCGCTGGCCGCAATGATTTGTCCGGCGGCAAATTTGCCAGCCGCTACATTTTGAAATACGGTATCGCTGAAATCCCCAATCCGAGTCTGCGCGCCCAAATCCGCTTCCGGCATGGGGTGAACACCCCATGGCAGTGGTGATGGCATCCGGCGTAAGCTCCGTCATGAAACATCATAAAAATTTGCCGTCACAACCCGCAACTCCGATTGCCGCGCCCCGGCCCGTTTCGGCCAAGAACTTGAACGCGGCGGAAATGGCCTTTGTGCCCTCGCCCGACGAGGTCGCTCGCCGGGCCTATTTCAGCTACGAGAACACGGGTTCGCTGCCCGGACACGAGGTGCAGCACTGGCTCAAGGCAGAGGCGGATTTGATCGCGGAACGCAACCAGACGCGCGTCCATGGTTTTCACAACCGGATCTAAATTTATTTTTCCAAAACCAACAACTACACAAACCACCACCGCAAAATATATCAACATGAAAACTTTGAACGGCACGCGCGCGGAAGCGCCTCAAATGTATGAAACCGAAAACGACATCTCCAAAGACCGCCGGACGCAGCTCAACGCGCTGCTGAACCAGCGGCTGGCGTCCGCCGTGGACTTGCAGATGCAGATGAAGCAGGCGCATTGGAACGTGAAAGGCCCGAGCTTCATCGGGCTGCATGAGCTGTTCGACAAGGTGGCCGAGGCGGTGGAGGGCTATGTGGACGAAATCGCCGAACGCATTGTGCAGCTCGGCGGCGTGGCCGAAGGCACGGTGCGCATGGCGGCGGCGCGTTCGCGGCTCACGGAATACTCGCCGGAGATTTCCGAGGGCATGGCGCATGTCGAGGGCGTGGCGCGCGCGCTTTCTACTTTCGGTCAGGAAGCTCGCAGCACCATCAATGAGGCGGACGAATTGGATGACGCGGACACGGCAGATTTGTTCACGGAAGTTTCACGCGGCATCGACAAATGGCTGTGGTTTGTGGAAGCGCATTCGCAGGCAACGAAATAAAAATGGCCGCCATGAAAGCCAAATTCATCCTGTCGGTCCTTGGTGGTTCAATGTTGCTGGGCGCGGCGTCATTGTCCGCGCAAATCATTTATCCCGGCCCGAACACCAATTCGCTGCCGACCGGCCAGAGCCTGAAATATCCGGCGACGTTGGAAAATGACCGGGATTTGGGTGAGCAGGCCCTGTTCCCGCCGGGGCTGCGGGAGAAGCTGCAGCTCACTGATGAGCAGCGCGCGGAGCTAAGGCCAATTGAGGCGGATTTCGCCAAGACGAGTCAGGAATACCAGGTCGCGAACCAGCCGCGCATTGATGCCGCCAAGGATGCCATCCGGGTGGCGCGCGGTTCGAAAAACGAAGCGCAAATCCAGTCGGCCCGCCACCAACTGCAAACGGTCTGGGCCGGCCTCCAGCAATACCGGGATGAATCCATCCGGCAGGTCAAGCGGCTACTGACGCCGGATCAGGTCACGGTTTTGGAGGATCCGGCGAACCAATGGCGCGAAGATCATGCCAACGAAGCAAACGATCCGTCGGCGCATTGAACTGTGGCCGGCGCAGTTTTATCGTCTGCGCCGGTAAAAGTTGAAAATTATGTGGACGCAAACATTGTCCGGGGTCTGTCATGTCCGCGATCTCTGGCGGCTAACTGATTTGCCTGATGCCAAAGGCGCGCTCAAGCTGGCCATTCCGCCGCATGGCGTGGTTTTGCTTAAATTGGCTGGGTTGCCGGCGACAAATCGAAAGCCAGCTGAACTGGCCCAACTCTGAAACTTATTGCGGCGGGACGAGCTTCTGGAATTCCGGCAGGGCGCGCAGGGAGTTCAAATGCGCGTCGCTCCGCGCCTGGGCCAGCAGGTTGCGGGCGGCGGGATTGGTCTTGAGGCGGTCGTTGCTCATGTTGATCGCGATGGTGAGATTGGTGAGCGCCGGCGCGATCTGGCCGAGGTAGGCCTCCAGCGCGCCGAGATCATAATGCGGTTCCGGCTGGTCGGGCGCCAGCACGGTGAGCCGTTCGAGGGCGTGTTCGAGCTTGGGGATGTTGCCCAACTGCGAGTAATAACCAGCGAGGGCACCGGCGTCGGCGGCCTTCACGTTCGGACTGGCGAGCGCCTGGTCGAAGAGCTCAGTGCCACGGTTGGTCTGCTGCATCTGGACGTAGGTGACGCCGAGCATGATGAGATTGCGGACATCGGCCGGATTGGTGCGGGCGGTGGTTTCCATCTGGTCAATCTGGCTGACGGTCTGGGCGCGCGCGGTAGACGACGCCTTGTAGTCCTGCAGGTTTTTAATGAGCCCGTTTATCTGGTCGTTGAACGGATCGAGCTTCTGGCAAGTCTGGGCGATGAGGATGGCGTCATCAAAGCGGCGCAGCGCTTGGTCGGAGTGTCCGGACATTTCCTCGGCTTGCGCCATTTGCAGGATGAAATTGACGTAGCGATACACGGCTTCCGGGCTGTAAGGGCAGAAGGCGAAAGCCTGCTTGAACGCGAAGTCGGTCTCGCGAATGAGCGCCGCCTGGCTGGCGGGAGTCTTCTGGCGGTATTCCGGCGGGCATTGCGGGCTCAAGCGCCAAGCATACATCCCGGCCTGCGAGCTGCGCAGTTTGGAGAAGGCCTTCTGCCCGTCGTCGTCACGGACAAAGGCGCGGTCGCCGGTGTAGCCCTGGTAATTATTGTGGATATAAGTGCGCTCGATGAAGTCGCAGATGTTGCTGACCGAGGTGTCGTAGGTGATCCAGTTGCCGCAGAGGCGCGGGGTGAAGTCGGTCCAATATTTGTGATCGAGGTCGAACACGTCCTGTGTCAGCTCGGTCACCGGCTGGCGGTTGATTTTCATGATGTCGCTGAAGGGCGTCTCGTAGGGATACATCCAGTCAAGCGGGAAGCTCTCCTCGACGTAAAACTCGTTCGTCGGGCAGTTGTCGAAAATGACCTTGCAGAGCAGGCCGTTGATTTTCATGACGGCGACCTGACCGGAAACCTGCACGCGGCCGTTGTCAATGTGGACATCTTCGCCGGGGGCGAGCTGGTTGAGCTGCGCGCGGCGGCCCACGTCCTGCGTGTAATCCTCAAAACACTTCTGCGAATCCGCCGGCGAAGGAATGTAGATCTCGTTCTTCGGATAAACGCCGTCTTTGCGGCGGTAGTCCTCGACGTATTTGCCCCACGCAGTGAACGGCCGGTCCAGGACGGTGTAAAGCAGACTGGCGACGCCCTCGATCAGCGAGTTGCCCGAATCGCCGTTGCCCAGGTCGCCATCGGTCGCAATCGTCCCCGGCGTGGTCAGGTGGGCGAGGGCGCACACGTATTTGAACAGCCGGCTGAAGAACGGCGGGTCAATCTGGAGATGCCGGTTGTATTGCGAGCGCAGGTATTCCAGATACGTCCCGTCGGCCAACGCGTTCTGCGTGATGAGATAGCAGTCGCGCCGGTCAAAATGCTGGTCCTGCTCCGGCTGGCAGCGGCTCGGGATGAAGCTCTCGCAGAAAATCATGTAGGTCGGGCAGAACCGGCCCGGATCGGTGCCGCCGAAGACAATCGCGTCGCGCGCGGCTTCGGGATAAATCAACTTGGCGTTCTTCGGATCCTTCAGCAGCTCGGCGCGGCGCGTGTTGTCGTAGCTCAACTGGCCGGTCTTCGGATCCTTGAACGCCGGTGTGAACATATCGTGTCCGAACCAGTAGCCGAACCAGTGGTTGCGCTGCTCGCTCTTATACCAGTGCGACATGCCGGACCACAGCGGCATGATGCAGATCAGCCCGAGCAAAATCAGCAGCGGCCCGCGCTGGCGATACGCCAGCAGCGCGGCGATGAAAACCACCGGAATGGCCACCAGAATCAGGCTGGCGAACACCGGCAGGCCGTATTGGTTATGGTCGAACGCCAGGGCGACGTAATGCGGCAGTTGCGAAAGGCTGATTTCGCCCGCCGGGCCGAAATAGAGCTTGCCCGTCGCGTCCACAAGGCAATACAGCGCCAGCACCACCGCCAGCACACCGCCGATCAGTCCCCAGCGGCGGAATTTCTGGTAATGCGTCGCCATGTAGGCGGCCATCAGCGTCAGTCCGTAGCCGATCATCAGCGCAAACAGCGCGTGCGACGCGGTAAAAAATACTTTGTTCAGTTCCGAAGTGGAGCGGTCCGGCGTCACATCCAGCAAAATCACCAGCAGCACGGCGAGACAGAAATAAATCGAGGTCAGGCCGATGATCCACGAGCGTTCGCGCTTGTGCATCTTCATGATGAACAGGAACGGCATCAGGCCGATGAACATATAGACCCGGCTGAACGAGTCCGAAAGCCCCTGCGCGATATAGCCCAATTGGAACGCGAAGCGCGTCGGGTTCTGGAAGATGTTCGAGCCGTGCGCCGTCTCATACTGGCCGCGGCTCAACGCGTGGAAGAAGCCCTCAACCGTGCGCGGATAGCCCCATTGCATCGGCGGCACCGTCATGCCCGAGATGGGCTCGTAGAAATAGAACGACACGCCCAGCACCCACAACACGCCCATCCAGATGACCGCCCGCCATTCGGAAAACATCCCCTTGGTCTGCACGGCCATCCAGCCGCCCGCCAAAACCGAGCCGATGCCGACGACATGGAGCAGCACCTGCTCGATGGAGCTCATGTTGTTCAGCGCCGGAATGTTTCCGCCGGCCAGCAGCAGCAGGCACGCGCCGTAGATGATGGCGTTGCCCAGGAATAAATCGCGTCCCAACTTCGGCTGCACAGCGGCGATGAGCACTTCCACGCCCATCGCGCTCAACAGCAGCGTCTGGTGAATCGTTGCGCACAAACCGTAAAGGAACATCGCCAGATAAAGATACCGGCGCTGCTGTGGCGCATACATCCAGCGCATCAGGCACGCTAACACCGCGATCAGCCAGGGCACGCCGAACACGGAAATACGGTTGATCACCACCGACTCGCTCCACATGAACACGTCCAGTCCCAGCAGCGTGCCCGCGACAAAGCCCGACACCACGCAGATGGCGTTTTCCCAATCCCGCGTCAGACTTTTCAAATCCTCGATGCCTTCGATCAACATGCTGCTGCCGCGCGATACCATCAGTGCCAGCAGGCCGCAGCCCACGGCCGCCGCGAACGACTGCCCGACCTCCACGCGCCACGCCACGTTGCCGATGGGCAGGATGAACGTCCAGAACCAGCTGTAGATTGCCCAGAACGGATAGCCCGGCGGATGCGGGATGCCCGCATAATACGAGCCGGTGCACAGCTCGCCGGAATCCTCCAGCGTTACCTCCGGCGCGAGCGTCCACAGATACACCGCCCACACCGAGGCGAAGGTGATGAGCAGGGCAATCCAGTCAATGCGGCGGAACAGGGGCGGCACCACGATGGGCGCGGGTGTTGGGACGGTGGGTTTGGCGTCCTTGGCTTTGGTGGCTTTGTCTTTGGCGTTGGTCGGCTTGTTGTTTTCCATTGGCTGCTTTAGTTGATGAAATTAGTTGTCGGCTTAAAACCCATAATAGACTTGATTTCACTATGGTTTGTCCAATCAAAAGTGACGGAGGCAATGTGGTTTTGCGCCGTTTGCCCCGTGCCTGAGGCGTAAGCGGCGTAGCTCTGGTTGCTCATGGCCAGGGCCATCATTGACGGCGGGCCGAAGCCGTCGCCCCCGTGGTTAAACGCCACCAGGGTGAACAGCCCGCACGCCATGGCCGGCGCCAGCGCGCCCCACCACCAGTTGGCCGACGGAGTCGCGGCCGCCGCCACCGGGTGGAAAATGTTTTGCTTAAGCCCCCCGGCCGGCCGCCGCAGCCGCCAGGAACGCAATTGCGCTTCCGTCACATTCAGTTCTTTCATAAACGACTCCTTCCAGTTGTTTTTTAATTTTTTGCAGCCCGTAGCGGTAACGCCCCGCCGCCGTGTTTGGCGAGATGTCCAGCAGCCCGCCAATTTCCTCGAACGTGCAGCCGTGCCAGATCTTCAGCACGATGGCCTCGCGCTGGTCCACCGGCAGTGCAGCGAGACAGCGCATCGCCGCCCGTTCCGCCGGCGTCTCGTCCACGTTTTTTTCAAACCAGCGCAGCGATTCCCATTCGCGGGTCAGCCGGCGCCAGAGCGTGCGCTTGTAATTCAGCGCCCGGTTCCGGTAGCTCCGCACGCAATAATGCTCTGGTTTGGCCGGGGGAAAGACCATTTGCGCCAGCGCCACGAACGTCTCTTGCAAGACATCCTCCGCCTCGCCGTGGCCGAGGCCGAGCGCGCGGCCATATAGAATCAGCTCCGCCGCCTTGGCGTCGTAGAGCGGCGCGCACCAATGGATTTTTTCAGGGTCGGTCATCTTTTCAATCCATAGACACCAGTCCAGCGGAATTTGTATAAAGTTTTTTAGCTTCACCCGCCGTCCCGCTTCCGGCAGCATTTGGCGCGAATGTATAACGGCAAGAAAATCGTCGTCGTCATGCCCGCCTACAACGCGGCCAAGACCGTCACCCAGACCGTGGACGAAGTCCACCAGCAGGGCATCGTTGATTTGATCATCCTCGTGGATGACCGCAGCCGCGACGACACCGTGCAGGTCGCGTCCCAGTTGCTCGGCGTGAAAGTTCACGTCCACGAGAAAAATACTGGCTATGGCGGCAACCAAAAGACCTGTTACCGCCTCGCGCTCGCCGCCGGCGCCGATATCGTCATCATGGTGCACCCGGATTACCAATACACGCCCAAGCTCATTCCCGCGCTCGCCTCGATTATTGCCAACGACCTCCATCCCTGCGTCTTGGCCAGCCGCATTCTCGGCGGCTACTCGCTGCAGGGCGGCATGCCCGGCTGGAAGTATATTGCCAACCGCTTCCTCACCTTCGCGGAAAACATTTTAATCGGCGCGAAACTTTCCGAATACCACACCGGCTACCGTGCCTTCTCCAAGGAACTGCTTCAGAAAATTGACCTCTCGAACAACTCCGACGATTTCGTGTTCGACAACCAGATGCTCGCGCAGATTTTCTGGCATGGCTTCACCATCGGCGAGGTGAGCTGTCCCACGAAGTATTTCACCGACGCGTCGTCCATCAATTTCCGGCGCAGCGTCAAGTATGGTTTCGGCTGCCTGGGCACCGGCTCAAAGTTTCGCCTCGCGAAGATGGGACTGATTAAGTCGAAGCTTTTCCCGAAATGAACCATCATCGGGAAAATAGGCATGCGGTTTTTGAAAATGGCCCAGTGCTTTAGCATTGGGCTGGCCTGCAGGCCAGAAATTGAACCAGTTCGGCGGACGGCTTGGCGAAATCGCTTCCTGAATTTCTGATTTCTGAATCCAGTCAGTCAGACTGACTGGATTCAGGCAGTATGATTTGCTTTTCGGTGTGCTCCTTGACGCGCTTGGCAGCCAAGGCCGGTTTGTCATAACGCGCTCCCGTCTCAATAAGCGTGGCGCAAAATTCTGACCGTGTGACTGTGTGGGGATGAACTGGTCGCCTTGGCGTGTTTATGCTCCATGATTCGCCCTCTGAACGGGAAATTTTACTGACATCCTTGCCTTACAAATCCGGCCACGATTCCAGCAGAGCTTTGTTGCGGAACTCGTAATACTCTTTTGTTTTGGGTTTGATGTTTGGGTCGTTCTGGAGCTTTTGCTGATAGGCAGCCCAAGCACCGCCGTGATGCTGTGGGCGCGCTGGCGTTCAGATTTTTCAAAATCGGCCAGTCGCAGCTTGACCACCGAGAGTGATTTTGTTTGAAGGCTGCGACGAATCAGCTTGCCCTTCACCCTGATTCGGGCAAAGTAATTGGCCGATGGTTTGTAGCGAATCAAGTTTGCATACGGCGTCTCTTGCCAGTCAGAGGCAAGCTCTGGCGGGGCTTCTGCTGTTTTCATACAAGCAGTATCAGATTGTCAATCTGGATTTGTAAAGTCGTTACAAAACCGTTGTTAATACTCGTTCGGGGCGTAGCGTAGTCCGGCTAGCGCGCTTGCTTGGGGTGCAAGAGGTCGGGAGTTCAAATCTCCCCGCCCCGACCATTTTTATTGGGAAAAACGAAGTATTGACTAAATTCTATCCGTAGTCTATCATGTGGATAGATGAAAACAGACGCAACTACCGCCGTTAAGGAATCCGAAAAAGCCAACACCCCTGAAGCTGGCGCGGTCAAAGAGTTCAAAAAAAACGGAATTTCGGTCCGTATTCGCCCCACAATCAAGAACGGCGTCACCCGTTTTGTGCTGGATTACCGAGCAAATGGGCAGCGCAAACTTGTGTGGCGCTCGACGATGGCCGAGGCCCGCAAAGCCGCTGACGCCGCCGTTGACAAGATCACGGAAGGCCAATCCGAAGTCCTGAATCTCAAATCCGCCGACGCTCATGCCTTCACCCGTGGCCGCGCCATTCTGGAAGGCGGCGAAGATGAGACAAAGATAGATTTGCAGATAGACGAAGCCGTCCGCATTGCCGCCGATTGTATCCGGTTGCTTGGCGGACGCGCCACCCCGCAGGAAGCCTGCCGGGACTGGTTGAAGCGTAATGCGGTTGAATTACCCAAAATAACCGTGGCCGATGCTGCCGTGAAGTTGAAGGATCAGGCGGAGACGGATGGCAAATCCAACGACCGCCAAAAGCAGCTTGCGGCGGCGCTGGACGCCTTTACAGGGTCTTTCAATTACGAAGTCCAGACACTCACGCCCAAGATGGTCGCGGATTATCTGACCGCCCTGCCCTTCAAGGAACGCACAAAGGCCAACCATCGCGACACCATCGGTTTTTTCAATCGGTGGCTGGTGTTGCGCGGCTATCTGGCGAAGGGCACGGACTGGCTGGAAGGCGTCCAAAAATACACGAAACGGAAACAGGGCGAAATCTCCACCTACACCGCCGACGAAATGCAACGGCTGATTGCCGCTGCCGATGACCGGATTTTGCCCATGATTGTCATTGGCGGATTCGCCGGCCTGCGCCATGCCGAAATTGCGCGGCTGGAATGGCAGGACATTGATCTGGAAGAGGGATTTATCGAGGTCAAAGCAGAAAACGCCAAAACCGACACGCGCCGGATTGTGCCGCTGAAAGCCAACTTGAAAGCGTTCTTGCTGCCGCTGGCGAAAAAAACCGGTAAAGTCGTTTCCTTGGTGAACACGACGAAACAACTTTTGAAAACAGCGACGGATACCGCCGACGCCGAGAATGAAATCGAGGCGATGGAATGGAAACACAATGCGCTTCGGCACACTTACATTTCCGCCCGCGTGGCCGAATCTGGCGACGTGCCGCGCGTGGCCGATGAAGCCGGCAACAGCCCGCAAGTCATCCGCACGAATTATTTGAAACGGATGCGCCCGGCGGCGGCGGTGGAGTGGTTTGCGATTGCGCCGCCACCCAAGACTGATAAATGATGGGCAGACAAAATTAGGCTATGAAAAAATCCTCTTATCGTCTTAGCTCCGGCGAAGCGGCAATGAAACCTGTGAATGAAAACAATCATTTCTCCGTCGAGGAAATGGTCCAGATGGAAAGTTATCCGAAACAACTTCCACCCACTTCCGAGATTGCACAGCTTGCCGTCCTGCTCGCCCATGGGATCCCGATGGCAAAACGAAACCCGCATAAACTGGCCGGGCAAGCCATCGGTATATGGCTGACCTGTAATAAGCTTCGAAATGAATGGAACGAATTTCTTATGGACAAAAGTGGCCAATGGCGTCCTCTACTGAAGACACCGCAGTTCAAGGAAATTGTGAAGTTGCCGGAACCCGATTCATTTCCCGTTGGTCTGGATGAATGTTTGAAGCTGGCGCTTCCCGCGAAGCGCCCCGAAGACCGGATGAAGGTTTTTCGCGAACTTTTGCGCCACAATGGGAAATCTGATACTGAAATCATCCGAGAAATTGAATATTATCGGGCGCATGGATTTGATGAGGAGTCGTATAAGATGATGCACCTGGTCCGCTTGTATTCCAGAATACTTGGCAGGGAGAACCGCACAAAACGCGCCCAGGCCGGCGGGCTGGCGAGAAAAAAACGGTTAGTCTCGGGGAAAAAATCTTCAAAATAATTCTTTGACGCTTTTTCAATAACCTGCTTTTGCACCAAGCAACCGCCGACTTGCGACAAGCATCGGCGGTTTTGCTTTTAGCAATTATCGTTTTGAATTGAGCATCCGTGACCTGCGGTTTAGCAAACACTCCCTTCGCAAAATCGCAAAATCGCCTCTGTTAGTGTTCATGCAGGCGAGAGCAATGGCGGTTTATCCGACGCACGGTGCGCCGGGAAGCTGCGGTGAATTGACTCTAGGCCATTGATACATGAATGAACCTGCTATAAACGACGGACAGGGCGGGCTGGTGGATGCACCGCGCCTGCTGGTGGAACTTTTCCCGAACCCCGAATGCCGGCCTTCCCTGCGCTGGCTGCGGACGCAAGTAGCCGAACGCACGCTGCCGTTTGTCCGCATTGGCCGGCTGTGTTTCTTCGACACGCAAATGGTCAAGACGCACTTTGCCGCCCGCGCGATGAGCAAAGTTAAGGGGCAATAAAACCAACCGGGCAAATTTTTTGAAAGCCACCCCATTAGAACGGGCGCGCCGATACGTTGCCAAGTGCCTCCCGGCAATCAGCGGCCAGAGCGGACACAACGCGACATTTTATGTCGCGGCGGTGCTGGTGCATGGGTTCGCGCTCGGTGAAGGCGACGCGCTGGTGTTGCTGCGCGAGTTCAATCAGCGGTGTCTGCCGCCGTGGAGCGAAGGCGAATTGATTCACAAAATACAGTCGGCGGCGAATGCAAATCACCTTTTGCCGCGTGGTCATTTGCTCGGCGGCGAAAATGGCAGTCCGGTTTCCACGAAACCGCTGCCGCCGCCGCCACCGAAGCCAAAATTTCAAAAGGACGTGCTCAAGCGGGTCGCCAACAATGTTGCGGCCATCAAGGATGTGGTTCGCCTCCTCGCCGAACGGTCGCCGGTGACGGTGGACCGGCAGGATTCCGCCAGCGTGCTGCGGCACCTTTACGCTCGCGGGTCGGGCGAAAAAATTCTGCTTTTCACGGACATGAAATCCCAGGGGCAATTTCTTTGGGAAGCTGACCGGAGCGATTTTATCCAGCAGCGCCATTTGCCGGCGGGCAATGATGGCGTCTGGTTTCTGCCGCAACCAGTCAGCGGCGGATTTTTTCCAAATCCGCGTTCCGATGGGAATTTGTCCCGGCGGTCGGAAGAAGCGGTTTCAGCGTTTCGCTATGCGGTGCTGGAAAGCGACGAGGCGGAGGCCGATGACTGGCTGCGTTGTCTGGTGCAAATGCCGCTACGGATTGCCTGCATTTGCGAGTCGGGCAAGCGGTCAATTCATGCGCTGGTGCGGTTGGACGCGGCGAGCAAGGCCGATTGGGATCGGCGTGTGGCGCCGCTCAAGCCGGTGCTGATTAAGCTCGGCGCAGATCGCGGCGCGCTGTCCGCCGTCCGTTTGTCACGGTTGCCGCAGGCGATGCGGGGCGAACGCTGCCAGAAATTGCTTTATCTGAACCCGCAACCCAGCGGGATGCCAATATGCCAACAGCCAATGCAACCGGCCTTTTACCCGCAGAAAATGACGGCGCAACCCACCAGCCCATGAATGAATCTCCAATGGACGCATTTAAGTATTGGGGGCATGAGAACGGTATCACAGCCGAGCCGGACGCGCCGCCGGTGCTGGATGTAACCGCCGCCAAACGGCTGGATGAGCTGGTCGCACACGCGCCAAACGACCCTTCCGAATTATTGCGAAACCGCTTTCTTTGCCGGGGCGGTGGGCTGCTGCTGGTCGGGCCAACCGGCATCGGCAAAAGCTCGTTGTCCATGCAGGCCATGATTCTTTGGGCGCTGGGGATGGCGGCGTTTGGCATTGTGCCGGCACGCCCGCTGAAATCGCTGCTCATTCAGGCGGAAAATGACGATGGCGACCTGGCCGAAATGCGCGACGGCGTCATCAAGGGTTTGAACCTGACGGATGCCGAAAAACAGTTGGCGATGGCAAATGTAATCGTGGCGCGTGAGGATGTGCGGACAGGCTGGCAATTCTTCGCTGAAACCGGGATCCCCCTGCTCACCGACCACCAGCCTGATTTGTTATGGATTGACCCGGCTCTGTCCTATCTCGGCGGCGAATCCAACTCTCAAAAGGATGTCGGCAGCTTCCTGCGGAACCATTTGAATCCTTTGCTCCGGGAATTTAACTGCGGCGGCGTGGTGGTGCATCACACCAACAAACCGCCGGCTGGCCGGGAAAAGCCGGACTGGAGCGGCGGCGATTTTGCCTACCTCGGGGGCGGCTCGGCGGAATGGGCGAATTGGGCGCGGGCAATCCTGGCCTTGCGAAGCCTGGGTTCGCATTCGGTTTTTGAACTGCGGGCGGCGAAACGTGGCGGACGGCTGGGCTGGACGGAAGCGGACGGCGACACGAAGACCTATACCAAACTGATCGCCCACGCCAACGAGCCGGGCGTGATTTGCTGGCGCGAAGCCGATGCTTCGGAAAGGCCAGAGTCGAAAACGGCCAAACGGGTTTACACCAAAGCCGACGTGCTGGCCCATGTTCCGCCGGAAAAACCGATTGCCAAGGATGCCCTGCGCTCCAAGGCCAATGTGGCGGGAATTGCGTTCGGTAAGATCAACCCGCTGATTGCCGAACTGGTTGATGACGGCTCGCTGCACGAATGGCGTGAAAAACGGCCGGGAACCAATCCGAAAATTGCATTTGCCCGTTTTCCACAACCCGAACCTGTGCTGATCAAATGAGACACCTACACGGAGACTTGAACGGCCAAAAACAGCGTTTGTGTCTGTCGTTTGCGTCAGACCAGAGAGAGACATACACGCCCCTTATTTATAAGGGCGTGTGTGTGTCTGTCTGTCGTTCGTTTGGATTGAATTTATGAATCATGCGTTTGAACAGCAGCCGCGCGAAAGCGCGAAGGCATTTGCCGCCTTCAGCCTGTATTTGAATCTTGGGCCGCAAAGGTCAACCGCAGCGGTGGCAAACAAGTTAGCAAAGAGTGAACAGCTTATCCGGCGCTGGTCAGCAAAATTTGCTTGGACTGACCGCGTGGCGGCGCACGCCGCACACTACGCCATCATCGAGCGCGAAGCGGTCGAGGCGGTGGCGCGGAGCAAGGCGGCGGAATGGGAGAAACGCGAAACGCAATTGCGCGAAACCGAATGGTCAATGCACGAGGCCGCGATTGCCGCCGCGAAACGCGGGCTGGCGGCATACATGGAAAAAGACAAGGTTTATGCCAACCTCGCGGACATTGCCCGGATGCTGGAAATTGCCAGCAAGCTGGGCCGGCTGGCGACGGGGCTGGACAAATCCAATGGCGAGCAGCGCGATGGCGACAATCTGCCGACGTTGCGCGTCGAGGTCACGGTGGCGCTGGAAAAGATTTATAGCGAGCCGATGCCGGGGGAAGTGGTGGATGTGGAAGTCGTTAATCAGAGCCTCCTGACGCCGGCTGCTACCGAGAAAAAATTATGACGCCCTGGGAACGCTATTTTCTGGCCGGTCGCCGCGCTGGTTGTCCGATGGGACAAATGGACAAATTTGCAAGCGCCGACGTGATTTTGCAGGAACGACAACTGGCGGCGTCTGCGGCGGCGCGACGGTGCGATGCACCGGACGGGCCGATGGCAATTGGCTACGGCGGCGCTCGTGGCGGTGGCAAATCGCATTGGCTGCTGGCGCAAATGGGCGCGGACGATTGCCAGCGTGTGCCGGGGCTGAAATGTCTGCTGCTCCGCAAGGTCGGCAAGGCGAACTTGGAACACTTTGAAGATTTGCGCCGCCGGTTGTTCGGGCGGCTGAACCATGAATTTTCCGCGTTTCGCGGGATTCTGTCGTTTGCCAACGGGTCGCGGATCATCGCCGGTCATTTTCAGAATGAAAAAGACATTGATGCCTACCTCGGCTTGGAATACGACGTGATTGGCATCGAGGAAGCAACCACGCTCACCGCCAGAAAATACCAGGACATTTCAACGTGCTGCCGCACCAGCAAATCGAACTTCCGCCCGCGCATTTATTCGACCACGAATCCCGGCGGCGTGGGTCACAATTGGTATCGGGCAAAATTCATCGTGCCGTTTCAGGAAAAACGCGAGACGGAAACGCGATTCATCCCGGCGCGAGTCACGGATAACCGCTGGAACAATCCTGAATACGTCCGGGTGCTGGAAAATCTCACCGGCTGGCAAAAACGCGCTTGGCTTTTGGGCGATTGGGACATTGCCGCCGGCCAATACTTCACGACGTTGCGCCGCGAGGTTCACGTCGTCGAGGATTTCGACGATTCGCGGGCGGTGGAATGGTTTGCGGCGCTCGATTATGGTTTCGCGCATTACACCGTTGTATTGCTCGGCTGTCGCGACGGCGACGGAAACATTTTCATCGTGGATGAACACGCGGAGCGCCTTTGGCTGCCGCAACGTCACGCGGCGGCGGTCAAGACGATGCTCGCCCGGCACAAAATTGGCGAGCGCAAAATGTCCGTCGAGGATCTGAAACGTTTCGTGGCCGGCGCGGATGTGTTTTCACGCCAGAGCGACGGCACCACGATTGCCGCGCAGTATTCACGGCTGGGAATTACGCTGCGCTGCGCGAACACCGACCGCGTGAACGGCTGGGCGGAAATTTTGCAACGCTTCGGCGATGTCGAGGGCGGCGTTAAGCCGACACTTTTCATTCACAAGCGATGCGGTCGCCTGCTGGAAACTTTGCCGGCGCTGCAACATGATCCAAACCGGCCAGAAGATGTTTTGAAGGTGGATTGCGACGAGGACGGCATCGGCGGCGATGACGCGGCGGATGTCCTGCGCTACATGGTGGCGACGAAATCGCGGGCGGTCACGCAGCGGAAACTGCGGGGGCTTTAGGGATTTGCGAATGGGAGCAGCCTATTCTTAGGCAGCAGATTTCTTATTTGGTATAAACCCGGTAAAAGGTCATAACATTTGTGGCAGAAACGATGTTCGTAAAATTTTGGCTGAAACTGATATTTGTGCTGATGGATGCCCAGTGAACAAAATCAGTCGTCGATTGCAACATGTTGGTCGCGCTTTCTGTGTCGGGGGTTCCATTGGTAACGGCAATTTGCAACTGACCAATACCCAATGCGGAGATCGTCAAGATAGCCGGCGCAAGCGGGACATCCACATGCGTGGCAAGCAATCCCTGCATGTAGCCCGTGACAGCATAATAGTAGCCCGCAATATTATTGCCGCAGATGCCCCGGCACATCGGCTGGATTGGCAATGAAAAGTCCAAGATGATATAGTTGCTGCCATCGCAAAGAAATGAGCCGAGGCTGGAAAAGCCAACAATTTTATTGCCGGAGATGCCATAGGCCTGGGTGTAAGTGGCTCCGGGAACGCTCAGGGTGATAAAGTTGGTGCCGTCGTAAAGAAACCCTTGAGGGCTGATGGGATCGCCGTAGGTATCCGTGCCATAGTCGTAATAACCGACGATGTTATGGTCGGAGATACCCTGAGGATAGGTGTCAACGGCACCGGGAAACGATAAGGTGATGTAGTTGCCGTCAGTGTAGATAAAACCTTGGTTGGTGTAGCTACCAACGCCGGCAATCTGATAATATCCCACTACTTTGGTGCCGGAAATACCATAAGCCCAAGTGGCACTCGCGCCTGACACGTTCAAGGTGGTGTAGTTGGTGCCGTCATAAAGAAATCCGTAAAAGCCACTGTTATTACCGTAACTGCCAACGATGTTGTGGCCAGAGATGCCAAAGGCCATAGTAAAATAAATGGCATCTGGTTCAGTCAAGGTGGTGAAGTTGCTGCCATCGTAAAGGAACCCTTTCGGATCCCCGTGCCCGTCATTGGCTGATTCGTAACACCCCACGATGTTGGTGCCTGAAATGCCATAAGCCCATGTATCGTAAAACGGTCCGGGATTGGAAATTGTGGTCAAACTGTATTTGGCTTGGGATTGGGTGAAGCACAACGCCGCGAAGGCAAAAATCATCACACACGTTGTATTTTTCTGACGCATAATTGGTTTTGATGTAAGCGGAAATGCGAATAGCTTGCAATGATTATCGGTAAGGCGATTTTCGCGCGCCTGGCTGCGAGTCCGTGCGAGCGGCCACTTTGGGCGAACTGTGGAATGAGGCAACGAATGGAATAGCGAGCCGACTCCCCGGCGCGCGAAACATGATGGATTCCAAAGGGCTTGCCCGTTGGCGCGGTCTGGTGTGCGTAACGCCAGAAACTTTCTTGATGCGCGAAACGACCACCGAAGGGCGTTTCGCCGATGTTTTTTTTGGGGTGCAAGCATACTTACAGGGTTGCAAGTATGCTTGCATTGACAAAATGGCGCACGGTTGCGAGCCGCAGTGGCACGCGTGCCGTGCGCCGTGAGGGTCAACCCTCGTCCGGCAGCACCGTGAACGCCTGACCGTCAGGCTTTGGCGTTGATGGTGCCACGGTCGCTGTCCACAGTATTGGGGGTCTGCTGGGCCGCTTTTTCAGCGGCCAGTTTGCGCACCGCTTGCTGATCGCCCTTGGCGGCTTCGGTTTGGGTTTGCGCGGCGGTTTCCTGCGTTTCTTGCAGTTGGGTTTGCGCGGCTGTTTTGGTTGAGGATATAGTCATGTTGTTGGTTTATGTTGTGTATTAGTTTTTATTTTCACTGAACATCATGGGTATCGGCCAAAGTCCGTTCAACCTGAAGGCAAATTGATGGATAGTTTCGCGTAGAAGGGCGCACGGCGGCTTGCCGTGCGCCTTGGTGGTCAATCCTCGTCCGGCATGAGGATGGTGATGGCGGGCTGCGGGTCGTCAATGTCCAGTGCGCCGCAAGTGGCGATGAGTTTGACAAGCCGCGCTGCACGGTTGTCGTTGCGGACATACAAGGCAACGGGGATGCGGTCAACACCTGGGCGGGCGCGAAGGATGGCAAATCTTGCCATCCAAACGACATCCCATAATCTGCCCGCCTCGTCTTGGCCGGTCGCGCCCGGCGGCACGGCGACGTATTTATCAAAAACGGCGCGGGTCAAAAACATCGGGAATTTGATTCCGGCTTCCTGCGCGGTTTTGGTGACTTCAACTTGCACGCCGTCGGCGACGGCCTGCGCTCTGGTGTAACTGTAAATGACGGGGCCGAATGGTGAATCGTTGTTTTCTGTTTTCATGGTGTTTTTTGGCTGGTGGTTAAATGAGTCCAAGCGCCAAAAGCCAAGACGGTGCGCCCGATGAATCCCAGCCGTCCGGCTCAACTGTCTCGCCACCGATGGACGGGCAAACGGAGTCGCAAACGGCGGCTTCGATTTCGTCCATGCCCGGCGTGATAAACGCGGATGTGATGCGGACGTGAACCGGCTGGTGACGGTCGCAAAACACATGACAAGTGCGCGGGCTGGTGGGGATGAATTGGACGGGCAAACCGGCGGGAAGCGTCGAGCCGTCTTTTAGTTTGATTGCTTTTTCAGTTTTCATAAATGCGGATGGTTAGCGGTTAAGAATGGGAATTTCAGACTGTGCGGAAATCCAAGCGTGCTTGGGCGCGGGTTGGATGGTGACAGGCTTGCCGAATCTCGGCGTGATGGTGCGCGGCTTCTGCGCTACCGCGATGACGGCGGCGCAATCATTCACGCGGACAACGGGACATGACTGGCCGGCATAGGCGACAACGTCGCCAGCATGGAGACGGGAAGAATTATTCATGGTCGTTTTTTTGTTGGTGAACAAAGCCGCTTGCGCTGCCTCGGCTGCAAGCCGTGTCTGCTCTGCCTCGGCTCGCTCGCGGGCGATGCGGTCGCCATCAAGCGAAACCTCGGCAAACAAGTTGAATGTGTCCGGCGAAAATCCGAACTCATGCTGCGGCAACGGCAGGCGGCGTTTGTTCCGTTTCATGGAATGAATCAGGCGGTGCGTGAATCGGCGGGGAAATAGCTCTGATACTTCTCGTGCGGGTCGCCTGCGCCGCGCAAACGAAATGCGCCGCAAGGGTGCTGCCAAGCCTGCCGCTCGCGGTTCCAATGAAAACCAAGCTGCGCCAAAACCTGCCGCAACTCCGGCGCGGGCGTCTCGCGGAACGTCACCCAAACCCACTTGCCGACAACCTCGGCGAGATTGAACAAACCCGGATTGCTGGTCTTCAAAAGCTCCAACACCTTCGGTGTGGGCAACGTCCGGTTTTTCTTCCGTGCCTCGGTGTCAATCGGCAAACGATTGTCTTTCTTGTCCGTGCCGGACGGGCCAACGGCCTGCGCCGGTGTGCTGCTGCTGCTCAACTGTGCGGATCGGCTCTTGAGTCCAGAACCAGTTTTTTGTGATGTAGTTTTCATAGTCTTTTTTTTTCTGCTCTGCTGTGCGTATTCGGTCTGTCGCCCTTCACGAAAAAGCCGCGCCCCCAGCCCTCCTGCATGGGCGTAGGCTTCAGAGGGCACCGTGCAAGGCGGGCTGGTGTGGTGGGCAAGGCCGTGAGAGGGCGACAGAAAGAAACGCGAGCAGAAAAAGCCGGACTTGAAAACGAAGCTGCCGACACAAAAACAATTCACCAATCATTCGAGCAACGCGAGCAAACCAACTGCGACCGTAGAGACCCGGCCAAACTCAAAAAGACTCGCGGCGCGGCGGCGTTGGCATGAGGGATGCCCGCCAACTGGCGCGATTACTGCCCGCACGAGCGCGAAGGTGCGGATTAGCAGTCAGCGTGACAGTGCAGCGGCGGGATAGCACACAACGCCACATTGTCTGACCTTAATTCCGCGCCGAAGGGTCCCGCTCGCGGGGAGTTGTCGGCGCGAAAAGAATTAAGGTGGGAGGTTTTTGCCCGACCAAACGGACAATGTGTGTTGTGTGCCGTCCCGGAAGCAAGGTGAGGCCACAGGCGCGGAACGAAGTGAGCACCGTAAGCCTCGCCGTTCCCTCATGCCAACGCCACCGCAAAGCCAGTAACACTTCGCCGGTCACGTTTCCCGGCGCAGTCGCGCCAGCGCCAGCCAAGTTTTCTGACTCCACGACGGCAGAGCGTAGGGCGTGGGCTGCGACGCAATGGCAACATGGGCGCGCTCGGCAGACCTGCCCGCAGTCTGCCGCCGTGGTGTCAGACCAATCAGTTTCTACCAGTGAGTTCGGCGGTTTCTGTCCGCTGCAATGTAGCTTGCGAAATGGAGGCGGTGCGGAAATGGCCGATCTCACGGTTATTGCCGCGTCCTCGGCGACAGGCGGAGCCTCGCGCCGTAATGCCGATGTCTTGCCCGTGCGAAGCATCGCGGGCTATTGCTGATTTCGTGGCCGGACGCAGTCGCGCGGCCATATTGCCGTTCTTGACCGATATGCGGAGCATCGCGGCCTCTGGAATCTTTGGGCGCACCGCTGTCTTTGACGGTCTCGGCAGTTTGCGGCCGTCGGAACGAATGGAACGGAAATGTAGCCTGCGAAATTGAAGTGAAATGGAGTGGAGCGGGCGGAAAGTGATGAGTCCGGCCAGCGGTGCGGCGGAAGCGTGCCGATACTTGGCGCGAGGAACGAGCGCAAGCGTCGGCTCGGTGACGCCGGGGTCTTGGCTTGCTGAAACCAAAAGGCGAACCGGAAGTGCAACGACGGTTCGCCCCTGCGAGGAGCGAAGCGACGAGGTTTTGTCCCCGCCTGACCCCGCGCCTAAAATCATCCGCCAACCTGAACGGTTGGAAGGCACGAAAACCATTCGATAACCTGCGACGCCCGCCGCGTGCGCGGGGTAGCGAAAGGCACGCCGAGAGTGACGTTCGTAAACCAAAGATGGCGTGCCGGTGCTGGCGTAGCGGTGGCGTTAGCCGCCGCCGCCAGCATGAGCGTCAGGCGCACGCGCACGCGCCACATGGCATTCGTCAATGGAAACCGTGAATGGGTGGCGCGTTCGTCATTGTTGAGCGCATAGTGAATCAGGAACGGAGCGCGAACTAATTTCTCTATTGAGCATGGCGAACTAACATTGTCTTTCGACGGCGAACGAAAACCAAAACGCATTCTCATTGCCCGCGACTCACGGCTTCACCTGGCTGCCTGTGTCGAATTACCAATGGCGTGCGAATTGCCGACACGCAAAAAAATTACCGGCGTCGAACGATGGAAAATTCCATGCCCAAAAAAATTGCATCGCCGAAAAATTTCAAAGGCTGGCAAATTCTCACGGCTTCCGTCCATTTGTGGAAACTGTCAAATCGAAATATGACCGAAAAACTTTATCTGCTGACACGATGAAATCACCTGTCGTCACCGCCTTGCACGCCGCTTCACCGACAGCAAAAAGTGTGCAAAAAACCCGTGCTATAAATGGAGTGCCAGGAATCGGCAGCGCGATTGACTTCATGGCTTTGATGCCATGACTTGCGAAAAAAAATCTGCCCGGTCTGGCACATGAGATGCCGGTGCAAAGCACACATCCTGATTACGACGCCAACCTTGTTGCATGGCAACGAGCGCGTGATGTCATCGCGGGTGAGGATGCCGTCAAGATGGCAGGCATAAAATATCTGCCGCGTCTGGATTCTCAAACCGACGATGAATATGTCGCTTACAAGATGCGCGCCGCCTTTTTCAATGCCACGGCGCGCATTGCCGATGGTTACGTCGGGCGAATTTTCCGGCGTGAACCAACTTTCAAACTGCCGGACACGTCCGCCGGCATCGGTCGTGCGCTGGATGCCTTCGTCACTGATGCCGACTTGCTCGGCACGCCAATGTCGGCTTACGCCAAGCACGTCACGCATGAAGTCATCGCCGTCGGTCGGGCTGGCACGCTGGTAGATTGGGAAGATGAAGCCGAGCAACGTGCCTTTGTCGTGGTGTATGAAACCGAGAAAATCATCAACTGGCATTCGCAGCGGGTGAATGGCCGGAATGTCCTGACACTGGTGGTGCTGAAAGAACACGGGAAAAATCTCCTGCAAACTCCATCTACCGCTGAATCTCTTTCCGCCGGTCAAAATGATCCCTTCCAACCTGAAACCGTCGAACAACTCCGGGTCTTGAAACTCGTGCCGGATGCCACGCCTGCCGCCGATGGGTCAACACCATGGACGTATCAAGTCGAACTCTGGCAACAACAGCCGGGAAAATCCAAACGGTCAAAAACCGAATGGGCCGTCGTGGACACGCGCACGCCGCTTCGTCTTGGAAAACCTCTGCCGCTAATTCCCTTTGTCTTTCATGGGCCGAAAAATTCCATGCCGCATGTGGACAAGCTGCCTCTGGCCGACATCATCGCCATCAACCTCGACCATTACCGCCTCAATGCTGACTACAAACATGGTCTTCATTTTACTGCTCTCCCTACCGCATGGGTCAGCGGATTTGACAAAACTTCTAACCTTCGCATTGGCAGCAGCACGGCATGGGTGGCGGAAACGCCCGGCGCAACTGCGGGCTATCTGGAATTTCATGGGCAAGGTCTGACGACTTTTGAACGGGCGATGACGCAGGACGAATTGATGA
>Ga0302266_10000316_pt1 | contig 49646 bp, 40 predicted proteins | sample III_Bog_E1_2_FD_194559 | JGI IMG/M metagenome (GOLD analysis project Ga0302266, IMG submission 194559) | Peat permafrost microbial communities from Stordalen Mire near Abisko, Sweden - III_Bog_E1_2 | ecosystem: Environmental > Terrestrial > Soil > Wetlands > Peat | place: Sweden: Abisko...
CAATTCCTGCCGCTGGGCAATATAATCCAAGTCGATCACGATGTATTGTGCATGCTGGCCAGTGAGAACGTCAAGGCGCTCATCATCCCGGATGCATGTCCGGCACTAAAGTTCGCGGTAGAACTCCGAACGCGCAAATATTACATCGATCCTTTGGTCTTGCAATCTGTCACAGGAGCGATACAATTTCCTGGAATGAGTTCCAAATGAGAGATTCCGGCTAGAAGCAAATTCTCTCAGGCTCTGCTTAAATATACCGGCTGAGGCCGTGAACTTTTTGAACATCAGCTCCTGTTACAGTCCGCAAATATTGCATGAATGAACGGAGTATCTCATGAAAACAGAAGAGCAAGTTGGCAAATGGTGGACGCATAACTTGACTAAGCCTGTCGTCGCTGCAGCCGGAGTTCGCCTGGCGATACTCGCTTTCGCACTTGCCAGAACCGGGACCAGCGCCCTTTTCAACGGAGACACAAGCAGTTATCTTGTATCGGGGCGTAACCTTCTGCTCCATGGCTGCTTTATAGATGCCTCCGGCCTGCCAGAAATATTCCGCACACCAGGTTATCCGCTCTTTCTTGCCCTTTTCAACCTGGCCGGCCCGGTTGCTGCGGCTCTGGCGCAGGTAGTCCTTTCCGTGTTCTCGGTAATTTTGGTTTGGCGGCTGGCCCTCGCAGTCTTTGCTGATGACCGAACCGCGCTTGTGGCGGCCTGGATATTCGCCTTTGAGCCGCTCTCCACCACATATTCAGTCATCCTGCTCTCAGATACACTCTTTCTTACTCTCTTACTGCTCAGCATGGAACGGCTGGTTGAGTTTTTGCAAGGGCGGAACCTGCTGGTGCTTGCAGCGGCTGGACTGTGGCTCACTGCGGCAACCTTTGTACGGCCTGTCACTTATTATCTGCCGGTAGCGATAGCTTTGGGACTTGTTTTGGTGCTGGCGCGCGTTCCTGGCCTGCGCTGGAAGGCACCAGCAGTGCTGCTGATCAGTGTGCTGCCGTGGCTGGCCGCATGGCAGATACGCAACAAGGTGGAGACCGGATTTAGCGGCTTTGAGAGCGTCGAGGCCATGAACCTATACATTTATCAAGCCGCGGAGGTAACTGCGCGCATTGAGCGCCGGCCCTTCGACATGGTACAGAACGAATACGTTTGGCATTCCATGCAGGGCGGATTAAATCAGGCTCAGCGGGCAGCCTTGATGCACTCTGAGGCTGTCATGATCCTGCGCGCGCACCCCGAAGTATTTTTCAAAAATTATCTTGAAGGCTCGATACAGTTGACATTCACCCCAGGCATAGCGGACCTCCTGGGCCTTCTGGCCTTTCCTGACCACCACGAATCTCTCGCGAGCGTTCACGACGTTGGCCCGGTGCATACAGGGCTTCGATTCATCGCAACTTATCCTCGCACAGCAGCCTTGATGGCGATTCAGGAGATTGTGCTGCTAGGAATGTATCTCTTTGCCGTCAGGGGAGTCATCCGCAGTGGTCTGAGAAACGCGTCTCTTTGCTTGCTGCTTGGAGTGTCGATCTATTTCCTCGCCGTCTCTGGCGGAGCGCAGGTCATGGGGCGTTATCGGCTGCCGATAATGCCTGTCGTCTGCATCTTTGCGGCGGCGGGACTACGTCGTGGCAGGGTAATTGCACGCGCCTGAGCAAGAATAGACTGAGTAGCGCTGCTTGCCTTCAGCTTCTGTTGTATGTTCCACGCTTGCTATGGACTGCATACCCGTTTTGGCAATCCCGGGGAAGTTGATCTGGGCAGTTGGCCCCTCATCTTCGGATATGCGCTGGCCACGCTGGGTTGCGCATTGCTTCTAGTTGCTTTTCTGGGAGCTACTCCCAAGCTGCTTCCACGCTGGGCTATCTATCTTGGGCGCATCTCTTTTGGCCTTTATGTCTACCATCAGTTCGTAATTTACACGATGGATCATCTCATCATCCAAAACCTCTCCGCACACATGAATCCACTCATCAAGTCGCTCGAAGGGCCTATTTACCTTTTGAATATGAGTCTGACCCTCGGTTTGACCATCCTTATCGCGGCACTCTCCTACCGCTACTTTGAGACGCCCTTCCTCAAGATGAAGAAGCGTCACTCGGTCATTGAGAGCCAGCCGATTCAGGGCGACAACTGAGCGATCCCCACGGCGAAAGTGCGGGAATGCCGCGGTGTCTCTCGCGGAATTGTTAACCGCGAAGATTCTTGGTATCTGCGGCGATCTCCGAGTATACTGACGGCAAGGCGGCAGGTGTTAAAATTGGCCGGCCACAAGTGAGGTGCGTCTTCCGCAGTGACTCTGACTCACTGACATTCGACGTTCCAGCCTCGGGGACTTCCCGTTGGCGCGCGGTGGTTCGTGTGCTTCGAAGTCCCTTGGATTCCTTGAGTTGTGCTCTCCTTCCTTCCTCTTGTGCCCTCTGCGGCTCCTCTCTGCCGCATCTCAGTTCCGCGCCTGTCTGTGACGTTTGCTGGACGGAGTTTCCCGCCCTGAGCGGAAAACTGTGTGCCCGCTGCGGCGACTCTCTGGACGCGCCGGTGCAGGCTGGCCCGTCGAGTTCCGGGCTGTGCCGGGCCTGCCGCTGGTCGCCGCCGCCGTTTGTGCGGGCGGTGGCCTACGGGCCTTACGAGGGCCGGATGCGGGTGGCCATCCACGCGCTGAAATATGACCGGTTGCACTCTGCGGCTCGCGGGCTGGGCCGGTTGCTCGCCCGAGCCATTGCCCAACTGGCGAATGATGCGCCCGGCGAGATGCTGGTGGTTCCCGTGCCGCTGCACCGTTCAAAGTATGCCGAACGCGGCTTCAACCAGGCTCGCTCGCTGGCTGTTCATGCACTGGACGCGCTCGGCAAGTCGCATCCCGCGTGGCGGCTCACGCTGGCCTCGAGCACGCTGATGCGGCTGCGCGCCACCGAGAGCCAGTTTGGCCTGACCTGGCGCCAGCGACGGCTGAATGTGAAGGGAGCCTTCGAGGTTTCCGATCCTGCGGCAGTCACGCTGAAGCACGTTCTGCTCATCGACGACATTCTCACCACCGGCGCAACGGCTCGAGCCGCGGCACTGGCGCTGGCTCAGGCTGGAGCGGCCTCCGTGTGGGTGGCTACGCTGGCCAGGGCTGGTCGCGTGTACCACAACCGTCATAGTTCTTCCGCGCGCTTTGACGATGCGGAGGAGAATTTTGAATCGGCCGGCGGATTGCTGGTCACAACGTTGCAAGGGGCAAGCATTTATTCATCGCACGAGCAATCATCTTTTTAACGAGAGGAAAAAGGATGTCGCTGGGAAAAGCCATGATTCATGCACGCAAGCAGAAGTCCATCGCCAGGGCCGCGGCACTGGCCGGCGAAAAGGTTACAGTTCACTCCGCGCACATCCTGCAAATGCCTGTGCTGGTGCTGAACGCCTCCTATGAGCCAATCAATATTTGCGGCGCTCGCCGCGCGTTGGTGCTGGTGCTGAAGGGAGTTGCGCGCACCGAGGAGGAGCACGGGCTGATTCTTCACGCGCAGAGGAGCCGCATTCCCATGCCCTCGGTCATTCGGCTGCTGGAGTACCGCCGCATCCCCTACCAGACGCGCGCCCTCTCGCGCAAAAATATTCTGTTGCGCGACCGCAACACCTGCCAGTACTGCGGTGAGACGCTGTCGCCCTCCGATCTGACTCTGGACCATGTGATTCCCCGCTCGCGCGGCGGCAACTCAACCTGGGAAAATCTGGTGGCCTGCTGCCACTCCTGCAATCGATACAAGGGCAACCGTATGTTGAGCGAAATCGACGACATGATTCTGTTGCGCGACCCGCGGCCTTTCTCGCTGCACACCAGCCGGCAGATTATGCGCATGTTGGGCCGCGCCGACGACCGCTGGCGCAAATATCTTTTCTATTGAGAGATCTGCTTGTAGTCGGTGTACTTAATAATGTCGCGGATGTGTACGTCCTGGGCCATGTGGCCGCGTCCGCTGGCAAAGTGCAAAACGCCCTCGCCCTTGATGTAAACCGGAAACCAGTAGTGGCCGTCCACCTGCTGCCGCCAGGTCATGAAGGGCGGATGCATGTCCTCTTTGTTCTTGCGTGTGCCGTCGGGCACCATGCGACCGTCGGTCACCACGATCTGCAGGTCGGTGGCGTCCACCCAGATGCGGCCCAGCAGATAGCGCTGCTTCTTTTCGATGACCTTGGGAGCCACATCGAAGACGTAGCAATCCACCTCGTCCACCTTTTGCCGGCCCACGTACTTTACGTTGTACTGGCCAATCACCTCGGCGGTGAGGACGAAGGGATAGCCGCGCTGAATGTCTTGCAAATCAGAGGCCGACATCTGCACCTGCTGCAGGGTGCTCTGCGGCGCGTAGACGGTTTTCTCGAAGCGTTTGCCGGTAGGGTCGAAGAGGACGTCGTCCACCTGGTAGTACTCGCCGTCCACCTTGTTGTCGTCGTCGATGGTCTGCACGCGGGCAGCGCGGCGCCAGGTATAGTGGTTCAGCGCCTTCTGAAACTCGCTCTCCCTGGCGGCAAACTGGCGAATGATCTCCTCCGGCGCAATGGCCGGGGCGCTGATGTCCATCAGGCCAAAGCCCGCGTCCAGCGGCATGGGCGTAAAGCTGTCCTTGCCCTGCGCCGCCGCGGCCAGTGCGCATCCGGCAGCCATCAACAACGCCAATGACCATCGATTACGCATGATTCTCCCACCTATAAGGTTATACGCCGGCAGATTGCAGCCGGGTGTAGCTCACAATCCGTAGAATAGCTTCAGATGGCTTTTACCGAACAATACGATGTGGCCGTGGTGGGCGCGGGGCATGCGGGCTGCGAGGCGGCCATGGCGGCGGCGCGCATGGGGCTCAAAGTTGCGCTGATCACCATGAATCTGGACCTGATTGCGCAGATGAGCTGCAATCCGGCGGTGGGCGGCGTGGCCAAAGGCCATCTGGTGCGCGAGGTGGACGCGCTGGGCGGCGTGATGGGCGAGGTGGCCGACGCGGTGGGGATTCAGTTCCGGCTGCTGAACGCATCCCGTGGTCCGGCGGTGTGGAGTCCGCGTGCGCAGTGCGACAAGCAGTTATACCGAGTTAGGATGCGCGAGGTGCTGGAGGGCCAGGCGGGGCTGCATATCCGGCAGGCAGAGGTCGTCGATCTGGTGATTGACGAGGGAACAGGGATCAGGGAACAGGGAACAGAAAACAACCCACGCAGGCGTGTCTTAGGCCTGAAGTTGCGCGACGGTCGCAAGCTGCTGGCCGGAGCCACGATTATCACCACCGGCACGTTTCTGAATGGGCTGATTCACTGCGGCGAGCAGCAGTATCCCGCTGGCCGCAGCGGGGAACCGGCCTCGGTTCTGCTGGGCGAGGCGCTGCGGGCTTTGGGCTTGCGGACGTGCCGGCTCAAAACAGGCACGCCGCCGCGGCTGGATGGACGCACCATTCGCTGGGAGGCCTTCGAGGAGCAAAAAGGCGACGCGGAGCCCACGCCCTTCAGCTTCCGGACGAAAAAAATCATTCAGCCACAGATCAGTTGTCACATCGCCTTTACGACGCCGGAGACGCTGCGCATTATTCGCGAAAATGTGCATCGCTCGGCAATGTATTCAGGGCAGATCGCTGGCGTTGGGCCGCGCTATTGCCCGTCGATTGAAGACAAAATCGTCAAGTTTCCCGACAAGACGCAGCACCAGTTTTTTCTGGAGCCGGAGGGGTTGCACACCCACGAAGTCTACGTGAACGGCATGTCCACCTCGCTGCCCATGGAGGTGCAGTGGGAGATTGTGCGCTCGATTCCGGGGTTGGAGGCGGCGGAGATGCTGCGGCCCGGCTATGCCATCGAATACGACAGCGTGGACGCGACCGAGCTGGACCGCACCTTGCGCGTGAAGAGCATGGAGGGGCTGTACCTGGCCGGTCAGATTAACGGGACGAGCGGCTACGAAGAGGCGGCCTGTCAGGGAATCATGGCCGGCATCAACGCGGCGCTCATGCTCAAGGGCGAGCCGCCGTTCACCCTGGACCGGAGCGAGGGCTACACGGGCGTGCTGATCGACGATCTGATCTCGATAGGGACGAATGAGCCTTACAGGATGTTCACCTCGCGTGCGGAGTTCCGGCTGCACCTGCGCATCGACAACGCCGACCGGCGGCTGACCCCGTATGGGCGGCGGCTGGGGCTGATTGATGACGCGGCCTGGGCGGAGTATGAGCGCAAACAGGCACGCATGGCCGCGCTGGAGCGGCTCCTTGTCACTCGCAAGGTGGACGGCGAGCGGCTGGGTGCGGCGGGCCTGGGCGAACTGACGGCGACGGCCGGATTGACCTGGGCGCAATTGCTGAAACGGCCGGAGGTGGGCATCGAGGCGGTGCTGGGAGCGATGCGGGAGGAGCTGGCCGCCGATCCGCTGCTGGCGGAGATGATGGCTCGGCCCGATCAAACTCCTGAAGCGCGAGCGGCGCTGCGCAACGAGGCTCGCGCCGTCGAAACGGAGATCAAGTTTGCCGGCTACCTGGAGCAGCAGAAAAAATCCATCGCCAAGCTGAAGGCAGCGGAGGGGGTAGCGATTCCGGAGTGGCTGGATTATGGCGTCATCAGCGGGCTCTCACGGGAGATGCGCGAGAAGCTGGAGCGGGTGCGCCCGGTGACCATCGGCCAAGCCAGCCGCATTCCGGGCGTAACGCCGGCGGCGCTGGGACTGGTGCATGTGTCGATTCGGCTGCAAGGGGCGCGCAGGCCGGCGGGGTAGCGCTAACGCATTCCCGGAATCGGCTCGGTTCCCGCTCCAATCAGATCGAGGCAGCGCTTGTAGACGAAGACCCGGTTGCGACGGCGCCCGGTGGTCTCGGTGACAATGCCCAACTGCTGTAGATTTGCAAGAGCCTGAGTGACGGCTGCTACGGTTTTGGAGGTTCCGGAGGCGATCTTCCGAATGGAGCAGACCGGATTGGATTGTAGATAATCATGGACCTGGATCGCCGTTCCGGAGGCCTTGCCAAGCCCCTGTATGCGCACGCGATCCTCGCGGAAGAGCTGGCGCAATTTTGCGGCCATCTCGGATGCTTCCTCCGCGGTGTAGACAACTCCCTGCAGGAAGAACTCAAGCCACTCCTCCCATGCGCCTTCTAGGCGCACCTTTTGCAGGAGTTCGTAGTAACGGTCGCGATGGGTCTTAAGGTACAGGCTCAGGTAGAGCAGCGGTTCCCGAAGCACACCGCTCTCGCAGAGCAGGAGCGTAAGCAGGAGCCGTCCCAAACGCCCATTGCCATCCAGAAACGGATGGATAGTCTCGAACTGCACATGCACCAAGCCTAGCTTGACCAGCAACGGCAAGCGGTCATCATGGAGGTACTTCTCGAAGGCGTCGAGGCATTCCATCAGCGCCTCGGGAGGCGGCGGCACGAAAAGGGCATTCCCAGGACGGGTTTCACCAATCCAGTTTTGACTACGGCGAAATTCGCCGGGAGTCCTCTGCGCGCCTCTACCTTTGCTCAAGAGCACGCCATGAATCTCGCGGAGCAGGCGCAAGGAGATGGGAAACCCCTCCTTGAGCCGCCTCAGTCCGTGTTCCATGGCCGCGACATAATTGGAGGTCTCACTCAAATCGTCCATCAGCGCAGCGGGACCGATTCCATGTTCGAAGAGCAGCAGTTCCGAGAGAGTAGACTGTGTCCCCTCAATCTGCGAGGAGATCACGGCCTCTTTGCGAATATAGAAGTAGAGAAATAGATGGGCATCGGGCAGCAGTGCAGTGGATCCGTCCAGACGGCCCAGCGCCTGATTGGCCCAGTCCAATAACGGGTAAAGTCCCGCCAGATCGAGCGGCGGATCTGGAGGTAAAGGCTTTGGAATGTAAGCACTCACCTCCTCCCCCGCCGTCGAGGAGACGCTGTATTTGCCGGTTTGACGCTGGATTTCCATGTAGATCGCTTAATAAACAGTATATCCATTATTATATGAAAACGCACTTCCCTATATTAACGAAATTCCTTATTCCGATTTATTCAGTAATAGAATCATTATTATAAATAAGCCGCTAATTTATAATAAGAACCCTCCTTGCTACACAAATTGAATTAACGATAATGTTTCAGGTCCCAGCACTGAATCCCACCCCTAACTGAACGAACACAACTAATGCCAGCCGTTAAATCCGACTGGCTACCCTTGTCACCCCTTGCCGATAAACGGGATGTGAAAGGGCACTTCTTCGCCGGTTGGCTTCTTGTGCTTGGGGTTGGTGTCTTCTGGGAGCCTGGTGCGCTGGGAGGTGCTGCACATCCAGCCGCCGTGAGCGCGCTCGAAGACGTGAGTGAAAACGCCTTTTTCGTCCACTTGGGCGGAGCCCACCTTGTGGTGCATCACGTAGGTGCCGTTGGCTACCGCAATGTCTCCCATCATGCGCACGGTAATCACCTTCTGCTCCAGATGGAGGGTTTTATCCTCGCCGGTGATCAACTGGGCCAGTTGCTGGTTGCGGGTAGTGATGTCGCCTTGGGCAGAAATGTCCACGAACTGGGGGGAGAGCACCAGCTCCAGAGCGTACTGGTCGCGCGCGTTGATGGCGTTGGACCAGGCGTCTTCAATCTTCTGGAACTCGAGAATCGCCGGGCTTTCAGCCGAGGCGGCGGCCTGTTGAGGCGCTACAGGAGCCTGCGCAGGATTCTGAGCTACAGCAGAGCAGAAGGAGAGCAGGATTACAGAAAAGCCAGCTACGAGACGAGTCATATGCACCATGAACTCCACTTCAGGGATCAGGGTTCAGGGATCAGGGGTCAGTTGCCGTGGTTACGTGCCGTAGTTGCGGCTGCTTTTGAGGGAGGGGCCTGTTCCCTATTCCCTACTCCCTGTTCCCTATCTTCTAATGATAGCTCTTGGACTTGGCAGGTCGGCTTTGGGGAGCGCGAAAAAAGCAACAGAGGGCTAGCTAAGTGTCTGCAAATGTTCAGGATCGTGGAGGGTAACCAGGGAGTCTTCGATGGAAATCCAGCCCTCCTTGCGGAACTGACCCAGGGTGCGGGTAACGGTTTCGCGGGTGGTGCAGGCCATGGAGGCCATTTCCTCGTGGGTCAGCAGGAGCGGAAAGCGGAAGCCGCCGCCATCAAGGTGTTCGCCGATCTGGTGGGCCAACTCGAGCAGCAGGCGCCCCAGGCGGGCGGCCACGGTGTCGGCCAAGGCGATACGGCAGGCGTCCTGCAGGGCGAAGCGGTACTCCTGGCAGATGCACTGGACAGCGCGCATCTGGGCCTCTTTATGGCTGCGCAGAAAGCTTTGGAAACGGTCGCGCTCGACGGGACGGAGCTGGGCGGCGGTGAGCGTTTCAGCCGAAACCTCGTAGACGCCATGGGAGAGAACCGCGTACAAGCCAAGCATGGAGCCCGGTCCGGCCACGCGGACGATCATCTGGCGATCCTGATGGCGTCCGGCGGTGAGTTTGAGATAACCGCCGCAGATCAGGTAAAGGCAGCGTGCATCCTCGCCCTGGGTGAACAGAGAAGCCTGCGCGGGGAGGGAGATAGTGCTGGTAGCCAGCTCAAGATCGGCCAGTACAGCGCTTCCCAGGGAGCAGAACCAGCCGGGGCGGCGATTCGAGCAGGCCGCGCATCCCACCGGCACCTGCCGTGCAATGTGCTTTTGCCGCGTTTGCGCTGCCACCGAGTTATCTGAATGCGCCATGGTCTTGTCCCGTCTGCCGCCGGTCCAAACTCTCCATCCCGGCACTAGACTCGTCCCTGCATACTGCACAAGGGATGAAACGAGATAAAAAGGCCCTGGCCTCCTGGGGAAGAGACTCTTACCTGAAGAAAGTTTGCCGGAGTGGCATCCGCTGTGGATGTGATGGTCCTCACGTCTATGCAAGGTCCGGCAGTCGATGATTCTTTCCCGCGCATTCCTTTTATGCACACGTTTCCAATGGTTCCGGGGCAGTATGCCGGCCGTTGAGCAGGGAGGGAGGCTGGTGACAATGAACGCCAGAGAACTGCGTCCTTCGACCCAAATTGAATCCGCGAAGATGAAGGAATAGGGTTTTACACAGCCGTCAAGTGATCCTCCCGTTTATTGCTGAGGAGAAGAACTTCCATCCAGGTCTTGCGGGTTTCGGAGGGGACGGCAGTGCAGTTGCCGGAGCGGCTGGATTCGCCTGGCTGGGCGGGTTTTTAGTGCAAATGGGGATCCAGGTCACTTTGGGACGGGGAAGCCCAAGCTGGAACTGGCCTCCCCTAGATATGTGATGGAAATCACCGTTTGACCTATAGTAAAGAACGTAGGATTCAGCGCATAAGTGATGCTCCGCACATTGAGCACCTTTTGCAAGAGCAGAATCGATACGCCTTCAGCCGGAGCGGCCTTCCCCAGGGGATCTGCCGTTTTTAAGCTGCAAGCGCCGGTATTGTTGTTTGCGGAAGCGGCTATGAGAGCATCCGAGGCGGTATTTGATGCATAAAGATGGGCCTGTCACGCAATTTTCGATTTGTGCGGCTCCGGGCAACAAGCCGGGGTTGCGAGCTGGTTTGATGTTGATTCTGGGAGCAGGGTTGTTGTGCGTCCCCATGCTGGCGGCTCCGGCGCCCGGAGAGAAGCCGGCCACCGCGCAGGTAAAGGATACCAATCCCGCGGATTATGTGGGCAGCGACACCTGCGCCACCTGCCACGACGAGGTAGCCAAGAAGTTCGACGAAAATCCTCACATGAAGATCGCCTTGCAACATGGCAAATCCGGGGCAACCTGCGAGAGCTGCCACGGCGCGGGCAAGGGGCACGTGGATGGCGGCGGAGACATCACCAAGATCTTCAACCCCTCCAAGGCCACGCCCAAAGAGGTGACCGCCAGTTGCCAGGGTTGCCACGCGGGAGCGCATCCCAACTTCGACCGTTCTCCCCATGCCAAGGCCGGTGTCAGTTGCCTCGGCTGCCACGATATTCACGCCAGCAAGGACGAGCCGCTGCTGAAGGCCGCGCAGCCCGCGCTCTGCTACCAGTGCCATAACGACGTGAAGCCTTTTTTCGATATGCCCTTCCATCACAAGGTGAATGAAGGCCTGGTCAAGTGCGGCGACTGCCATGATGTTCACGGCACCTTCGGGAACAACAACATCAAGTCCACGGCTGATCAGAATGCGATCTGCACCAAGTGCCACATGGAGAACCGCGGGCCATTCGTCTATGAGCATGTGCCGGTTAAGGCGGAAGGCTGCATGGCCTGCCACACTCCGCACGGATCGCAGAATGCCCGGCTGATGAATATGCCCACGGTCAATACCTTGTGCAACCAGTGCCATAGTCCGGTTGCCGCGGGTACGGTTCATGGAGTGAACTCAGGATCGGCGGAGTTGCAGCCCTGCATTGACTGCCACACCATGATCCATGGCTCCAATATCGACCCGTATTTCAAACGGTAATGAAGTTGCGCCGCGCCTTCCGGAAGCATCGGATGGCGCGGCCCATGTTCCGTGCAAGCTCGGTCCACGAGTTCAAGATTTTTGATTTCAGCAACAATGTTTTTCCAAGTGAGGCTTCATATGACAAATTTAGGCTGGTTTTCACGGCTGTCCAATCAACAGACCTCTACAGCAGGGATGCAGCGCATCGCTGGAGGCTTTGGAGTTGCCGTTCTCCTGATGATGGCGGGTATCGCGGCCGCCCAGAGTCCCACGCCCAGTGAGCCGATGGCCATCCCCGGGGGATATACATCCCATCAGACCGTGGACATCGGCGGGCACATTGCCGACATCAAGGGCAGCGGAGCCATGTACGACACGCTGATCAATCAGCAGTCTGGGCCGCGCCTGATGGGCGGGACCTTTGAGTTGCGCGCGCTCCCCACCAACAAGCATACGCAGATCGATTTACTCCATGCCATCGCCACCGGTTTCGGCGGCGATCCGTACAACTTTGCCAAGCTGGACTTTTCCAAGGGCAAGCTCTACGAGTTCTCGGGAACCTTCCGCCGCGACCGCCAGTACTCCGACTACGACCTGCTGGGCAACCCGAATATCACCACCGGGCAGTCGATTCCCATCGGGCCCACCACCGCGCCCACCAACACGCTGGCATGGCCGCAGGTGCAACACTCGGCGGTGATGTTCAACACGGTGCGCCGCATGACGGACACCAATCTCACCCTCTATCCGCTCGCCAAGGTGACCTTCCGCGCGGGGTACTCGCAGAATATCTTCCAGGGCCCGGGCATGAGCCCCAGCTATAACATCGCCAAGTACAACGCCCTGCTCGAACAGTATCAGCGCAACAGCACCGACGAATTCACGGCAGGGGTCGATTGGAAGCCCGTGCAGGGCACCAAGCTGAGCTTTGATGAGGAGATCACTCACTTCAAGACAGGCTCTTACTTTACGCTGGACCCCAACGGGTTCCTGGTGCAGGAGGCCGACGGAACAAAGGCCTACCTGGGCAACTGGGACAGCCAGACCGCCTACGGCATCGCCGGCTGCAACACCGGCAGCATGGGCACAGCGCCCTACACCATCCTCACGGCGGCGACCGGCGGCGGCCTGCCGATCATCAATCCGGCGTGCGATGTGGTGACCAGCTACATGCGCTCGCAGCCAACGCGCATTCTCACGCCCACGGAGACCTTCCGCTTCCAAAGCTCCAGCATCAAGAACATCACCATGAACGGCGATTTGAGCTACACCAAGGCCAACATGAATCTCCCCAACTATTACGAGAACTTCCAGGGCCTGGATGGGGGAGCTCGCTCAATCACGTACAACGCTAACGCCAGCGCCAAGCGGGCGGTTGTCTCCGGAGATTATGGCGTCGTCTGGCAGGCGACCAGGAAGGTCAGCCTCTCCTATCAGCTTAATTACTCCGATGTCCAGCAGCCCGGCACAAACGTCTTCACCAATTTGACCACGCAGTCGACGACCGCGGCTCCGAATCAAACCATCAACTACTCCGGCGCGCTGACACAGACCGTGGCGGCCACCGGCGCGTCCACGATTACGGGAGCATCTACGGTCAATACCCCGATGCCCGCCTACTTTGGCCAGAGGTTCATGACCAATAACCTGACCGGAAGCTGGGAAGCCTCCTCGCGCGCCACGTTCTCGCTCACCTATCGCCATCGCAACCACGTGATCGCGGAGAACCTGTTCAGTGCCGCTTCACCTGCCTCCTCCGGCGGCAATCCCGGGAACAATCCTATAGCCGCGGGCGCGTCTAACAACGGAATCGTCACCATCAATGAAGACGGAGGAATCTTCAACGCCTTCTTGCGCCCCGCAAACCATTGGGACCTCAATGGCACGTTCGAAATGCTCTATGACGACAATGCATTCACCCCGGTTGCTCCGCGGCAAACCAGGCACTACAGAGTGCATACCACCTACAAGCCAAGGCCCTGGGCGACCTTCTCGGGCGCCTTCAACGACCTGGAGCGGCATAACAACACCAACGACAGCCCCAGTACCACGTCCTATGGTCCGCTCAATCATGAGGATCACACCCGGATGGTGAGTTTTGGCACGGTGCTGGCGCCCAATGAGCACTATGGGATGGACTTCAATTACGCCTATACCGATGTGTATATGTCCTCCAACATCTGTTATCTGAACGGCGCCACGGCCACCTTGCCCGGCGCTGCTCCGGCTCCGGGCTCCATCCCCGCCTCCGCCACACAGTCGGGTAATGTCTACGCGAATGGCGTCTGCAACTATAACGTTGGGCACTCCGGCCCACCTGTTTTGGGGGACTGGTTTGGCCGCGACTTCATGGATGCTCCTACGCAATTCGTGTCGGCGGCTCTGCGCCTCTCACCCGTCGACAAAATCCACTCCAGCCTCGGCTATCGCATCAGCGATGTGAACGGCACGCGGTTCTTCAACGATGCTCGCGACGTCAATGGATCGATGGTCTCCAAGTATCAGACGCCCTTCGTGAATCTTGCATGGACGATCCATCCCGGATTGATCTGGAAGGCTGAATACAACTACTTCGGATACGGCGAGGGCGGTCCTTCCGGCTCGCAGTACTGCAGCACTACAACCACTGCGACCTCGGTGCCTGCTCTTTGCAGCTCTTTCGCTCCAACCTATCCGACCGGTGTGACCGAGCCGACTTCCGGCCTGACCGCGCCGCGGACCTTCCATGCGAACAACGTGACTATTTCCCTGCATTACGCGTTCTGACAGGGCAGGGCTCTCTAACCAATGGCGCAGTTCCCGAATAAATGGGACTGCGCCGTTTCATGTAAGAGGTTCGATCTTGCCATCCCGGCTGCAACCAGAGCGGCTCTTCTCTGCCGCAAGGGTTGTAGTATAAGGAAGAAACTCCCGGCAGGTGCTTCTCTCTCGCACCCTGGCCGGCAAAAATCAAGGAGGTTTGCAATGACAAAGATGATTCGATCCCTGTTGGTGGTGGCCGTTGTAATGTCCATGGCCGTCGCTGTGAGCTTTGCCCAATCCGGCGGCGAAGCGACCTACAAAGCCAAGTGCGCGAGTTGCCACGGAGCCACCGGCACGCCCAGCGCTGGAATGGCCAAGGCGATGGGCATCAAGGCTGCTTCCGATCCCAGCATCAAGGCGCTCACCGTGGCGCAGATGATTGCAGGCATCAAGGCTAGCCCCAAGATGAAGTCGGTCGCTAGCCTCCCTGACGCGCAGATCAAGGAAGCGGTGATCTACTACCGCAGCCTGAAATAGGAAGTACAATCGAGAAGGAAAGTTCGACCAGGCCCGCCGGCATCGGCGGGCCGTCCATTTAAGAGTGGGGGGAGCAAGTGCCAGCTTTACAAAAATTCCGTGAAGGCTGGGTGCGCCCGGCGCTATTTTTCGGCAACAATCCCATCAGCCTGGCCGGTGGAGCAGTCACCACTGCCGCCGGCGTGACCATGATCGCCTATTGGCTGGTGGAACTCTTCGGCCGTTCTAATGACAACCCTTATCTGGGCATTATCTTTTTCCTGCTATTGCCGGCCCTGTTCATCGCAGGATTAGCGCTGATCCCGGTGGGCATGTGGGTGCGCCGTAAGAAGCTGCAAAAAGCCGGACAGATTCCGCTGGAGTTTCCCAAGGTCGATTTCAACGACCATATCTTCCGTCATGGCGTGGACATTGTTCTGGCAGCCACCATCGTGAACTTTCTGGTGGTGTCGGTGGCCAGCTATCGCGGCGCGGCCTACATGGATTCTCCGCAGTTCTGCGGCCAGAGCTGTCACGTGATGCATCCGGAGTACACAGCCTACAAAATTTCCGCGCACTCCCACGTAGCGTGCGTGGAATGTCACATCGGCACGGGCGCGGAAGCATACTTTTCCGCCAAAGTGAACGGCACCAAGCAGCTTCTTGAGGTCACCTTCGATCGCTACCCCACGCCGATTCCGTCGCCGGTGGAAAGCCTGCGACCGGCGCGCTATACCTGCGAGGGCTGCCACACCCCGGCCCGGTTCATCGGCGAAAAGCTGCTGGTCAAATCCAGCTTTGCCGACGACGAAAAGAATACTGAAACGCAGACGGTGTTGGTTTTGCACCTGGGCGGGCTGGATGGCCTCTCGCATCTGACCGGGATTCACGGCGTTCACCTGGGCCACATCGAGTACGTCGCCACCGACTCAACCAGGACCACGATTCCCTGGGTGCAGAAGCGCAACGACAACGGCACGGAGACGGTGTATGCCACTGCCGCAGCGGGTTCCGGCGTGCCGCGGGGCGAACGTCGTGTGATGGATTGCATCGACTGCCACAACCGCGCTGCGCACACCTTCGTGACCGCGGAAGACGCCCTCAACCGGGCCATGTCCGACGGACCGATCAGTCCGGAGCTGCCCTGGATTCACAAGGAAGGCTTGGCGCTGCTCAACGGCAAGTACGCCAGCGATGCCGAGGCGCGCACACAGATTCCCGCGCAGCTTGAAGCCTTCTATCGCTCCGAGCATCCCGAGGTGCTGGCCACCAAGGCAGCGCTGGTGAAATCCGCGGGTGAGCAACTCGCGCTCCTCTACAACCAGAACGTGTTTCCGTTTATGAAGGTGACATGGGGAACGCATCCCAATCACATCGGCCACATGAGCTATCCGGGCTGCTTCCGCTGCCACGATAGCGAACACATGGCCAAGAGTGGCGAATCCATTCCTCAGGACTGCTCGGTCTGCCACAACTTGCTGGCTACGGACGAACCCAAGCCCAAAGTGCTCTCCGATCTCGGCATTCAATAGAAGCTGGATGTCCCATCCTGGCCGCGTTCTTGTTTTTGCGGCTAGGGTGGGATAGCACAAATGCTCCGTGCCCCATCCTTCTGAGCGAAGCGCAGCGGAGTCGAAGAACCTGCTTTTTAAAATCTCTGGAGAAAGGGTGGGAAACCACGAATCCTATAAGCTCCTCATCGCACAGGCCCCCCGGCGTGTTACGCTGGCCTTTCAGTTTGAAGGAGCTAATTTCCGATGCAAGCCACCCAGCCCATTCACTTCAATCTTGTTGCCGCGGCTCATGCCTCCATGATCGAGCACGGTTTCCAGCCGGATTATCCCGCGGGAACCGACAAGGAGTTGGCCGCCATCCACACCCATCCCGAGATGCCCGCCGCTCTCGGCGCTCAGGACCTGCGCAATCTGCTCTGGTCCTCCATCGACAACGATACTTCCAAGGATTTAGATCAAATTGAATGGGCCGAGCAACTGCCTGATGGCCGCATTCGAGTTCTGGTTGGCGTGGCCGACGTGGACGTGCGTATCGCGCTGGGCACGATCATTGACGGCCATGCCAGGAGCGAGACGACCTCGGTCTACACCGGCGTCAAGGTCTTTCCCATGCTGCCCGCCGAGCTATCCGAGGGCATTACCTCGCTCAACGAGAACGAGGATCGCGTGGCGCTGGTCATCGAGTTTGCCGTGGACGCTGCGGGCACGGCGTCGGATGGAAAGGCCTACCGCGCGCTGGTCCACAACCGCGCGCAACTGGCCTATAACTCAGTAGGCGCATGGCTTGAGGGACGCGCTCCCGCGCCGGCCAAGGTGGCCGCCAGCGCCGATTTGGCCGCGCAATTAAAACTGCAAGACACGGCGGCCCAGCGCATGGTCGGCGGACGTTTTCAGCACGGAGCGCTTGATCTGGAAACCATCGAAACCCGCCCGGTGATGATGGCCGAGGATGCGGTGGAGATTAAGAAACTGGAAAAGAATCGCGCCACTTCGTTGATTGAGGAGTTCATGGTGGCGGCTAACGGCGTCATCGCCCGGACCTTTGAGGATGCCGGTGTGGCCTCCATCCGTCGCATCGTCCGCACGCCCAAGCGCTGGGACCGCATCGTCGAAGTGGCCGCGGGGCTGGGCACAAAGTTGCCCGTCGAGCCCGATTCCAAGGCCCTCAACGATTTTCTTCTGGCGCAGAAGCAGAAGGACGCAGACCACTTCCCGGACCTGTCGCTGACTATTATTAAGCTGATGGGTCCCGGCGAGTACGTGCTGGTCAAGCCCAACGAAGTTTCGCCCGGTCACTTCGGCCTCGCCGTGCAGGACTACACTCATTCCACCGCCCCCAACCGCCGCTTCCCGGACATGGTGACGCAGCGACTGCTGAAGGCCTGGCTGGCCAAATCGCCCCAGCCCTACTCTGAAGGAGACCTCAACGCCATCGCGGTTCACTCCACGCTGATGGAAGACAACGCCCGCAAGGTGGAGCGCGAAATGGAGAAGCGCATCGCCGCGGTCGTGTTGCGCCCGCGCATCGGTCAGAGCTTCACGGCCATCGTCACCGGCGTCAACAAATACGGCACCTTCGTCCGCACCCTTGATCCGCACGCGGAAGGGATGGTAGTCAGCGGCGGCAAGGGTCTGGATGTGGGCGACAAGGTGACAGCCAAGCTGGTCTCCACCGATCCGCAGCGCGGCTTCATTGATTTTGCGGTGTAAATGGATGACCTATCACAGCAATCGCCGTGATGCGGCACGAAACGGCAGCACGGCCCAACGGAATGAGAGGAGAATATGAAAAAAGCGAGTTGGATTGCAGTTATGTTTGGGATGGGCCTGGCGCTGACGTCATGGACAGCGGCGCAATCGCCTGCGGACCAACCGGCAGCATCGCCTGCCGTTGCGGTGGTCGTACCGCCCGATCAGCAACCGACCAAGGAGCAGTTAGCCAAGCTCTTTGAGTTGATGCGCGTGCGTGAACAGTTGGCGTCAGTAACCAAAATGATGCCTGCGCTGATGCAACAGCAGATGCAAACACAGATCCAGCAGATGCAAAAGGATCATCCAGAGATGTCGTCCATGACCGAAGAGCAGCAGCAGGCTTTCGGCAATGTGATGAACAAGTATATGCAGCGGGTGATGAACTTATACACTTCCGATGAGATGATCGCGGACATGTCGGCTCTCTATCAGAAGCATTTGACCCGGTCGGATGTTGACGGAATCATCGCCTTTTACAGCTCACCGGCCGGACAGCATATGCTCGACATGGTTCCGGTCATCATGCAAGAGTTCATGCCCGTGGTGATGAACCGAATGCAAGAGCGGATCAAGCCCGTGATTGACGAGATGACCAGGGAGATGGGAGACGCGATCAAGTCCTCCTCAACTCCAATCAAGGTCGCCCCGCCGCAGCCTCCTCCGAAGTAGTACAGCCAGTTTCCCTGGCCTCGCTTTGAGAAGATCCTCCACGGGATGCGTCTATGCCTTTACATCGTGCGCACATCGATGTACACTGATTGTGAGCACAAATGGAGGGTAAACCAATGGGCACCGTAGCCGCTGAACCAAGCCGTTTGCGCGCGGAGAACATCAATCTGCGCGTCAGCCGCAGCCAGAAGGCATTGATTGACCGCGCAGCCGAGGCGCAAGGGCGCAACCGTTCCGACTTCATGCTGGACGCGGCTTGCCGTGAGGCAGAGTCCGTCCTGCTCGACCAGTGCTATTTCCATTTGGATGAAGAGCAATTCAAGCGATTCACTGCAATGCTCGATGCGCCACCGGGAGACAATCCCGGGTTGACTCGCTTGCTCAAGACGAAGGCGCCATGGGGAAAATAGACGCCAACAGCATTTCTACTCCGGAGAAGCTGACCGCGGCTCACGATCTCTCGCAATTTCTGTGCGGCGAGCCGGAGCTTGACGACTGGCTCATGCGCAAGGCGCGTAACAATGAGGAAAGTGGCGCATCCCGGACCTATGTAGTTTGCATCGAGCGGCAAGTTGTTGGCTACTATGCGTTGGCCGCGGGCGCGGTGGCGCACAGGGATGCTCCTGGCCGTGTGAAGCGGAATATGCCCAACCCCGTGCCGGTGATGGTGATTGGACGTCTGGCCATTGATCTCAAATTCCAGGGGTGTGGAATCGGTTCGGCTCTTTTATTAGATGCAGTTCTCAGAACTGTCCAGGCCGCCGAAATCGCCGGCATTCGGGCTATTCTCGTTCATGCGATCAGCGAGAGCGCGAAACGATTTTACGAAAAACTGGGATTTATGGCATCCCCCACAAATCCAATGACACTGATGATCACTGTTCAGGCTGCGGCTCATGCTCTTGCTGAGAAATCTTGATTCTGCAATCGGTTCGTCGCGCTACTTCGGCCCCTGCACCAGCCCGATCAGGTGGCCCTCGGGATCGGTAAAGCCGGCGACAATGCCGCCGTCGGGAATTGGTTGCGGGCCGAAGGCCGTCTTGCCGCCCTGGTTCGCGATCAACTCCAGAGCCTTGTTCACGTCCGCAACCGCAACATAAAACGTGACATGTTCGCGCCCTTCGCCCATGGCTCCGATGCCGCCGCCAATGCCTGTGCCGGGGTTGACCAGCGAATACCCCTCCATGGCGGGCGTGATCTCCCACTGAAAGATACTTTTGTAGAAATCCTCCAGCAGCTTCTGGTCACGGCCAAGAATCTCAAAGTGTACGACGGGATGGAGCATCGGTGCGGCCTCCTCGCGAATAGGTGTGAATGTCACTCTACACGATTCTGATGGATTAATTCTAATAAAAAGGAAAGGGAAGGGTTACCGGCTTTCATTCCGTATAGCCCTGGGATAAAAGCAAGAAATTGTCTTCTTTGGCCGCACAATTCCGTCTAAGGGAATAGAAGTTTCTATGGAAATGTTTCATTGCCCAGGACGTGCGTTGAGTGAAGTGCGCGGAGAAGGGTGATTTATTCTATAAGTGGCTCTCCGGCTCGACTCGCTTTTTTTGCGTGAGCCGCCCAAACGGATGCCGGCTCCACAAAAAGGGGATTGGATGCGTGCAGGTTTTTCTTGGATTGCAGTTGTACTTTTCGCTGGAGCAGGCGTCGCGGCAGTGCCTTCGTGCGCAATTGCGCAGGAAACGGCTTCTGGGCTGATCGCCATCAGCGAGCTTCCTGAGGCTCCGCAGCCGCAGCAGGCTCCTGCCGCGCAAACTCAGACTTCGCCACAGCCGGCCCCGAGCGCTACGCCTGCGCAAGGTAGCTCCAGTTCGCAATCCGCTGCTCAGCAACCCAGCGGCCAGAAAAGCCAGCACGAAAAAGCAGAAGAACAAATCAAGGAACAGGAGCATCAGCGCAACATCGGAATCCTGCCTGCCTTCAACGTCTCCTACCGCAGCGACGCCGTCTCCATGACTGCGGGACAGAAGATGAAGCTGGCATTTCGCTCCTCGATTGATCCGGTCACCTTTGGCGCGGCCTTTCTAGTCGCGGGCTACCACGAGGGTATGCATGACAATGTTGGATTCCCCTGGGGGATCAAGGGCTATGGGGAACGCTCCGGCGCGGCCTATCTCGACGCCTTCGACGGCGGCATGATCGGCAACGGCATCCTGCCTTCCATTCTGCACCAGGATCCGCGCTACTTCCGCATGGGCCACGGAGCCACCAGCCACCGGCTGCTTTACGCAGTGGCCACCTCCTTCATCTGCAAGCACGACAACACCGGCAAGTGGGAGCCCAACTACTCCAATGTGTCGGGCAACATCATCTCCGGTGCGATCTCCAATCTCTACTATCCGCCCAGCAACTCTGGTGTCGGCCAGGCCTTTACCAACGGGATGATCGTGACTGCCGAGGGCGGCTTCGGCTCCATCTTCCAGGAGTTCTGGCCGGACATCTCCCGCAAGCTGTTCCACAACGATCCTACGCACGGTCTGGATGCCGAGGCGCGCGCGGCCGACAAGACGAAAAAGGAATCTAAAATACAACAGCAGTAATCGGGAGCGGCCTGCATTCCTGCTCGTAAAAATAGATGGCGCGTTGGATGGAACTCTCGCGTCGTTCATAAATCATCTTGCAAAAAAATATGCGGAAGGGATTGCTCCCTCCCGCTCAGTAGTACAGGTTGCAAAGATTTAGACCAAGCCCTGATCGAGCATCGCATCAGCAACTTTCAGGAAGCCCGCGATGTTGGCTCCGTTCACCAGGTTGCCTGGCGTGCCGTACTTCGCGGCCGTTTCGAAGCAGTTCTTGTGGACGGAGATCATGATTGTGTGCAAGCGAGAGTCGACTTCTTCGCGCGACCATGAGAGGCGCATGCTGTCCTGCGTCATCTCCAGTCCGGAAGTGGCAACGCCGCCGGCATTGGAAGCCTTGGCCGGCCCGTAGAGAACCTTTGCATCGATGAACGTCTTCGTAGCTTCAATCGAGCTGGGCATATTCGAGCCTTCACAGACGAGCTTCACGCCATTCTTCACGAGATGGGCCGCGTCCTTGGCGTTGATCTCGTTTTGCGTGGCGCTCGGGAAAGCGCAATCGGCCTTGATGTTCCAAAGCGGGTTGTAGTCGAGCTTCGGGTCAAGGGGAGTGTAGACGGCCTTCTTGTACTTCTCGGCGTACTCCTTGATGCGGCTGCGGCGGTTGTTCTTCAGGTCAAGAACATAGGCCAGCTTCTCGCGGTCAATGCCGGCGGCATCGTAAATCATGCCGTCGGAATCGGACAGCGTGACCGTCTTCGCGCCCAGATCAAGCAACTTCTCCACCGTGTATTGCGAGACGTTGCCGCTGCCGGAGACCAGGCAGACTTTGCCTTCCAGCGTTTCTTTCTTCGTCTTGAGCATTTCGTCGGCAAAGTACACGCAGCCGTAACCGGTGGCCTCGGGACGAATCAATGAACCGCCCCATCCCAGGCCCTTGCCCGTCAGTACGCCGGTAAACTCATTGCGCAGCCGCTTGTATTGACCGAAAAGATAGCCAATCTCGCGCCCGCCCACGCCGATGTCGCCGGCCGGAATGTCTGTGTCCGGACCGATGTGGCGTTCCAGCTCGCTCATGAAGCTCTGGCAGAAGCGCATGACTTCGTTGTTGCTCTTGCCTTTGGGGTCAAAATCAGATCCGCCCTTGCCGCCGCCCATGGGCAGCGTGGTCAGCGAATTCTTGAACACCTGCTCAAAGGCCAGGAACTTCAGAATGCCGAGGTTGACCGAGGGGTGCAAACGCAGCCCGCCCTTATAGGGCCCGATGGCGCTGTTCATTTCAATGCGGAAACCGCGATTGATTTGAACTTTGCCCTTGTCGTCGAACCAGGGAACACGGAACATGATCACGCGTTCCGGTTCCGTGATGCGTTCCAGGATCTTCTCTTCCTGATAATGCGGATGGCGCTCTAACACGGGCTTCAGGGATTCAACCACTTCAAGAACGGTCTGGTGAAATTCCGGCTCGCAGGGATTCTTGGCTTTCACAAGGGCGAGAATCTGATTGGCGTACGCCGCAGCATTGCCCTTGTGAGATTCCATAACAGCACTCATAAATCTTTCCTCCAAATTTCAGGTACCTAGTGGGTTAATGAATCAAAACGCCGCAAATAGAAACGCGGCGATCATAAATGCCTGCGGCAACGGCTCCGCCCTTTTTGGCTTCACTGGATGCCAGAGGCGCTTTTTGCAACTCAGGTAGTACTCATACGTGTTCTTCCTACATGGCTGAACTGGTTCACAAGCCGTTTTCGGCAGGATCAAAGGATCAGCCGGCAATTAATTCTGCCGGAACATCCTGGCCATGCTCGTCTTTCATGCCGCTCTTGTAAACCGGTGTTAGCCAATGCCAATAAGCCCGTAAATGTCCGCGCGTCGCATTGAAGTACACCCGCTGCAACTCGTGGGAGATTACTCCAATGCTTCCATCCTTCACCAGACGATGATCGACTTGCGTCACCGGCGCAATGCCAACCGCTGTCCCGGTGAAGAATAATTCGTCGCAAAGATACAGTTCGCTGCGGTCGATGGGGCGCTCCACAACATCAAGACCAAGTTCCTGGTGCGCCAGCTCCATGATCGCGATGCGCGTTATGCCTTCCAAAATGTTCTCGGATACCGGCGGCGTAATCAGTTTTCCTTTGCGCACCATAAAAATGTTGCATGCCGCACCCTCTGCGACATGACCGCTGTCGTTCAGAAAAATTGCATCGTCAAAGCCGCAACGGTGAGCTTCGTCGCTGGCCAGCGCGCTGTTCACGTAGGCCCCGCAGATTTTGCCCCGCGCGGGAATTGCGTTATCGTCAATGCGCCGCCACGAACTTACGCCCGCGTGCAGTCCTCGGTCGGTGGGCAGATAATCGCCGAAGGGAAGCGCGATCAACGCAAAGGAATCCTGATCGTCGTAGCTCACTCCGATGCGTTCCGCGCTCTTATAGGCCAGGGGTCGGACATATACATTTGTCTTGAATGCGTTTTTGCGCATCAGCTCGAGGGATATCTCGCTCAGTTCCTCCGGCGATGGCGGAACAATAATCCGCAGAAAGCCGCAGTTTTGCTTCCAGCGCTCGTAGTGTTCCACGGAACGCATCACAAACAACTCCTGCTGCGCCTCGTCCCAATGCGCGCGAATCCCCTCAAACACTCCTGTCCCGTAATGCAAGGCATGAGTCAGAATTCCTACGTGCGCTTCGGCGAGAGGTACATATTGCCCGTTAAAATACACAATGGTCTTCGGGTCCACACTAGCTGACATAGCACATCTCCTGACAAGACTCTTTGTAAAGCTCGCGGCCCTTTGCCAGGGCGCGTTTGTTCAACTCCATCCAGCGCGGATTCTTCACCAGCCTTCGCAACGCCGCGTCAATGTTTACATCCTCGACGACTCCTGCAATCTCCAATAGCGCGCCCAGCATCACCATATTGCCGGCGCGCGAATCGCCCAGCTCGTTGGCCAGGCTGATGAAGGGGCACGCCAAAATATGCACGCCTTCCTGCTCGCAATCGGCCGGGTATGTCTCGCCGTTGTACAGAATCCATCCTCCCCGCTGCACGCTCTTGTAAAACTTTCTGAGCGAGGGCTCATTCATCGCCACCAGAACACTCGGATTCGTCACCATGGGCGAGTCAATTGGAGATCTCGACAAACGCACATGGCAGTTGGAGGTGCCGGAACGCATCTCCGGCCCATACGATGGTAGCCAGGAAACCTCAAGGCCCGCATCCAGTCCGGCCTCGGCCAGGACCTCGCCCAGCAGCAGTACTCCCTGTCCGCCAAAGCCGGCTACCCGCACCCGAAGATCCAGAGTCGGCGCTGTTTTATCCTGCACAATCGGATTACCTTGCGGCAGACTCGCACTGTCTACGCCTAGAATTTGCGGAATCCGGTCCAGCGCTGGCGCTGCTTCGGGCAATTGCCGCGGCGTCGCCTCTTTGGTGCGATCAAGAATTACCTTGACCGGAAAAGTTTTGGTCAGCACGTCGCGCACCCAGTGTTGCGCATCGACCGGAGTCATCTTGAAGATCGTCGGGCAGGGCGCCAGCACCTCGATAAGCGAAAAGCCCAGGCCCTTCACTTGGTTTTCCACGGCGCGCTTGATGGCGCGCGTTGCCAGCGCAATCTGCTTATTGTCGCCCAGTGCCACGCGCTCGATGTAAACCGGAGCTTCCAGCGTCGCCAGCATCTCGCTCATGTGCAGTGGATAGCCTTCGTTGTCCGCCTTTCGTCCGAACGGAGAAGTCACGCTCTTCTGTCCCAGCAGCGAGGTCGGCGCCACCTGCCCGCCCGTCATGCTGTAAATGGCGTTGTTCACAAAAATAATCGTGATATTCTCGCCGCGATTGGCCGCATGAATAATCTCGGAAGCCCCAATCGCCGACAAATCACCATCGCCCTGATAGCCAATGACGATGCTCTCTGGCCTGCTCCGTTTCGCTGCCGTGGCCACCGCGGGCGCGCGTCCGTGCGCGGCCGAGATATTGCCCACGTCGAAGTAGTTATAGGTAAATACCGAACAGCCTACCGGCCCGATAAGAATCGTTTTGTTCTGGATGCCCAACTCATCGATAGCGCGCGCCAGCATTTTATGCACCTGGCCGTGTCCGCATCCAGGGCAATAATGCGTTTGGTGCTGCAGCTCATCTTTGCGAGTGAAGCGCTCGAAGAATGCTTTGGGCCGGGCATGCGACACTTCGTATTCTGAAACCATCTCGTTAGACATTGGCCATCTGCTCCTCGTTGGGCTGTTTTGCCGCCAAGATTTTCCGGGCCTGTTCTTTCACAATATTGAGAACCTCTTCGTGGGACGGCACATTTCCGCCCACGCGGCTGAAGAACTCCACCGGCCGCGCCCCATTTAACGCCAGCCGCACATCTTCCAACATTTGACCGTTACTCATTTCCACCACTACAAAGACTTGTGCGCTTTTGGCCAGCCGCTGAAAATGCTTGGTGGGAAATGGAAAAAGCGTAATCGGCCGCAGCACGCCCACCTTGAGGCCTAGTTTGCGAGCCTCGGCGGCCACGGCTTTCAAAATCCGCGCCACAATCCCGTAACCTGTCAGCACAATCTCCGCGTCCTCGGTCTGCCACTCTTCGGCGAGTACCTCGCACTCCTGCGCACGGCGGTACTTGGCCTCTAAATGATTCTGATGTGCTTCCAGCGCATCACTCTCCAGAAAAAGCGAGGAAATTACATTGCCGCGCGTCGCTTCCGTTCCCGCCACAGCCCACTCTGGCTGCCGCGGTGCAATAGCCGTCTGCGAAAACTCGACCGGCTCCATCATCTGTCCAATAAATCCATCGGCCAGCAGCACCACCGGATTGCGATAGCGGTCGGCCAGTTCAAAGGCCAGCGCGGTCAAATCCGCCATCTCCTGCACGGAGTGTGGCGCCAGCACGATGGTCCGGTAGTTGCCGTGGCCGCCGCCCTTCACCACCTGGTGATAGTCGCCTTGCTCGGCGGCGATGCTGCCCAATCCCGGACCGCCGCGCGTAATGTCTGCAATCACGCAGGGCAGCTCAGCTCCCGCCATGCAGCTCATGCCTTCTTGCATCAGACTGATTCCGGGTCCGCTCGATGACGTCATCGAGCGCACGCCTGCCGACGCTGCGCCGTAGAGCATGTTGATGGCTGCCACCTCGCTCTCCGCCTGCAGGAAAACTCCACCCGCCTGCGGCATATAGAGAGCCGCGGCTTCGGTAATCTCGCTGGCCGGCGTAATAGGATATCCATAGAATGCGCGGCATCCGGCGAGGATCGCGCTCTTCACAATCGCTTCGTTGCCCTTCATCAATTGCTTATGCATGAGCTTGCTCCACAACACCTGTGACAACGCCATGTTCCAAATGGTGCGTGAGTCTCAACACCGTAATCGCCCCCGGCTCGGGGCAAACCATGAAGCAGATTCCGCATCCAGTGCAGCCCGTGCCCGCATAGGTTGCCGTGCGATAGCCGTAGTGATTCAATCCCTCACTGAGGGAGATCGCTTTTGGCGGGCACGCTTCCACGCAGAGCCCGCAGCCTTTGCACTCATCCACATCCACCCGCAGCATGCCACGGTCCTGCTTCTCCGAATTCGTCATACCCACTCCTCTCCGGCAAGCCATAACTCCTCAGGCAAGCACGGCCGCGGCCTTGCGCTCCATGTAATGCGAGCGCACCGCAAAATCTTCCAATTCATCCCTGAAGCGCGGATCGGCAATGGCGATCAGCGCCTCGGCCCGCTCACGCAGCGTCTTCCCATGCAGGAACGCGATGCCGTGTTCGGTCACCACGTAGTGCACGTCGGCGCGCGATGTCACCACGCCGGCGCCAGGGTCCAGCATCGGCGCAATCCGCGAAATCGTGCCCTTCTTCGCCGTCGAAGGCAGCGCGATAATCGGCACTCCACCCTTGGACCGCGCGGCGCCGCGAATGAAATCCACTTGTCCGCCAAACCCGCTGTAAGGCTTAACCCCCAGCGAGTCCGAGCATACCTGCCCCGTCAGGTCAATCTGCAGCGCCGCATTGATGGCGACCATCTTGTCGTTCCGGGCCACCACAAACGGATCGTTGGTATAGCAGATGGGGCGGAACTCGAAAGCCGGGTTATCGCGGATGTAATCAATGAGCCGCTGCGATCCCAGCACAAACGAAATCACTGCCTTGCCGCGATGGATCGACTTGCGCTCTCCGTTCAGCACGCCCGATTCCATCAGGTCGATGACGCCATCCCCAACCAGCTCGCTGTGAATTCCCAGGTCGTGCTTGTCTTCAAGGCAGGCCATCACCGCGTCGGGAATCCCTCCGATTCCGGTTTGCAGCGTTGCTCCGTCGGGTATCAGCGAGGCCACATTCTCTGCGATTCGGCGGTGCATCGCGGTAAATGGCTCCGGATGCAATTCCAGCAGCGGACGCGATGTTTCTACAATCGCGGAGATGCGGCTCACGTGAATGGCTGTCTCTCCGTGCGTGCGCGGCATCCGCTCATTCACTTCGGCAATGACTGTCCGGGCGCAACGGGTTGCGTTCAAAGTGCAATCCACTGTCGTTCCCAGGGTCACGTATCCGTGGTCGTCCGGTGGTGAAACTTGCATCAGCACAACTTCCAGCGGAAGAGCGCCGCTCGCAAACAAGCCTTCAATTTCGCTGAGGAAGATGGGCGTATAGTCGGCGCGTCCCGCGACCACCGCTTCGCGTACATTGTCGCCAAGAAATAATCCGCGATGACGAAAAATTCCTTCGTACTCCGGCTTGGTGTAGTCCGCGTCGCCCAGCGTCTTCATGTGAACGATCTCGACATTGCGCAGCACGGGAGCTCGCGCTATCAGAGCATCCACCAAGGGAGAAGGCGTGCCGCACCCCGACTGGATCCATACATGATCGCCAGAGCGAACCGCTTCCAGCGCCTGAGCAGTATCCATGCACTTGTTCCGATACTCTTCGCGCCAGTTCATCATCGGTTGCCTCTCAGATCAAGTCCGCATCGGCTGTGCATTTGAGTTTCTTTGCCCATTCAGCTCGCTGTCTACGAACGCTCCAGCTTTACTTCCACACGCTTGAAAATTCTTCGCGGGATTTCAGAAATCACTCTCCCCAAAACCCATACGATTCTCTGCTTGGCAATGGTGCGCGGCTGTGACGCGTGTCACCCTGCTCTCCTATGTTAGTGCATAATATAATGGGTTTTTCGATACTTTCCGAATGTTAAGTTTTAGCCGTATAAAAGATAAGAGCGTTAACTAAGAACACCAATAAATCTACATAAGTAAAGAGCTTGCGGTATGGTAGCAAGACTTAAGAATGGGAATTATATGCATAATCAATAGAATCAATGAGATACAAAATTATTTACTATTGTTTAACGTGCCGAGCCAGTATCGCTCGGAATATCGGAAGAATCAAGCGAAGACCGATTTTACGCAGCACTTAATAAGTAATAAAGTGTAGTTATTCGAAGATAGCAAATATATACAATGCATGATAAGTTAGTTCATTAGTTATATAACTAGGCTGTACTTGCAATCCCCCATGTATTCGCATACTTACTTAGTAGCCGCATCAGTCATGAATTCTTATCAGCCGCTCTTGCTTTCCAGCGGCAACTGAATTCTAATTCTCTCGGATGGAAAAAAGCATTCATTCCGTTGCTGGCCGCGAGCTGTCAGGCTCTGAACATGCTGTCAAGGCGGTTCTGACGCTGACAGGTTTCAGCGCAGTCCTCGGCCAGATTGTACTCATGCGCGAGCTGATGGTCGTCTTCAGCGGCAATGAGATCTCGCTGGGCATCATGCTTGCCGCGTGGCTATTTTGGACAGCTCTTGGCAGTATCCTATACAGCACTCTCGCGCCGCGCGAAATCCACGCGCGACGAATCGTAGCTGTGCTCGAATCTCTGCTTGGTGTCAGCCTGCCGCTTACGGTCTGGGCATTGCGCGTCAGTAAGAGCCTTTTTCAAACTGTGCAGGGTGAGCTGATTGGGCCAGTCCAGGTGTTGCTTGCATCGTTGCTTTGCCTGAGCGTGTTCTGCATGATTGCCGGAGCGCTGTTTGTGGCTGCGGCGCGCATGTACAGCCATGAGTGCACTGTTTCCGCGCGCGCTGCTGTTAGCGCGGCTTACCTGATGGAAGCGGCCGGCTCTGGCCTGGGCGGAATCGTCGCCAGCTTCGTCTTGCTGCGTTCTCTTGAGCCATTTCAGATAGCCTGCATCGTTCTTGTTCTGAATCTGTCGATGGCCAGCGTACTCTTGTTGCGGCTGAGCCGCAGGCAGATTGGTTTCGTAGCAGCGGCTGCGGTAATGCTCGCAATCTTCCTTCTCGTTCGTGTTGCCCCCTGTCTGGAAAGTGCAGCGCAGGCGCGTCAGTGGCGCGGATTACACCTGCTCGCTTCGCGCGACTCGGTCTACGGCAACCTGACGGTCGTCGAAACCGGCAACATTCGCAGCTTGTATGACAATGGCCTCATCCTTGCTAACTCACCGGACGAGAGCGCTGCCGAAGAAGCAGTTCACTACGCACTGCTGGAGCACCCGGCTCCGAGACGCATTCTGATGATCGGCGGAGGCGTGAGCGGCGCCATTGCGCAGGCGCTCCGGCATCCTGCCGTTGAAAGCATCGACTTGGTCGAGCTGGACCCCGCGCTCATCGGCATAGCGCGACAATACTTTTCATCAGATGCCTCATCTCTCTCCTCCGCCCCCCGGGTGCATCTGCATTACGCGGATGGCCGCGCCTATCTCAAGTCGGCTCTCGAAACATTCGACGTGATCATCGTGAATGTGCCCGACCCGCAAACCGCGCAGTTGAATAGGTTTTACACTGTCGAGTTCTTTCTTTCCGCGCGCGATCATCTTGCGCCGGGCGGATTGCTCGCTTTCCAACTGCGTTCGTCGGAGGAAGCCATCAGTCCCGGCCTGGCGGAGTTCCTGCGCTGCATCAATCGCACACTGCGAGAAGTATTTCCTTATGTCGTCGCAATCCCCGGAGAAACGATTCACTTTTTTGCCGCAACGCGCTCGGATGTTCTCACAGACAACCCCCATGTGCTGATTGCCAGACTGCACGAGCGAAATCTGAAGTCGCGGTATGTCAGCGAATACTTCATCCCCTACCGTATGATGCCCGACCGCATAATTCAGGTGCGCGATCAGTTGCAGCCGCTGTCCACGACTCAAATCAATCGAGACTTCTCGCCTATCGCATATTACTTCGACGTTGTACTGTGGAGCGCGCAGTTCAAGCCGGCTTATGCTCTCTGGATGCGGGCCGCTGGGCATGTCGATTTCGCAATCATTCTCGGCGCTACTCTCATCGTCCTTCTATCAGTAGCGGCGCTTTTGGCAATAGTGCCCGCTCGCCAGCAACGCGCCCGCGCGGCAGCGGGCTGTTGCATGGCCGCTACGGGATTCACGCTGATGGCGCTCGAAATAATTCTATTGCTGGCCTTCCAATCCATCTACGGTTACGTCTACCACCAGCTCGCCATTCTGATTGCCCTGTGCATGGCTGGCGTTGCACTTGGAAGCTGGCTGGGCATGCGCCGTATTCGTCGCGGCAAGGTCACTCCTTACCGCGCTGTTGCAACCACGCAGTTTCTTATTGCTTTGTCTGCCCCTGTGTTGATGCTGTTGGTGAGCTTGCTCGCAAAACTTTCCGGTATCGCATCAAGCTGGCTGGCCGCGCAGTGTGTATTTCCGGCGTTGGCTGCGCTTTGCGGAATGTTGGGTGGCTATCAGTTCCCTTTGGCAACAGAAATATATCTTCAGGGCGTCAGTGGCCCGCGCAGGCTGGGCATGATGTATGCCATCGACTTGCTGGGCGGTTGCCTGGGCGCACTGGTGCTGAGCGGCTACCTGATTCCTGTCTTCGGATTCTGGAAGACCGCAGGTCTCTGCGCCGCGATCAACCTGGCGCCGGCATTGCTGGCCGCGCGAGCTTGCTGCACGCCCCTCGCGAAAAACGCATGAGGAGGGGCGCCTATCTTCCCATAGCAGCAGAAAATCTTCATGCGCTCACGGCTTGTGCTCGCCGAAGACAACCGCTGTGAAGCTGAAGATATCCGTATCCTCATCCCTCCAGCAGCCGGAACGCATTCCCGCCTTGGCGCAGGTCTGCTCAAGGAATGTGTTCCGGTCCCATCCCTGTTCCACCGGCACCTGCGGAAGCAGAATGCCCTCGCTGTCGCCGTTTTTCATCAGCAGCCCGTGCTGGCCAACCTTGATCTGTTGAATGTCCGTCACGCGCCGTAGCGGCGACATCACGGAGATCTCATATTGCAGACTCGGCAACTCCGATGCCGTTACCGGCGAGAAGCGCGGATCGCGCATGGCGGCCAGTGTAGCCGTATCGCGCACGGTGATGTACAGAGGCTTTTCGGCGGAGGTGTAGCCAATGCACCCGCGCAGCACGCCCGACTTTTTCAGCGTCGTGAACGCGCCGTGCTCCTGGTTCAGCGTTGCGCTAGCATTCGCGGGCGGTTCATACGCATATTTTTCCTGAACCACATATTCCCCCGACTTGCGCGCCCGCGCAAGCAACTCGCTCTTCTCTGGCTCGCTCAGCGAGAACGGAGTTTCCACGGCTTTTCCTCCGTCAGCTTTCACAAATACGTCCGCGCTGTATCCGACCACGCTTGAATGATCGCCCGTGACGTCGCCTGAATTCTCATACTTCAGCACGCGCGCCTGGTTAGCCCCCATGCGCTCGGCGTAAATCATTGCGGCCACGATGGGCGCGCCGCCGCAGGCCTCCCATATCCGCGGCTGAAAGTTGCGCGACATGCTGAAGTAGTCCCACGCCTCCAGCGCATTCAGCGTCTTGTGGTCCATCTTCACCGCGTCATCGTAAGTGTGGAAGTGCGATAGATCGGAACTGGCCAGCACCAGCGTTTCGCCTGGCTTGCCTTCGCTCTTGATCAGCTTGGCCAGCGCCACTCCCAGCGCGCGGCTGCTTTCGTAACTCTGGTCTCCCATGACGATGGGCACGACTTCAAAATTGCCCAGCACCTTTTGCAGCCAGGGAAGCTGAACCTCGACTGCGTGTTCGCCGCCTGCCGATGTGGGCTCGTGTCCCTGACTGGATAGCTTCATGGTCGAGCTCATCTTCACCAGCTTCTGCGCAAAGGCCTTGTCCACCGGCACATTCCCCAGCGGCGTCGCGTAGTCGTCGCCATCATAGATAGAGGTGAAATCGAAGGCCACATGGTGTGTCGGCGCAATCACCACGACCCGCGTGTACTTGTGCCCCTTCAATTGAGCATAGGTGTATGCTGCTACTGGTCCGGAATACTGATAGCCTGCGTGTGGCGCAACCACGGCTAGAATCGGATCGGTGATCTGCGGCGCGGTGACCTTGGCCAGCATCTCGTCCATCATTGCGGAAAGAACCTTGGGGTCGGCTGGATAAAAACTGCCTGCAACGGCTGCTTGTCTCACTTTGGGTTGATCTCCTGCGCTAACGTGTTTGATCGGCGTAAAAACCAGCAAAGCCAGCAGCGGCGCTGCCAGCCAAAGGCTGCGTGGATTTAGCTCGATGTTCATCTGTCTCCTCCTATACGTGCCAGATGCCGGGAATCGGATGTTGGCAATATGGGCAACAATTCTTGCGGATTAGCATTTTGCTTGCGGTAAACCCCACGCGCTCCACCAGCATTTTGCGGCACTTGGGGCAGTAAGTGTTCTGCGACGGATGTCCCGGCACGTTGCCGATGTAAACGTAGTGCAGCCCTTCGGCGTCGGCAATCGCCTTGGCGCGTTCCAGCGTAGGCACCGGCGTGATGGGCAGATTCTTCAGCAGATATTCGGGATGAAACTGCGTGAAGTGCAGCGGCACATCCGTGCCCAGGTTTGCCTTCACCCATTGCGCCAAGCCGCGAAACTCCGCATCGCTGTCATTAAGCGTCGGCAGAACCAGGTAGACAATCTCCGTCCACTTGCCCATCTTGCGCAGAGTGACCAGCGAATCCAGCACCGGCTTCAGTTGGCCGGTGACCACCTGTTTGTAGTAGGACTCTGAAAAGGATTTCAGATCGATCTTGACGGCGTCCATCTTTCCGTAGGCCGTCTTCATCGCCTCTTCCTGCATATAGCCGTTCGAGACAACAATGCTGCGAATGCCGGCAGCGTGCCCCGCGTCGGCAGCGTCCATGATGTATTCGGCAAAGACCACCGGCTCGCTGTAGGTGTAGGCAATCGTGGGGCAGCTATACTGCTGCGCAATTTCAGCCACGCGCTGCGGCGAAACATAATCGGCGGGAATCTGTTCGGGACGCGATTGGGAGATCTCCCAGTTTTGGCAAAATTTGCAGTTCACGTTGCAGCCGGCTGTGGCTATCGAGAAGGCATTCGTTCCCGGCAGATAGTGGAAGAGCGGCTTTTTCTCAACGGGATCGACGTGCGCCGCGCAGACCCGCGAGTGAACCAGCGTGTAGTAAACGCCGCCGCGGTTCTCGCGCACGCCGCAGTAGCCGCGCTCCTTGTCTCCCACCGTGCATTCGCGCGGGCACAGCTTGCATTTGATCTTGCGATTCGGCAGCTTCTGGTAGAACTTTGCTTCCACGACGAAACGCGCATCGCCTTGCTCATCGGAAGCAGTGCCGGCCTCGGGGGCCGCGGACGATGGAGTCGCGGCGGCTGGTTCGGCAACGCTGGCCATTCCCAACGCCGCGCCCGACGCCAGCGCGCACTTCATAAACAAGCGGCGATCCAGCGGGCTATTCTCAACTTTTTCCTCATTCAATTCAGTGAACATAAAAAACCTTTCCGCAAATCTTTCCGCAATGTGTAGCGCCGGTCTCCTGACCGGCTGTAGCGCGGGCTTCCCAGCCCGCGCACGCACACCTCATAGCACCATTTCATCCGGCCAGAAACCTACACCTCGACAATCGAAATCATTTTAGGATCATTCGTGCCCAGTCGGTGTTCGCCATCGGCCGCGGTCGCAATGTAACTCGGCTCGCGCTCCTCGGCCTTCAGCGTCTTCAATCCTTTTTCAGCGCGCTTCCGCTCAATCATCTTCCAGCCCGTGTGGTCCAGAGCGACCGGATCAGTGGAAACCAGCAGGCTATTCGCATTCCAACTGTGTTCCGGCTTGTAGCCCGGCCCACCCTCGTACATGGCTGTCGTCGCATCGCAGATCGTCAATCGCATCCGGCTACGAATTTCAGACAGCATATTCAAATCCGCCACGTAGGGATTGCAGCCATTGGGATGGTACTTGTTGGGATTATGAATCACGCCGTACATGTTTTTCAGGGCGATGGTGACTCCAGCGCCGTCGTGGTCTTTCAGCACGGGAAGATTGATGAGCACATTGCAGCGCTGGGTGAGAATCTTCGACAGGCAGCCGCCCACGCTTCCCCAGGCCGCTAACTGCTGCTCGTAGCCAACGCGGTCCGTGCCGTAGCATTGCACGCGGTCTCCGCCCTCCGCCAGATGAAAGCCGGCGCGCTCCATCTCGCTGCTGTCACGGTCCCAAACCACAATGTCGCTGGCCTTGACCCCGGCTTCCTGCAACCGTGCGCAGATGGCCGCAACGAGCTGAACATTCGTGGAGATTCCGCGCCCTCCCAGGGAATTCACCTTCAGGCCGACCGTCTCGCCGGGACGAACCAGCTTTCTCCACGCCTCGATGGGATGATCGTGATCGAGCAGAGCTTGCATCGCGCGATCCAGCATCGCCTGCATCCGCTGCGGATCCACGGCGGAGCCTGTACCACGCAGCAACTCATCGCGCGCAACGACGACCCTGGATTTCGCGCCCACCGCAACAGGTTCCGCGGCTGCCATCGGTTCCATCGGCCCCATCGCGCCGCCCGCGCACAAAAATGCAGCTCCGCTGAGAGATTGCTTGAGGAAATCTCTGCGGCTATTGCTGTGCGCAGTGCTCATTTTTATTCTCCGCTGAACCTGCGGCCCGCTTCAGGAATCAGCTCACGGAAAAAGAAGCTCGGACAGTTGCGAGCAATTCAGGCGTTCGCCTGCGATAAATGGGCCGTCACGGGCTACATTGCCTCAGTTTACGCCTATTCCCAGCCCAAGGAAGCATCCAATCAAACGTGGGATATTCCGCAGTAAAACACAGCATTTCCCTGGTTTCAACTCAATAGAATGAGCGTTTAATCCCGCTGCGCTGATTGTAGACTGAAATTACGCATTGCTCCCAGACGGTGGTCGGGGCTTGCCCGGAGCATCCTTATCTCCGGCTAGACTCTACCATGCAACGCCAGCGGCAGCATAAACTGCGCAAGAGGACACATCCCGTGACAAAGACAGCTCCAGCCGTCGTGACCCTGCCAGCCAGCCTTTCCGCCAAGCGCGGCTACAATCTCTTTCTTCTCGTCGTCGCCGGGCTGGGCGGCCTGCTCTTCGGCATGGACATCGGCATTGTTGCCGGCGCGGTGCCTTACCTGAAGGACACATTTTCAGGAACTACGGCCGAGCTTTCCGTCATCATCGCGGCCATGATGCTGGGCGGCGTCTTCTCCACGCTCTTTGCCGGCTTGCTGGCGGAATGGATGGGCCGCAAAAAGCTGATGAATCTCTGCGGCATCGCCTTTGTTGTCGCTGTTCCCATGATCGCCCTTTCGCATGGCTATGCGCCGCTCTTCTTCGGCCGTTTGTTGGAGGGCATCGCTGGCGGCTTGCTCGGCGTGGTGGTCCCGCTCTATCTGGCCGAATGTCTGGCGGCCTCGGAGCGAGGCAAAGGCACGGCCGTCTTTCAGTGGCTGCCGGTCACCTCCATGGTCTTCGCGGCCCTCATCAGTATCTATTTCAGCTATCGTGTCATGGCGGTGGCCCAAATCGGCGACGCCGCGGCGCTGTTCGCATACAAGGATCACGCCTGGCGTAATCTCTTCTGGGTTGCGCTGCCTCCCGGCATTCTCTTTTTACTGGGTAGCCTATTCGTCTCCGAATCGCCGCGCTGGCTCTTCAAACGTGGCAAAAAGGAGCAGGCATTGGCTGCCCTCTTGCGCTCTCGCTCCGCGGAGCAAGCCGCCGTCGAGCTGCGCGAGATGGAAGAGGCGGCGCGAAACGCCTCCACCATCAGCGCCACCGGCAAAATCATTCAGGACTCGCTCCTGCGACGCAAGTACGTGGTGCCCTTCGTTCTCGCCTGCATGGTCCTGTTCTGTACGCAGACCACCGGCATCAACTCCATCATCGCCTATAACGGCCCCATCCTGATGCAAAGCGGCCTCTCTGACCTGATGGCGCACTGGGGCCTGGTCATCTTCATGTCCATGAACTTTTTGCTTACCATGGTGGGCATGTTCCTGGTGGATCGCAAAGGCCGCAAGTTCCTGCTCACCCTGGGCACCAGCGGCATCATTGTTTCTCTGCTGGGCGTGGGCATTCTCTTTCTGCGCACCGAGAAGTTCAGCTTCGACGCACGCGACGCCGTACAGGCCCTGGTTACTCCCAATCAAAAATTGACGCTGCGCTTCACCCCAGCCGAGGCCAGCCAGTTGCTCACCGCGCAGGCCAACTCCCCAGACCAAATCGATCAGAACCGCGCATCCCTGGCCATCATCTACTCCTACGGCGACTTCACCGCCGCCACCAGCTTTGTCCGCTCCGACGATCCAGCCGCGCGCCCCATTGAAATCACCCGCGCCAGTTGCGTGCCACCCAATAAAGTCCTGGCCCTCTTCAAAAATCCTCTCGGCAACCTCGAAGCCGCGCAATCCGCGCCGCTGAAGATCGAGAAAGCCCTCGTCGGCCAGGTGCCCAGCGAGAGTCACGGCTGGCTGGTAGCCGTTGGCCTCTTCCTGTTCATGGGCTTCTTTGCGGTCGGCCCCGGCGTTTGCGTGTGGCTCGCACTCTCCGAACTGATGCCCACCCGCATCCGCTCCAATGGCATGAGCATCGCGCTGGTCCTCAATCTGTTGGCCTCCACCACTCTGGCCGGAATCTTCCTGCCCTTCGTCAGCAAGCACGGCTACTCGTCCATCTTCTTCCTCTTCGCCGGCTTCACGGTCGTCTACTTCATCGTCGCCGCCTTCTTCCTGCCTGAAACCAAGGGCAAAACCCTGGAAGAGATCGAAGCGCATTTCGAAGGGAAGTAGCCAGTTTCGCGGTCTGATGGTTTGTGTGTTCCTTCGCGGGCGAGTTTCTGTGAAAATGGCCTTGTGCCTTGCGCCCGCCTGCCCAAACTGCGTATCGTTGTCTTGCAGCATGAACGCTTACCAGAAAGAGACTCATGGAAGTTCTGAAACGGCTTTTCGAACAGCATTACCGGCTGCCCGCCGAAGTGGTCCAGCCCCTTCAGGGCCAGCTCGGCGGCTCCGGGCGTGCCATCATCCGTCTCACCGGCGCAGGAAAATCCGCCATCGGCATTCTCTATCCCGTGCGCGAAGAGAATATCGCCTTCCTCGAGTTCTCCCGGCATTTTCACCGCCTCGGCCTGCCTGTCCCGGAAATTTTCGAAGAGGATCTGAGCCACGACGCCTATCTCGAAGAGGACCTCGGCGACACCACGCTCTTCGATTTCCTTGTTGCCAATCGCGCCGGCGCGGCCATCGCTCCGCCGGCCATTGAAGCCTATCGCAAGGTGGTGGCCGTGCTGCCGCGTTTTCAGGTGGAGGCCGGCCGCGATCTGAATTACAAAGTCTGCTATCCGCGGCCCAGCTTCGACCGCCAGTCCATCGCATGGGACTTGAATTACTTCAAGTATTATTTTCTGCGCCTGGCCGGCATTCCTTTCAACGAGCAGGCGCTGGAGCATGATTTCACCCGCCTGACGAAGTTTCTGCTCTGCGCCAAATCCGATTATTTTCTCTATCGCGACTTTCAATCGCGCAATGTGATGCTGCGCGACGGCCAGCCGTATTTTCTCGACTACCAGGGAGGCCGCAAAGGCGCGCTGCAGTACGACATTGCCTCCTTGCTCTACGATGGCAAAGCCGATCTGCCGCCGGAGCTGCGTCAGGAGCTGCTCGACCACTATCTCGATTGCCTCGCCGGTTACATCGACCTGGACCGCGCTGCCTTTATGGAGCATTATTACGCCTACGTTTATGTGCGCATCCTGCAGGCCATGGGCACGTATGGCTTCCGCGGATTCTATGAGCGCAAGGCGCATTTCCTGCAGAGCGTCCCCTATGCGCTGAAGAACCTGCGCTGGCTCGCTCATAACGTCAAGCTGCCCATCGCGTTGCCAGCGCTGCTTGAAGCGCTGCAAGGCATGTTGGCTTCGGATAAATTGCAGGGCCTGGCTTCTTCTGCCGATCGTTTGAAGGTGCGCATTTTTAGTTTTTCATTCCACAGCGAAATTCCCGCCGATGAATCCGGCAACGGCGGCGGTTATATCTTCGATGCGCGTAGCCTTCCTAATCCGGGGCGCGAAGAACAGTTTCGTGCCTTCACCGGCAAGGATGCGCCGGTCATCGACTATCTCAATCAGCAGGCCAGCGTGCATCAGTATTTTGCCAATGTGCAGTCGCTGGTGGATTCGAGCGTGAGCAGTTATCAGCGCCGCGGATTCAAAAGCCTGATGGTCTCCTTCGGCTGCACCGGCGGCCAGCACCGTTCCGTATATTTTGCCGAGCAATTGGCCAATCACTTGCGCGCCGGCGGCGGCGTGGATGTCGCCGTCCGCCATATCGAACTGGAGAAGATGGGCCGAGTGACCTGAGTAAGAAATTCGCAGCACAAAAACTGCTGTCATCCTGAGCGAACGGGGCCCCAGGCGTACTCTTCAGCCTGGGGGTGGTGAGTCGAAGGATCTGTGGTTGTTCATCAATGAACTTCTGACCCGCCACGCTGGACAAGATGGAGTTGGGAATATGGAACTGGAGAAGATGGGCCGATGAAGGCCATGATCCTTGCCGCCGGTCTGGGAACGCGCCTGCGTCCGCTCACCAACGACCGCCCCAAGGCGCTGGTCACCGTTGCCGGCCGCACGCTGCTGGAAATTGCTCTCGCCCGTCTCCGCTCCTTTGGCGTAACTGATGTCATCGTTAATGCGCATCATCATGCGCAGATGATTGTCGAGTACCTCAAATCTCACGACAACTTCGGCATGAGAATAGAAGTCTCTTGCGAAGAAGAGTTGCTTGACACCGGCGGCGGCCTGAAAAATGCCGCGCACTTTTTCAGCGACAGTCTGCAAGAACCATTCATCCTCCACAACGTCGATGTTCTCAGCTCCATCGACCTCAGCCAAATGGTCCGCTTTCACGCGGAACATCACGCCCTCGCCACACTGGCCGTTCAGCAGCGAGATTCCTCGCGGCAGTTGCTCTTCGATGAGCAAGCCCAACTCTGCGGCCGTCGAGTGGTGAGTGCCACAAAGACTGAATCTGGTCCGGATCAAGCGGCTCAAGCGGACCAATTAGTGCGTCCTGATGCGCAATTGCAGCCGCTTGCCTTTTCCGGCATCCACGTTCTCTCTCCCCAAATCTTTTCGAAGATGGAAGAGCAGGGCGCGTTCTCCATCATCGACGCCTATCTGCATCTCGCCTCTCAGGGAGAAAAAATCGTCGCCTTCCGCGCCGACGAATACTATTGGCGCGACCTCGGCCGTCCGGAAAACCTCCTCCAAGCCGCCCAGGACATTGCCAGCGGTAAGTACTCCGAGAATTGACACAGCTTACGGCTGCTGCGGGTAAAGCGGCTACGCCGTGATCGTGGTGTCGAACTTTGCGTAATTGTCGAGGTAATCTTTGATGGTCAGATAGCACTCGCAAGAGATTTTTGTAAGCCCAGGGATGTCGAGAATGTGGATTTCCCCGCGAGTGTATTCGATAAGACCTTTTCGCTTGAGAATCCCGGCTGTCGTAGAAACTGTGGGACGGCGAACCCCAAGCATATCCGCCAAAAACTCATGCGAAATCTTGAACGTGTCAACGTGCGCGCGGTCCGCGCAAAGCAGCAGCCAGCGGGCGAGTCGCTGTTCGAAGTTGTGTTTCGCATTGCATCCAGCGGATTGCATGGCCTGAACGAGTTGTGCCTGAACATAGCGCAGAGCCAGAAACTGAAATTTGCCGCCAAGGCGAAACTCTCTTCGCGCGTCCTCCACCTGGCAGCTATAGCCATGGCCGGCAATCTGGGTGTAGACGCGATTCAAGCTCTTCTTTGTTCCCATCAGTGCTGAGACGCCGATCACCGACTCATAACCGAACATCCCGACCTCGACCTGAGATCCATCCTTGAAGGTTGTCGTCATCGACGCCATTCCCTCTTCGAGAAAATAGAGGTGATCAATCAGTTTGCCAGGGTTTTCGATTTCGTGTTTCAGTTCGAATCTGACCGGCTGTAATCGAAGGCGCTCAATGATGTCGCCGTCCAATGCCTTTAAGAGAGTGTTCTTATAGCCGCTTGCGTGCAAGGAATCCTCACTTTCAGACAAAACCCTATCATAAGTGAGTACGCGCCAAGCTCACGATTCCTGACAAAGTTCGGTCTATGTCAGCTACCGTACAAAGATCTCTCGGATTGTGTCAGATATCATACGAATAATATTTTGGTTATGTCAAAAAACGTACAAAGTTTGCGCGGATAAGCGAGTAAAATTTATATGGGACAGTTATTTTACTTTCGAGGTGAAAAGTATGACCTTCGACCTCGCAGCCTTTTTGGCAACGGCAGGAGTGGGACGAAGAATCATCCATTTGAAGCCCAAGCAGACCTTCTTTGCGCAGGGAAGTTCGGCTGACTCCATCTTCTATCTTCAGACGGGCCGCGCAAAACTCACCGTCGTTTCGCATGAGGGGAAAGAAGCCACCATCGCGCTTCTCCCCGCAGGTGAATTCGTTGGAGAGGAGTCGCTGGCCAGCTTGGGCGCGTTGCATTTGGCCACTGCCAGCGCCATTACTGCCTGTACCGCGATGGAGATAGCGCGGGAAGAGATGATCCGCGTGATGCACGAGGAGCATTCCCTCTCCGATATGTATTTGAAATTTCTGCTGGTCCGGAGCATGAGATCTCAGGCCGATCTTGTCGACCAGCTTTTCAACTCCAGCGAAAGGCGCCTGGCGAGGATTCTCCTCATTCTGGCCGAATTCAGTGAGCCGGATCAACCCGAACATCTGGTTCCTCCCATCACCCAGGAAACTCTGGCGGAGATGATCGGCACCACCCGCTCCCGCGTCAGCTTCTTCATGAATCGCTTTCGCAAGCTTGGCCTCATCGAATACAACGGTCGCATCCGGGTCCACAAGTCGCTGCTCAATGTGGTTCTGCACGATCGATTCACCGAGCGTAACCCCGAGCGACCTCCCGATTCGGCCACTCCACGTCTTCGATCGAAGCTGGCCGCGCGCGGCTAGAGAGGTGCCGGGGATTCTGTGAACTTCCGGTCTTTACTCTATTTCTCCACAACCGCCTTGGACAGATTCCTTGGCCGGTCCACGTCTACGCCGCGCTCGATGGCCATGAAGTAGGCGAACAGTTGCAGCGGAACAACCTCGGCGATCGGCAGCAGGTACTCGCTCGCCGGCTGCACCGGAACGCAATCCGTCACCAGTTCCGCCACTTCCTGGTCGCCAGCATTGGCCACGGCAATCACATTGGCGCCTTGCGCCTTCATCTCCACGAGCAGTTGCACGGTCTTCTCATAGCGCACAACGGAAGCTTCGTTGGTGTGGTCCACGGTGGCCAGCACCACCAGCGGCACGCGGTCGCTCACTAAAGCGTTCGGCCCATGCTTCAGCTCGCCTGCCGGGTAGCCCTCGGCATGAACGTACGAGGCTTCCTTCAGCTTCAACGCTCCCTCGCGCGCAATGGCGTAGTGAATGCCGCGCCCCAGAAAGAGAAAAGTATGCGCGGAGTTGTATTTGTGCGCCAGCGCGGCCATCTGCTCGCGCCAGCCGTCGAGCTGCGCTTCAATTGCGCCGGGCAGAGCCTGCAACCGGGCGATGTTGGCCGCCAACTCCGCGGCATCCATCCGGCCCAGCCGCCGCGCCTCATAAAGCGCCAGCAGAAACAGCACAGCCAACTGGCATGTAAAGCTCTTCGTCGCCGGAATCGCCTTTTCCACTCCCGCCGCCAGCGGCATGGAGACGCCCGCCTCCTGCGCCATGGTGGACAAGTCCGCGTTGGTAATCGCCAGCGTCTTTTCGCCGCGCTGGCTCACCTCGCGCAGCGCAGCCAGCGTGTCCGATGTCTCGCCCGACTGCGAAATCACAATCACCGCCGGCCGCCGCGGATCGACGCCGCCCCGGCAACTGTACTCGCTGGCGTACTCCACATCCACGGCCAGCCCGCACAAATCCTCCAGCAGAATCTCGCCGGCCAGCCCCGAGTGGCGGCTGGAGCCCGAGGCGGCAATCAGCACCTCCCCGGCCGGGTTTGCCCACCCCGCCAGCCTCTCCGCCACCTCCCCGCGCAACTCGCCGCCGTCCAGATACAAGTCCAAAGTCCGGCGCAGGGCATCTGGCTGCTCATAGATTTCCCGCAACATTTCGTGGGCAAAACTCTTGAAAACGCTCATTTTGGTAGAGAACCTTCTAACCTCCGAATTAGCCCCAAAATCGATCATATACGAAGAAGTTGGTCAAATCCTTGAGTGAATTCCCGAAAATATTCGCTGATCGCTCAAAAAAACCTCGCTCAGGCTTTCTTTTTCCAGCTTGGAAAGTATAGAATCGGTGCCGTATGGCTGACTCACTCAATCCTCGCTGTGAACTGATTATCAAATTCCTCCTCCGCACCGGATCTGCCTCCGTCGAAGAGATTCTTGCCGAAGCCGGCTCCTCGGCCCCCAGCATCCGCCGCGACCTCGCCAAGCTGGAAAGCCGCGGCCTCATTCGCCGCACCCACGGCGGCGCCACCCTCGTCGAGCCGCTCCTCTACGAGCCTTTCCGCTACGACAGCTCTTTCCTCGCCCGCGAGCAGCGCTTCGCCGAGGAAAAACGCCGCATCGGTCTCGCCGCAGCCGAGCTCATCCAGCCCAACGAAACCGTCGGCCTCACCGCCGGCACCACCACCACCCACATCGGCCGCAGCCTCCGCCACCGCGACAAGATTCAGGTCGTCACCAACGCCATCAACATCGGCATGGAACTCTGCAACCAGCCCGGCATCCGCACCTATCTCACCGGCGGCGTCGTTCCCTGGGCCTGGTCCTTCTCGCTTACCGGCAACGCCGCGCTCACCTTCCTCGACAACGTCATCATGGACAAGGTCTTTCTCAGCGTCACCGGCCTCGATGCCGAGCGCGGAGCCACCACCCTGGAGACCGACGAGGCGCTCGTCTACCGCAAGATGCTCAAGCAATCCAAGCAGGTGATCGTCGTCGCCGACGCCAGCAAGCTCGGCAAGGTGAGCCCTGCATTCATCTGCCAGCTCAGCGAGATGCACATCCTGATTACCGATACCAGCGCCCCGCCAGAACTCCTCGCCCCCTTCGAGCGCCAGGGAATCCGCATCATCCGCGCCTGAAGCTCAATCCACGCGGCGAAGCCGCATTCAACTCCCTACTCCCTATTCCCTACTCCCTGTCTTTCTCACCCCGCCGCATACCAAGTCCCCTTGCACGTCCCATGCTGCGCCAGCCTCTCCTCCCGCACCAGCTTCCGAAAGTGCCACCGCAGCGTACCCCGCTTCCCCCCCGTCAGCGCAAGCATCTCCGCCATGCGCACTCGCCCATCCTTCCGCACCCGCTCCAGAATCGCCACAGCCAGCTCCGTATGGTCGGCCTGCAGCTTCCGGGCCTCTATCACCTTCCCCGCCAGCCCCCGCTTCTGCTCTCGCAGCGCGCGCAGAAAAAACAGCAGCCACGGCTCCCAATCTGGAGCATCCCCGTCCAGCGTCATCTGTGTCCGCCGCAAAGCACGCGGATAATCCTCTCCACTCTTTTCCAGCACCGCCTCCAGCGAACTGTACGGCACGTAGTCATACCCAAACCGCAACAGCAGCAGCGTCGTCAGCAACCGGCTCATGCGCCCATTCGCATCCAGAAAAGGATGAATCGCCAGCAGCCGCGCCACAAAAATCCCCGTCAGCAGCAATTTGTGCATCTTCCCAGCGCTTTCCTCCCTCTCCAGCCAGGCAATCAGCTCGCCCATCCGCTCCGGCGTCTTCCGGGCGTCTGCCGTTTGCAGCGTCAGCCCCGCGCTGCGCCCCTCTGCGTCCCCCGCCGCCAGCGGCCATCCCAGGCTCTTGTACTCCCCCGCCTCTTTCCCCCCTCGTCTCCCAAAGCCCATCACCGCACGATGCAGATGCAGAATCCGCTCCTCGGTCACCTGCATCGCTTCCCATCCATGCAGAATCGCCGCCAGCGCATGGGCATATCCCATCGGGTCGAACTCCTCGCCCGCCGGCTGGTCCAGCTCTCCTTTCAACTCCAGCAGCCGCTCCACCCGCCCATCCCCCATCTGCCCGCCCGCCATCCGCACCGACGCAGACACGCTCTCCATCCCCGCCGCCCGCCGCAGCGCGGTCCGTGTTTTATGGCCAATGCCGCGCATCCAGAGCCACGATCCCTTGTACGTGTCCAGCTCCCCCACCAGCAGCAGCATCTCGTGTGTAATCTGAATCTTGTCTGTATTGAGCATCTGGTTTCATACCCCATGCCCTCCATTACATCCATAACTGCGCATATAATCTGCAAGACCAACGCACAATTATGCATATAACTCGCGGAAATTACGCATAATTTTGTTTATTGCTAATCATCCTGGATTTTTGTTCGTCATCCTGAGCGTAGTCGAAGGACCTGCTTTTGCTTTTGTTTTTGCATTTGTTTTTGCATTTGTTTTTTTGCTTGTCATCCTGAGCGTAGTCGAAGGACCTGCTTTTGCTTGTGTTTTTGCATTTGTTTTTGCATTTGTTTTTTTGCTTGTCATCCTGAGCGAAGTCGAAGGACCTGCTTTTGTGTTCCTTTCTCACCTACAAAAGCCCCGTGCCCCATCCATTCGCGTTCTTTGCGATATCGGGGTCCCCAACGACAGGTCTTCGTCGTTGGGGTGATTAATGGGTGGGATAGCACAAATCTCAACCACCACAAAGGGATCGCCGGCCTCCCGGCCGGCTGTCGTGCGGGCGTCCTCGCCCGCGCGCAGTTCCTCCCGTAGGGAGGAATGGATAATAGCCCAGGGTGTAACCCTGGGAAAGCAATGCAATGAAGATGTACAGCCCCGTAGGGGCGGTATGAACCTTCGTCGCTGGGGTGTCTAATCCCTAATCCCTAATCCCTGTCTTTACCACCCACCCGCTTTTAGAAAATCAACTCACGCGGCGAAGCCGCGCCTTACGATCCGCCACAAATGCTTATCATCCTGAGCGTAGCCGAATGGGGACCTGCTTGTGCGTTCCTTCCCCACCCACAAAAGCACCGTGCCCCATCCTTGCGATTTCTTTCTGTCGCAAGGGTGGGATACCATAACACTCAACCGGCATGTTTTGTATCAGGGCACGGCTTCAGCCGTGCCGTTGAGTCGCAAAAAATGATCCGGGCTTTAGCCCTTGCGGCACGCCTATGGAGGGAGCAGCGACCTTCAGCCCATAAATAAGGGTCGGAGGGAGTAGGGGGTTTCAACCTCCTGAAAGAGCGAATCCCTGCAGACGCCTTCAGGCCCGGGCCTTTGCCGCTCTTCCAGAACTCGAAGTAAATACATCTGGATTACTTAGGGTGGGTAGCTTTTCTCCATCTGTCCAGCTACTCGTCTAAGCAAAATGTTTCTGGATTGCCAACCACTCAGGAGTTGAATGGTGATATCGGATCATTGTTAGATAATAATCTCATCCTGTATTTGCAATCTTTCTGCGAGATTTCGACAGTACTCGTTATCCGGGTCAAGGTGAAGACCTTGGCGAACGAACTTTTTCGCCGGTTCTGTTTCATGTAATGCCAAGTAGATCCATGCTGCCCTGGAAAAATCTGTCGCATTTGCTTCTGTAGAAGTCTGCTCAAAAAGTTGTAATAGTCTGCGCCCTAGAATTTGCCGTTCATCGCCAGCGATATATAGCGTCTGCTGTTTAAAAACATTGTTCCAGCGGTTTAAACCGTCGCTGATTTCTTGGATCGTCGTTCCTTCAAGTGAGCACAATTCCACGTTCGCGTGTATTTCTCCGGTCCAATCCTTAGTCGAACGACATAAACGGGCGATCTGAGACCACGCGAGTCGAGCCTCCTTCGATTTGCCAACATCCTCAAGGTATCGCCGCCAATAACCTTTAGCCTTTTCTGGGCCATCTTCCAAATATGATTCTTCATAAAGACGCGCTAGTAGCATCCAACCGCGCGAGTATCTCTGGGCGAGGAATTCCATCATCGGCAGATTGGTTTCGAGAGTTGATGAATCATTTGACGATTTCTCCGCTACTGAGCGGAAGAACCGATCAATTCGCCATCCAATTCCCCCAGGTGCGTCTGCTTTTTGGCCTGCACCAAAATTCAATAACAAAGTAGTGTTGGCTTGCACTGCGGTAATTATAGGGCTAGCTCTCAATTTCCTCCGACCGAATTCTGTTGCCGCAAGTGGGACCGACAAGACACTCTCATTATCCTCAGAAGTGAAAACTTCTTCGACAAATGATGTTCGAATTAATTCTTCGATCGCATCCTCTACGTCCATCCTCTCGTTTGCAGGTCGTAGCATGACTGCCTCTAATGCGATCCGTGGAATCGTCGATCTCCAGTTGCACATCGTCAGGAAAACTTGCTTTGCGGCCGGTGAAAGGGATGAATAGGTTCTCTCGAATAGTGCTTCAAGAATATTGTCTTTACTCGCGACAATACGTTTTACTTTGACCAACATCTTGGCCTGGGCAACCTCGCCCAGTAGTATCTTGATGATGTATGGATGACCATCAGATTCACGTATCAGTTCACTGCGATATTCGGGTGTTAAACTCGCTTTGATTCCAAGACCTATCGCAACAACATCAATTAACTGTTCGGATTCCTCTTCAGTCATTCCAGTAACCTCTACTGGAAAATCCGCTTTGAAGTCACGGGACCGAGTAGTAATGAGAATCTTGTTTGGCAGTCGAATATGTGCATCTAGAAAAGCGTATAGATCACCTGGGCCCCGTACCGTTTCAAAATTATCGAAGGCAAATAAGACTGGACTACCAATGGGACTCTTTGTAAGAGCATCACCGAAATAGGCAACTGCATCAAACCCCTTTTCCTTTGCATTAGGTAATTCAATGAGTCTCACGAATTCTCTAGCCATATCCTTTAGGGAAAGTACATCGGCTGATACGAGTTTCGGTCCCTCCGGAAGAAGGTCGATATCCCTTGCGCTAAGCCAGATCGTCGCACCAAATCTCTCTAAACGTTCGATTTCGTGCAAAACTGACAAAGCAAGAGCTGTCTTTCCAATTCCTCCACGTCCAACAAGTGTAACGATGGGATGGCGATCATCGAGAAGGCACTCTCGAAGATCTTGTTGGAGTGCGATACGGTTTACATATCCAATGGGAGTTGGAGGGATATTTCCAAACACGTTCCCCTGAACATCAAGCTGTCCGAGTCCATGAGTTTCGCTTTTTGGCAAGGCTGTTGCAGGCGCTGAGTAACGTGCGGAATCTCCGTTTCGGGTACTATCGGTCAGGTACGATATCAATTCATATTTCGTATCGGTAAACGCTCCGTTTGGAAAGAAAAAGTCAGTCGCATCAGCATCAGATTCAAGCAAATCGACACAACACGGAGAGCCGCTGAGAATGTATATACTGTCTGGTAGCGATCTCAGATCATTAGGAATCTTCGAACCTTTAAGAATGCCGAATCCGGAATCTGTTTCGGATAATTTAGTAACGCGGTACTTTCCCGAAAGATTCTTGTGGAGATAAGCCCACTCTCTCTTAAAAAGAGAAAAATTATCAATCATAAGCCTGATTGATCTTTCCAATGGAGGACAGAGTTGGCTACATATAGACGGGCTTGTTGCGCCATGTGCTCTGGTCCTATTACGAAGCTCCGTAAAGCAGGGAAACCAACGCTTGCCTTCCAATTTAAAAGGAAATCCTTCACGTTGATTATCGAGTAAACGGAGACATGAATCGATTTGAATGACTGCTTCATGCTGCCATTCCCCTGTACTGCATTTTTGAGTGAGATCGCGTTGTTCTGTTTTGGCTTCCAATGATAGGCATTGTGATGCAGGACCAATGAGAATCTCATCGAGTACGGCTGACCATTCGCCAATTCCGTCAGCGCGAACTAGACGATGGCTCATACGATACCGATGTCGGTCAACGTCATCGCAAAGCATCGCTATTAATCCTGTGCAGGATAGCTTTACGAATTGTTCTGCAGCATACATCAAGTGCAAGAATAGGGCAGTATCAGAATCCTGCCGGGCGATCTCCACTCTATCCCACATGCGCTGTATTGGAATAAGTGAGGTGGTCCCGGTAGTTCGGACAGTTTTTGCCTTTTTCCTAAGTGGAAGTTCTTGTTCTTCGGTTCAGGCTGCCATTGCTTCTGGCAGGCGGTTGAAGTATACCTGATCGGGCGTGAGCGCTCCCAGGCTGGAGTGAGGTCGGATGGAGTTGTAGAACTCCAGGTAGCGGCCGATGGAAGTTCTGGCCTCGGCGACCGAGGCATAGGCGTGCAGGTAGACCTCCTCGTACTTGATCGATTTCCAGATGCGTTCGACGAAGACGTTGTCGCGCCAGCGACCGCGACCGTCCATGCTGATCCTGATGCCTTCTTTCTTTAGCCGCCCGGTAAAGGCTTCGCTCGAGAACTGACTGCCCTGATCGGTGTTGAAGACTTCTGGTTTTTCATTCTTGGAAAGGGCCTCTTCCAGCGCCTCGACGCAGAAGGAGGTTTCCATCGTGATCGACAGCTTCCAAGCAAGAACTCTGCGGCTGAACCAATCGACCACTGCGGCCAGATAGACGAATCCGCGCGCCATCGGAATGTAAGTGATGTCCATGGCCCAGACCTGGTTGGGCCGCGTGATGGCCAGGCCGCGCAGCAGGTAGGGATAGATGCGGTGCCCTGGCGCCGGTTTCGAGGTGTTGGGCCGGCGATAGATGGCCTCCACGCCCATTCTTCTCATCAGCGTTTTGATATGCCGGCGACCAACTTCCAAGCCCTGTTGGCGAAGCAGATCGCGCAGCATCCGGCTGCCGGCGAAGGGATAGTTCAGGTGCAGCTCGTCGATCTGGCGCATCAGCCACAAGTCCTCGGCGGAGACCGGGTGCGGCTCATAGTAGACCGTGCTGCGGCTGATTTGAAGAATCTCGGCTTGTTGCGTGATGGGAAGATCGTGCTCGGGGTCAATCATCGCTTTACGCTCAGCAATCCCGCCTTGGTGAGCGCCCCTTCTAAAAAATCGTTCTCCAGGGTCAACTGGCCGATCTTGGCGTGCAGGGTCTTTACGTCCACCAACTCTTGAGCCGGAGCAGCCTTGGCTTCTCCGAAGACGCCCGCCGCGCCCTCCAGAAGCTGGCTCTTCCACTGCGTGATCTGGTTGGCATGCACGTCAAATTGCTCGGCCAGTTCGGAAAGTGTCTTCTCGCCCTTGAGCGCGGTCAAGGCCACCTTCGCCTTGAATACCGCCGTGTGGTTCCTGCGAGGTCGTCTGCTCATCGGTTCTCCTCTTCTCAGCCATCTTAGGCTGTGGAAGAACAGAACCTCCACCTAAACCCCTGTCCGATTTTGCGGAACCGGCTCT
>Ga0302266_10000317_pt1 | contig 49358 bp, 37 predicted proteins | sample III_Bog_E1_2_FD_194559 | JGI IMG/M metagenome (GOLD analysis project Ga0302266, IMG submission 194559) | Peat permafrost microbial communities from Stordalen Mire near Abisko, Sweden - III_Bog_E1_2 | ecosystem: Environmental > Terrestrial > Soil > Wetlands > Peat | place: Sweden: Abisko...
GGCACGACCTGGCGGGCAATTCCAGCAACAAGGTCTATTGCGCCAATGACGCGTTCCTCACCACGGACGATGTGACGGACCCGGAGTTCCGCGTTCACGCCACGCGCATCCTGATCATCCCCGGCAAGTTGCACAGAACCTTGCAACTTTTGAGCGTTCACCCTTTTGAGAAAATGCCTTTGCATGAGCTATTTACAGAAACAGAGTTCAGTGCGCCACCAACCGTTGGCTCCAACCAATTACTGCTGTTGGACTTATAAGCAGACGCGCGTGATGCCATCTTATTAATTTTGCGTTCTGTTTCAGCCACCCTTACTCTTAGATAATTTAGGCTCATGCGCCCCACTTCCTGCCAAAACTTGAGTCTAGGAGAAACTTTGTCCAAGACAATGGGGCTACTCGCGGCTGCAAGATTTCTTGATGCAAATCCAAGCCGTTGATCCATTCCCAGGCGGCAAACGGATCGGCTTTAATCCATAGCCGGACGATTACAGTGCTGCGCCAGACTCCTTCTGGAAGGGATTCAGCCAGCGCCATGGCTCCGGAAATATCCGTTTTTGCCAGTTCACCAATACAGGTCTCCAGCACTTTGTTCTTGGATTCGGAGTCCGGCTGGGATTTCACCCAGTGTATGATTTTCTCCAGGGCGCGTTGACGGGAATCTAGTTCTGGCATCTGGCAAACCCAGTTGAATGCTCCTGGTAAATCTGTCTGCATCCAATTGTCCAGCACGGCGAGTTGAAAGTAGCTGCCGGAATCACCCAACCCCTCATCGTTCACAATTTCCCCATTAATGGTGCTGGCGCAAGTCATGGCGAACACGGGGTTCACCCAGCCCAGCCGAACCAGCAGCCACTTCTGAAATCGGCTGCGTTGTTGATCGTTCACAATGACCGCTGACGCCTTCAGCGTTTCGGGAATTGCCTCCCGTGGAATCGAGGCGGCCAGTTGATCGAGGCTGCGCCGCCGATTGCCATCCTGCTCCGCTCCACCGATGTTCCGCAGCATCTGCCCAATCTGTTCCTGATCCAACCCGCCTTGTGTCAGATCAAACTTCCCTGTCGCTTCAGCAGCAGCCTTCGCCAAGGCTTGGCTGGCGGTTTTGCTTTGCCACAGGGCAATGCTGGCTGTCAGTAAAGTCAGCACCGAAAAGAGTGCGAAGACCTTGGTGAGCCGGCGGGCATTCCGGCCTTGATTTTGTATTTTCTGAACTTGATTGCGAGCTTCTTCGAGTTGGCATTGCTGGTTCTGCGTCTCGCCGGCCTGCTTTCTGGCCGCTTCAAGTTGGTTCTGTGCTTCCTGAACTTTGCCTTCGGCTGCGAGCGCCCGGTTGCTTGCCTCCTCCAGTTGGATTTGCGTGACCCGAGCTTTGTTTTGAAATTCCTGAAGTTGTTGTTGGGCTTCGCACGCCTGGTTTTGCGCTTCCTGGATTTGGCCATGAACGTCGCGCGGCAGGTTTTGAATTTCCAGAGCTTTGTTTTGTGCCTCGCGGATTTGACCCTGGGCTGCCTGCAATTGACGCCGGACTTCCTCGACTTGATTTAGTGCTTTCAAGGCCCGGTGTTGGGCTTCGGCGAAGTCAAAGAAATGGCGTTTTTGTTCACGCCACCATAAACCATTGAACCCAACTCCGAGCACCAAGGCAATCAGTTGGATTTTGGCCATCTCCAAATCGGCTTCGGCGGCGCGTTGATCCTTTGCCAGAACTTCCCGCCTCTCAACGCCATGCCGCGCGTCCACAAAAATGTGTTTGCCTGCCCGGCGGGTGGTATCCAGCGTCCCATCCAACCGCACCGGGTGACGCAGCGCGGGAACAAAACATTCGTCTTCCGGTGATCCGCCCGGCTGGTTGCCAGTAGCGGCATTAGGTTCGCCGGCAACCACGATGGGCAAAATATGGTTGCCGCGCCCGAGTTGCTTGAAATAACGCACGGCTTCATTCACCTGGAGGTTTTGGGCCGAACGGGGCGAACAGATCACAATCAGACAGATGGATTGCTCCAAGGCCTTGCGGATCTCCACGCTCAGCGCCGCAGCCTCGGGCTGTTCCGGCTCATCCCGAAAAACGGGATCAATTCGTTCAGGAATGAATTCACCGCGTCCATTGATCTGGCCGACGAATTCCGCAGGAATGATAAAACCCGTCAGAGCGTCGAACAACCAATTGCCCCAGCACCGGCTGCCTCCGGCCAGTGTCCCTGGGCGTTGCTCGCGATTGTCCTGATGGCAATAACTAAGGAACGCCCAATATTTGTATTCGTTATCGGTCATGCAAAGCGGGCCATAATAAATTCTTTGACCCGAAGAATCAATTCTACGCCCGAAGAATTTATGCCCCGTCCACTGAGGGGTGCCGATTGCGTGCGGATGTGACGTTCATCGAGTCGCATAGCCAAACCTGCCAAAGACGCGATCTTGGGCGTGAAGAAATAATCTTAGATTTTATTCAAAGGCACCCTGATTATTCGGGGTGCCTTTTTTGTCGGCCAAATCTGTTTTGAAAGCAGCCGTTTGTTCTATACTGTTTGGAAAAAATGAGTGTTTTTCAGGGCTTTGGGGTGAATTCAAACTTTGCAGAAACCGGCGGCGGCGCGTCCGGCACCAGCTCACGTTCATCGGCGACCATTCAAAAGCGCCGTTAAAACATGGTGCGCCTGGCGCGAATCGAACGCGCGACAACCGGCTTAGAAGGCAGGTGCTCTATCCAACTGAGCTACAGGCGCAATCTGCTTAAATCATGCTTTATACAACGATTTTGACAGCTCAAAAAATAAGCGCTCTATCCCACCGTTGTATCCCGCATCATGGACGCTATGAAAACCCAGCCTAACCGGCGGTCGCCACGGCGCCACGGCACGCCGACCGCTTTTCCCCGGACGGGAAATGATAGCCGTTTCCCAAAAGCCCAAACTCGCTGTAATGTATCCGCACAGAAATGTATTATGCAAGAGTCAGAGTCGGCGGCAAGCTTGTTCGCCGCCGGCTCAAGACGGAAGTCTATTCGAAGATCGTCCTTCGGCTTGGTGATTTTTCGAAGAAGCAGCGACAACGCCCTCACTACCTTTGCCCGGTCCCACCTACTGTTTGAGAAGGATCGGAGGCCCGGCATAATCCGCAGTTTCGCGCCAAGGAATACCGGCGCGGTTGTGTTAACTCCCACGTCAGCATCAGCCTTGGCTGCACTTTGAACTGGAAATCAACGCGGACAACGCCGTAGCGAATCCGGACGCCCATCAGTTTGACCAGCAGCTGATTTCGCTGAGCACGCAATGAAAATTCCAAACCGGACAGCAGTTGGATTGTCTGAAAGAATGCGTTAGATGTGGCTGTCGGTTGAGCTTGCAAATGGCCAATCCAAAAGCGCGAGCGATGACAGCCCACTTGAAAAAACCAAAGCCGCAGAAAATCCGGCGATGCTGTTTATTGAAGTCACGGACCATTTCTTGTGTGCGGTTGAGTCATCACCGGCGATTTCAAAAATTGCCGCCGACTGCTCCGGTGCCAGCGAAACGGAAAAACGGTCGAGCGGGAAAGCCAGTCCTTGGCCGATGGCTTTGACAAAAGCCTCCTTGCGCGTCCAGCAGTTGAAGAACCCTGCCGTTCGCGCCGGTTCTAGCAGCCGGTTTAGTTCGCGAATTTCCGGTTCCGAAAAAAAATTATTCGCGAGTTCGTCTCTGTCAGGCAGGTGACGATGTTGTTCCACGTCCACGCCGGACTCGCAGTTTTGAGCTAGAGCGATGAGCGCCCAATCTGACGAATGGCTGGAATTGAACCGCAATTGCATGGGGTTTTGCGCGGCGGCGATTTGCGGTTTTTGAAATCTGTCACTGGCAATCTGTATTTCCTCCGGATGAAGACCCAGGTTGGCAGATAACAATTGCCGCAAGACCGCGCGGCGAATGACGAACCGCCTTTGGTCGTGGACGAAATGAAATTGCGCTGCCTGTCTTTGCTCTTGGGCTGACAGAAAATTCCTTAACCGTGAAATTTCACCGGTTGACGCGAGCAAGTTGACGCGCCAGACCTGAATCTCTGCCGGCGCGACGCGCGGGATTTCTGAAACTTCACGCCAGCTGATCGATGGATTCGCCTTCATGGGATGCTTTCAGAAAACGGTTGTAATGTTCGGCGAGCGCCGACAGATGCATCTCGTGCAAGACGGTCACGTGGTTGCCGGGCACGTCCACCACTTCCACGCCGCCGGTGAAGACGCGGCGCGCACCAAGCGAATTATCTTTTGGACGGAAGGCGTTCGACATCCAGTCGTCATGCGAGATGAAGAGAATTCCGCGGCTTGCCAGTGGCTTGGGCCGGTAATGATCAATCGCGTGGCGGTAGATCCGAGCGATGATAAGCCAGGGAATTTGCTGATTGAAATCGTCGTTGATGGCGATATCGAACCGCGAAGCCAGTTCCTTTTTTTCGATGTCGATACGCCGGCGGCTTTTACGCCAGAGATATCGCGGGCCTTGCCGGAAAAGTTTGCCAAAGTGCTCGCCCACCCACGCCTTTTTCTCGCCCCAGAAAGTCGGCATGGTCATCCAGGTGTCAAGCAGCAAGACGGTTTCAATCTGGACCCCGACGGCCTGCAATTGTCGGGCGACTTCAAATGCCAGCATCCCACCAAAACAATGTCCGGCCAGCCGGATGGGACCGGTGATTTTCCGGCTGCGGATAATCTCAACGTGTTTTGCCGCCCACTCTTCCATGCGGGGCAGCCGGGAAAAATCCTTTTTCGCCGCCGCGCGCAAAGTGGTTTCGGGAATCGGCACCACCGAGGCGTAGAGGCGCAAATCCTTGTCGAGAAAATGCGCCAGTTTTAGGAGGCCAAGACTGCCTTCATCAATGAGGAAAAAAAGTTCCGGTCCGGTGGATCCCGCCTGCAACTCAATCAGCTCCGGTTTGCGCTCGGCGCTTTTTTGCTCCGGCAAAATCTTGGCCAGCTCCTGAATGGTTGGATGCTGAAACACCATCCGAATAGGCAGGTCAAACGCCATCTTGAGCTTGATTTCGTTGACCAGCCTGACGGCCAGCAAGGAATGGCCGCCGAGGGCGAAGAAGTTGTCGTGGATGGAGATTTGGTCGAGGGCGAGGAGTTCGCGCCAGAGGTCGGCGAGCCTGGCCTCGGTCGGGTTGCGCGGGGCGACAAACTCCGTGCCCGACTCCAGCCGGGCGGCGGGCACCGGCAGCGCCGCCCGGTCCACCTTGCCATGCGCCGTCAACGGCAGCGCGGCCAGCGTCACAAACGCGGCCGGCACCATGTAGTCGGGCAGCCGCTGGCGCAGATGTTCGCGCAAGACCGCCACCGTCGGAGCGCTGTCCCTGGGCACTATGTAGGCGACGAGTTGCTTCTCCCCCAACTGGCTCTCCCGCGCCACCACCACGCTCTCCCGCAGGTCAGCCTGCTGATTCAACACAGCTTCAATCTCACCCAATTCAATCCGAAATCCACGGATCTTTACCTGCTGGTCCAGCCGGCCTAAAAATTCGAGGACGCCCTCCGCCCGCCAGCGCACCCGGTCGCCCGTCTGGTATAGCCGGGTGCCGGGTTGAAAGGGATTGGGGATGAACTTTTCCGCCGTCAGTTCCGGCCGGTGCAGGTAGCCGCACGCCAGCCCGTCGCCGCCCAGATACAGTTCGCCCGGCACGCCGATGGGCGCGGGCTGCAACCGCGCGTCCAGCACATAGGCGGTGGTGTTGGCAATCGGCCGCCCGATGGGCACGGCTCCGCCCGCAAAATCCTGGGGCAGGTCGTAAGTGCAGGCGAAGGTCGTGCACTCCGTCGGGCCGTAACCGTTGGTCAGGCGCAGGTGCGGCAGCAGTTGCAACGCCCGGCGCACATGGTCGGGCGACAACGCCTCGCCGCCGGCCAGCACCTGTTTGACCGTCTGCAGGACGGACGGGCGGACATCCATGATCTGGTTGAACAACCCCGCCGTGAGCCAGAGACAGGTGACGCCCTGTTCGCGGATGACGGTTTCCAGCCGGGCATAGTCCGAGAGGGCTTCGGGATAAAGCACACAGGTGCCGCCGTTGAGCAGCGGCGCCCACAGTTCAAAGGTGCTCGCGTCAAACGCCGTGGCCGCCAGCAGGAGAAAGCGTTGGGCGGCATCAAAATTGGCGTAGGCCTGGCCGCGCACCAGCCGCACGATGCCGCGGTGCGGCACGGCGACCCCCTTGGGCTGGCCGGTGGAACCGGAGGTGTAGATGACGTAGGCCAGCGACTCCGCCGTGGCGGTCAAGTCCGGATCGGTCTTGGGAGCCGCGGCCAGCACGGCCGCAGCGGACGCCAGATTGAGCTGGGTGACGCCGGCCAACGGCACATTTTGATTAGTGATGACCAGTTGACAACCGCTGTCGGCCAGCATGAAGTTCAAGCGGTCGGGCGGATAATCCAAGTCCAGCGGAACGTAGGTGCCGCCGGCCTTGAGGATGGCCAGGACGCTGACGACATAGTCCACCGAGCGGTTGAGGGCCACGCCGACGGGAGTTTCCCGCCCGACGCCCAGGGATCGGAGATGGTGCGCGAGCTGATTGGCCCGGGCATTCAGTTCGCCGTAGCTTAACTGCCCGCCGGTCCAGCTCAACGCTACGGCCGCCGGCCGCTGCGCCGCCTGTTCCGCAAACAATCCCGGCACGCTCGCCCCGCGCGGATACGCCCGCCCAGTCGCGTTCCATGCCACCAACACCAACTGCCGCTCACCAGCCGGCAGCAACGCCAATCCCCCAACCTCGCCGTCAGGGGTTTCAGCCGCCGAGTTCAGAAGCGTTTCAAGATATTTTGACCAACGTGAAATCGTTTCTGGTTCAAAAGTTCCGGCGGCATATTCCCAAAGTCCCTGGAGGCCACCGTCAATTTCTGTCAGCGTCAACGTCAGATCAAATTTTACTGTGGGCGTCCGGATTTGTTCGAGTTCGAGCTTCAGCCCATCAATCTTTGGCGGCAAGGGAGCTGCGACCTCAAAAATAAATGCGGCTTGAAAAAGTGGGTTTCGATTTGGGTCACGGTGCGGCTGGAGTTCTTCCACCAATTTTTCAAATGGCAGATCTTGGTGATGTTGTGCTTCCCAGACATTTTCATGGATTTGTCGAAGCAGCTTTGCGAACGGTGGATTACCGGAAAAGTCAGCTTTCAACGGCAGCATGTTCACGAAGAATCCGATTGAGTCTTCGCTCTCTGTGAGGGTGCGTCCGGAAATTGGCGAACCCACGAGAATGGCTTGTTGACCAGAAACCCGATGCAAGAGGGTGTGGAAGGCGGCGAGGAGGGTGGTGAAAAGGGTGGTGTGATGTTGTTGGGCGAGGGCGCGGAGGCGGGCGGTCAGTTCGGCGGTCAGCGTGAAATGGCTTTGCGCCCCGCGCCGGCCGCCGCCGGTGCGCGGCCGGTCCACCGGCAGTTCCAGCATCGTGGGCACGCCGGCCAGATGCGTCCGCCAGTAAGCCAGATGCTGCTCAATCTTGTCGGCCGTCAGATGCTCCCGCTGCCAGACGGCAAAGTCCGCGTATTGCCACGCCGGCGGCGGCAGGGGCTGCCCCGCATAAGCCGCGGCCAGATCCTGCAGCAACACGTCAATGGACCAGCCGTCGAACACGATGTGGTGGATGGTCAACAGCAAAATCTGGTCTCCCGCCGCCAGCGTAAAGAGTTCCGCCCGCACCAGCGGCCCGCGCCGCAGGTCAAACGGCCGGCCCGCCGACTGCAGCATTTGCCGCTGCGCCGCCGCCGCCGGGTCGGGCTGGTGGCTCACATCCGTCACGGCCAAAGCTAATTTGAGTTCCGGCAGCACCACCTGCACCGGCACGCCTTGCTCGGCCACGAACACGGTGCGCAACGCATCGTGCCGTGCGATCACCCGGTTCAGGCTTTCCGTCAGGCGGGGCAAGTCCAGTTCACCTTTCAAGCGCAGCGCCAGCGGCACGTTGTAAACTGCGCTGCCCGGTTCCAACTGGTCAATGAACCATAGTTGCTCCTGACTGAACGACGCCGGACAACGCACCGGTTTACCGGCGGCTGACCGCAGCTGGCGGGGCAGGACAACGGTCTTGGCCGGCGACGATCTGGCCACCGCCCCCGCCAACTCGACGAGGGTGGGACACTCGGAAACCAGCTTCACCGGCAGGTTGACCCCAAAGGCTTCCTGAATACGGAACACCAACCTGACAGCCAGCAAGGAATGGCCGCCGAGGGCGAAGAAGTTGTCGTGGATGGAGATTTGGTCGAGGGCGAGGAGTTCGCGCCAGAGGTCGGCGAGCCTGGCCTCGGTCGGGTTGCGCGGGGCGACAAACTCCGTGCCCGACTCCAGCCGGGCGGCGGGCACCGGCAGCGCCGCCCGGTCCACCTTGCCATGCGCCGTCAACGGCAGCGCGGCCAGCGTCACAAACGCGGCCGGCACCATGTAGTCGGGCAGCCGCTGGCGCAGATGTTCGCGCAAGACCGCCACCGTCGGAGCGCTGTCCCTGGGCACTATGTAGGCGACGAGTTGCTTCTCCCCCAACTGGCTCTCCCGCGCCACCACCACGCTCTCCCGCAGGTCAGCCTGCTGGTTCAACACAGCTTCAATCTCACCCAATTCAATCCGAAATCCACGGATCTTTACCTGCTGGTCCAGCCGGCCGAGATATTCCAAATCGCCGTTCGGAAGGAAGCGTCCCAAATCGCCAGAGCAGTAAAGCAAGTTGCCAGGTTGTGCCGAAAACGGATCAGTAATGAATTTTTTGGCGGTCAGTTCCAGCCGGTGCAGATAGCCGCGACCGACGCCGGCACCGCCAACGCAAATTTCGCCGGGCGTTCCGGTTGGAACCAGCTGGTGATTTTCGTCGAGCAAATGAATTTGCAAATCGGGAATCGGCACACCGATGACGCTGCTGCTCTCCGTATCCGCCGTGCGAATCGGACGGTAGGTGACATGCACGGTGGTTTCGGTGATGCCATACATGTTCACGAGTTGCGGCTGCCGGTCGCCGTGCCGGTTGAACCACGGCTTCAAGGTTTTGAAATCCAGCGCTTCGCCGCCAAAGATGATGTAGCGCAGTGAAATTTTTTCACTGGCAGGCGCGAGTTCGTCGGCGTGGAGCAACTGGCGGAACGCGGACGGCGTCTGGTTGAGCACGGTCACTTTTTCCGCGACGAGCAGGCGGCGGAAAAGATCCGGCGCCCGGCTGATGTGAAACGGCACGACGACCAACCTGCCGCCGTAAAGCAACGCGCCCCAAATTTCCCAGACGGAAAAATCAAACGCGCTGGAATGAAATAGCGTCCAACTGTCGCTTTGATTGAAGTGAAACCAATTTTCGGTGGTCTTAAAAAGCCGCACGACATTGTGGTGCGTGATCAGCGAACCCTTGGGCGTGCCGGTGGAGCCGGACGTGTAAATGACATAAGCAAGATTTTCCGGCTTCGTAAAATTTGCCGGGTTTGTTTTTGGGGCGTGGGCAATGGCCGGCCAGTCGCTGTCGAGACAAAATAATTTTGCCTGAGAAATCGGATGCCGAGCGGCGAGTTTTTGTTGGGTGACAACGACCATTGCGCCGGCGTCCTGCATCATGAAGGTGAGCCGCTCCTGCGGATATTGAGGATCCATCGGCACGTAAGCGCCGCCGGCTTTCAGGATGCCGAGCAGGCCCACGACCAAATCCAGCGAGCGTTCCAAAAAAAGGCCGACGAGTGTCTCCGGCTTCACGCCAAGCTGGCGCAGATGATGGGCAAGTTGATTGGCGCGCTCGTTGAGTTGGCGATAGGTGAGGTGCTGGCCTTCGAAGGTCAAGGCCGTGGCCTCGGGCAAAAATTCAGCCTGGCGTTCAAACCACTCGTGGATGCATTGGTTTGGAGAAAAGCCGCCGGCGGATTTTCCTTCGACCGGCGGCACCGGCAAGTGCGGTTGGCTGTCAAAAAGCGGGGCGCTTCCATTTTTTAATGGCTCGTGCATTACTTGTTCAAAATCCAGCGACCGGCAAACATTGATTGAACTGTTAACCACTTCGACTAGCGCGTTTTAGTCAAAATTCAACCAAACAAAATTCAACCAAAGAATATCCGACGCCTTGCGGGGATGCCACGATTATTTGAGGTGAATGGTTGGAAATTTTTGGTCGCGCGCCGGTTTCGCATGACATCGCCGTGAAATAAATTGAAGTTGGATTGTTTGAAAGTTGGCCCAGAGGGAACAGGGAACTGAGAAAAAACATGCGTGTCCCAAAAATAGGTATGGATGTCCCATTATGTGATAGAGAAAAAGAACGCTAAATGGTGAAATAAGCGCCGTGAAAGGCATAAGGATTCAAGTCTAACTAAACAAACAAAAAACAAAACCAAAAGTCGGTGGCCGGTTGTGGCTTGGATGTCGAGCCAGAATTACTCCCCGATAAAAACAAAGATGAAAACTCAAAAATACGTAAAACAATTGTGCGCTCTTGTTGGTGTTGCCTGCCTACTGGCCACCACCAGCGGGTTTGCGACCATTTCCTACAACGGAACCTATACCGGAACATTGTCACTGAATCTCGCCTACGGCGACGCGATTAATGTTGATTCCTCCGGCCTCGGCACATTCACCTCGTTCTGCTTGAACAATCAGGTGTATGCCAACTCTGGACAGACCTATAATTATGTTTCCTCGGACACCGTTGTCCCGGGCAATATCGGTGGCCCGGTTCCGAACTATGTGACCCTTGGCACAGCCTGGCTTTACAGCCAGTTCACCGCCGGGATCTTGAGCGGCTACACCTATGGCAACGCCGGTTCGGCGAACGACCTTCAGGCAGCCATCTGGTATCTTCAAGGCAGTGCTGGCGGTGTTGATAACTACTTCGTCACTGACGCCGGGAATGCCCTCGGTGCTGGCAGCATTACCAACGCCGCTGACGGAGCCTATGGTGTGTTTGCGTTAACCTTGACTGACGCAAATCAAAACTATGCCCAGCCGGTTTTGGGCATGGTGCCCGAACCCAGCACCGTCGTGGCGGGTGCCTTGTTGCTCCTGCCGTTTGGTGTGAGCACGGTTCGCATTCTCCGCAAAGACAAAATGTCGTAATTGAGTTTTACGTTTGTTTAGGAGCAAGCCGGCCAGTTTTGGCCGGCTTGTTTTTTTGTGCTTGTGGCGAGACGGAAAATTCGAGTGATCAGCAGCATTCTCAAAGCAAAACCGGCCGGTCAATTTGACCGGCCGGTTTTGTTAGTTGATTGAGCCCAAAATTAATTGATCAATGCCTGCTGAAAAGCCGCCTGTTCTTCCGGCAGGAGCTTGATGGTGAGAGCCAGGCGCAGATAGGTTTTTGCCTTCACCCCATTTCCTGCTGCCTTGAGGATGATTCCGTAATAGCCAGCAACCGCCGGATTTTGCAAATCATTTTCCGTAAAGCCCTGCATTACCTTGAGCGCATCAGCGTAGCGCTTTTGCAGATAGAGCGAATAGGCATACGTGGCGGCAAACGCGGGGCTTTTGGGTGATTTGGTATAAACCATCAGCGCGATATCGTTCGGCTTCAATTCTTGTGCATCAAGCAAAAGCGCCGTGAACGCCAGATTGTTTTTCATCTCCAAGTCGCCGGGATTCCGGTTGGACAACAGGCTGAATAATTGCATCAGCGGGCGCGTCCGGCCGCCGTTGATCAAGGATTGCATCAGCACCGGTGTCGCCCAATGTTCCTCGGGGTAACGGTTCACCACCAGCCAAAGCAGTTCATCTGCTTCGTTATGCCAATCCCAGGCGGCGGCCATGCGGAACAGGGAAATCAATTCGCCCTTCCGGTTATTGGCAAGATTCAAAGCCACGCCCCATTCACCGGTGCCGGCCTCCCTCAACTCCTGGCCGCGCAGCGCCCGGGCTAGAAAAGCGTGGCGCACAAATTCCAAATCGCTCCAGTTCTCATTTTGGATACTGGCTTGGAGGCGTTGCCAGTCGCCCATGCGCAACAGGCATTCGGCCATCAATGGCATAACGGGCTGGTTGGTTTGCACTGATTTCGGCAGCGTTTGCAGCCAGGCCAACGCCTGTTCAGGCGAGAGGTTTTTCATCAGCCAGACCGCCATGTTTGGGAGCTTGGCCGAGTTGCCGGCAGCTTCATGCTCGCAGGTGGCTAGGGCGGTGTTGATTTCCGGGCTTTTGGCTTTGAGCAGCACTTCCAGCAGCAGCAGCCGGTCGGAAAAATCTGCATTGACCAGCTTGGCTAAATTTTTCGCCAACGCCTCCGCCGTCGAAAAATCATCCAGACGCATCGCGTCCGCAATGAGTTCACGTTTCGCCTGGTTGCTGACAATCAGATTCGTTGAGGTCAGGCTGATGTTTTTTAGACTGGCGCGTGCCGCCATTGCCTCCGTCAGGTTTTGCCCGCGTAATTCCAGTGCGGCTAGGTTCAACTGCGGAATAAAGTTGGCCGGATCCAATGTGATGGCCTCCAAAAAATGTTTTTTTGCCGCCGAGACATCCCCGGCTCCGGAGGCCAGCAGGCCGGCGGCATTTTGGTAAATGGCAGTTTTCTGATCCGCCGGCTCCACGTCAGCCAGCGCGTTGGAGGCGATGGCCAGATCGCCAAACGCCATCGCTGTCTGCATCAACGCCAGCCGGTCGCCCAACGATTTCGGGTTCAAGTCCACCAACCGCTGCCGCCAGATCAACGCGGAATCCGAATGCGTCGCCTCGGCCAAATCGGCCATCAGGCGACAGGCGGCGGAATTTTGCGGGTTCAAATTCAGCGCCTGCCGGAGGCAAAGCACCTCAGCCCGGGCGTCGCCTTTCACCGCCAAGTCGCGCGCCATTTTGAGCCAGTGATCCTGTTTCCAGACCCTATAGCCGCGATACCCGACATAGCCAAGCAAGAGCAGGACGATGGAACTGACAATGACGATGGTGGTTTTACGCATTTTGAATTTGATTGCTTAAAGTGGTGTTGATCCTTTTTGGGACAGGCTGATTTCATGCTCTGCCGGCTCCCATTCGCTCAATCTGACGCCGCTGCGCGCCGCAATTTCCTGCACCGCCACGCGGCTTTCCGGCAAAAGTTCAGACACGATAATGACCCGGTTCACGCGCCGGCGTTCAATCAAATACGGCAGTTCCTTGAGTCCGCCCAGCACCAGCAACCCATAAACCCATTGAAAATGCAACGCCTTTTCGTCATCAATGAAACCGACGAGATGCCGCTTGTCCATCTTTTTGGAAATTTTCAGCGCGCGATCCTTCAGAAAAAGTTGCGCCCGCGTGCCGGCGCCATAAAGCAGAACGCGCTCCAGTTGATTCGGGTTTTCGTCCTGCCGCCGCAGCCACAACACCGCTTCTTCGATGCAGCGGTAAATCAGTCGCGACGCGATGATGACCGGATGACTGATGCCGGCGATCAGCACCGCGCGGACAATCCACTTTTTCCAGTTGTCCGGGTCAATGACCAGCGCCAGGCCCAGGCTCAGCAAAATTCCCGCGATGAGCCAGCACAGCACCATCAGCACGTCGCGCAGACGCGCCCGCTGCCATTCCGTGATGTAAGTCCGCGACAGCGCCAGCAGCGAAAATGTCGGCGTCGCCCACACCGGCAAATCCACGAACCAAGTGTGCCAGAAATCCACGCGCTGCCCTTCAATCACCCACATGATCGCCGCCAGCGAACCGGACAAACAAAACATATCCCAAACCGGATACGCCAGCGCCTTGGATGTCGCATGGGTCGGTCGGTGCAAGCCCATCAGCAATGCGCGACCGGTTTCGCGCAATTCAATCACGGCCAACTGCCGCATCAGCACATACACGCCGGCCAGCAGCGCGATGAGAAAAATTCCCGCCGCGTGCGACTGGAAAAACATGATGGACAAACCGACCGTCACCAGCCCGCCGTTCAAAATATAAAGGAAGGTTGCCACGCGCTGCGTGCTCAAGCCGGATTTCGCCAGCCGGTGATGCAGATGCTCCACATCCGGCTGCATGATGCCGCGCTTGCCGCCGGTGCCGTTTACCCACGACCGGACCGAGCGCCGCCAGATCGCCAGCAGCGCATCGTAAATTGGCACGCCCAGCACCATGATGGGAATCGTCATGGAAATGAGAAACGTATTTTTCGTGAACGTCTGCAATGCCACCACGCCGAGCGTGAACCCGAGAAACATGCTGCCGGTGTCGCCGAGAAAAATGCTCGCCGGATGAAAGTTATAGCGCAGAAATCCTAGGCACGCGCCGACGAAGCCGGCCAGCAGCAGCACTTCGCCTGACACTTGCTGCATCAACAAAATGCCCGTCAAACCAACTGCCGAAATGGCCGCCAGTCCCGACGCCAAACCATCAAGGCCGTCAATTAGGTTGAAGGCGTTGATGATGGCGACGAGCCAGATGACCACCAGCGCGCAATCCACCGGCGCGGGCAAATCATGACCGAGGAACTGACCGAAGTGCGTTCCCGAAAACCACATCACCAGCGCTGCGGCAATTTGCCCGCCAAGCTTGATGAGCGGCTTCATCCCGCGCACGTCGTCAATCACACCGACCACCAGCAGCACCAGCGACGCCAGCGCGTATTTTTGCCACCACCCAAAATCCAGCGCGCCGTTGGAATGCGCCCACGGAAACAGCACTGCCACCAGGCACGCCGCGTGCACCCCGATGACCACCGCTACGCCGCCGCCGCGCGCGGTGATGCGCTTGTGCGGTCGTCGGTCGTCCGGCTTGTCCACGACGCCGCATTGAAACGCCAGCTTGCGCACCACCGGCGTCAGCAGGTAGGTCACCACCAAGCCGGTTAAAAAAACCAGCAGATATTTGTCCAGTTCACCAAACATTCGATGATCGCTTTTGCAAAATTAGAAATCGTCAGGTCAAATCATTTAGCAGGCGGATTCAATCGCCGCCACCAGTTGCGGCAGCAGAGTCTCTTTGGAAAAACGCCCGTCCAAAGGCACGAAATCCTTGCGCGCAGCTTGGGACACGGCCGATTTCAATTCAAGGATGGATTTGACGGCGGCCGACGCATCGCCGTGCGGCGTGACCGCGCCGGGCAACTGGCCGTTCAATTCATCCAGAATTTCCGAAATGTGACTCGGGCGCGGTCCCATGTAAAGAATCGCCGCGTTCACGCGGAGCAGATTGTAAGCCTTGCACGGATGCACGAGGCCGATGAACGGGTCGCCCATCACCACGAGGTGCAAATCCGCCGCCGACAAGACGCCGGCGAGCTGTTCCAACGGTTGATACGGCAGGCAAAGAATGTTCGGCAATTTGTATTCCGCCGCAAATTCTTTCACACGCCTTTGCTCCGAGCCGCCGCCGACGAAGGCGAAATGAATATCTGGTTCGCTGGCTGCCAAAGTCTTTGCCGCCGACAAAATTGTGTCGAGCGGATGGCATGGGCTGTGGTTGCCGGCATACATGATGACGAACTTGGTTTCCAATCCGTGCGTCTTCCGAAATTGTGCGCGGCCGGCGAAATCAAATTTAACCTCCGAATCGTGCGACCACGGCGGGATGACCACGATTTTATTGGCGGGAATTTCTTTCGCCAGAATCCGCTGCTGCATGAATTTATCAAGCACCACAACCTTTGCCGCGCGCCGCAGGCTGAAGCGTGACAGGCGTTCCAGCCAATTCGCCGCGAACGAATCCGGCGACAGCCAGCCGGCGGCAATGGCTTCATCGGGATTCAAGTCCATGATCCAGTAGCAGAATTTTGCGCCGCGCAGTTTTGCAAACGCGGCGACAATGACCGACACCAGCGGCGGCGACGTCAGCGCAACCACTACATCCGGCTTCGGCAAAAAAATTAATCGCCCGCAGCACGAAATTAGAAACGTCAGAAAATCCGCCGCGCGCCGCCATTTCGCGCGCTTGCCGAAACCGGTGTTGAACACGCGGTGAATTTTTATGCCGCGCCACAATTCGTATTTCGGAAAAGTTTTGGCGGAATCATCGTAGGCGCGGCGGCTGGTGACAACGGTCACGTCGTGGCCGCGCTCCGCCAGCGCGACGGCGAGGTCGGTCAGATGTTGTCCGCTGGAAACGACATCGGGATGAAACGCTTGATTGACGAGGGTAATCCGCATTTAATTTTCCACCTTGATGAGCTCGTTCAGCCGTTGTTCGAGCGCGGCTTTCGCCTGGTCGGCGTTTTCATAGCCGCTGAGGATGACCTCAAAAACTTTTTGTCCATGGTTGCCGCGCCCGGCCCAGACGCCACGGATGAGGTTGAAGCGCGCGGATTCCTCGGCGGTGTAGGCGTCGGCGGGCAGGCCGGCTTCCCAGTGGCATTGGTAAACTTGCAGCGGGCCGCTGGACGTCTCAAAAACATAGTGGCGCATCGGCAAAACTACTTTGCCGACGGTCATCAATGTCAGTTCCGTCTCGCCGATTTGTTTCAAGCCGGTCGCGGTAATGCAAATGTCCGGTGTGTGGCGTTTGGCGAGATAGCCGGCGACGCGGCCGGGATTCCACGCGAAGTAAAACGCCTGCCAGTCTGTGCCGTCAGCATCGCGCCAGCGGCCTTTCTGGCCTTCGTCAAATCGCAGCAGCGTGCGATCGTCGGTCGTGATGGGCACGTCCTGATAGCTTAGATTTTCGCGTGGAAAATTCACCGTCCAGCTTGGGCCAGGCTGCAAATGCGCTTCGCGGACGTGATACCAAAGTTCCACGCCGCCTTCGACCGCGATAATCCAGATGACCAAAGCCAAGCCAAACCGGTTGACGCGCCGGAAAATATTTTCACCGGCTGGCGGCGCGGAGTTTTTTTCGGAAACAGAATTTTCCACGGCGGATTTTCTCCGCAGATTCAGCAGCCACGCCGCACTCCAAAGCAAGCCGGTGCAGACGAGCAAAATCGTCAAGCCGGCTTCATCGTGATATTCGGCGATGGCGCCAATACCTTTTTTTGCGGCGATCCAGGTGAGCAGCGATGCGCGGCAAAGGTTGAGCAGCATTGCCAGCGCAAAGCTGATAGGCACGAGCAGCACACGGCGCTGCCAGCTGAACAGATAAAACTCGCCGAGGAAAAGCGAAATCATCAGGCTGGACTGGAACGAGCGGATGCCGCTGCAAGCGTCGCTAATGCCGACGATGCCGGTGCTAACCTCGATGGTGTTGCCGTGCTGGATGGCCGGCACATCGAGGAAGCTGAGCACATTGACGACCATGCCGGCATTCATCCGGCTCAAGCCTTGGATGATCGGCGCTTCAACCAGCGTCGGCCACGGAATCGAGACCAAGAAAAACGCGATGGGGAAAGCCAGTTGTCGCAGCCAGAATTTTCCGCCGCCAAGCCGGATGGCGAAAAGTGTCAGGCCGATGGTTTCCAAGCCGAGCAGCCATTGGATTGGCCGCCATTCCGGCGTGGCTTCCTCTACGAGTCGTGTTGGCAGATAAAAAAATGCCAGCGCACCGCAAAGCAAAAACAGCAGAAGAAAATTGCCGGCGGTGGAATCGTCGCGCGGAATTTGTTTTGCGTGGTGCCAGCGGCGGAGCAGCAGGCCAGCAACCAAAATCGGCACGACAAGCCCGTAGCTGTATTGCGGATTCGACGACCATTCCAACCGCAGGTTGTCAATCAGCCGAAACCACAGGTAGCCGAGCGGCAACGCCAACAGCGCCCATTTGCGGGCGAAGTTTTTTTCAGAAACAGCCATGAATTTTTTAGGAAATAACGCGCTGCTTCACGAATATGGCGGGGTTGCCACGATAAATCCCATTTGCCTCCAGATTTTTCGCCGCCACGGAACCGGCGGTCAATACAGCGTGCGAACCGACCGTCACGCCCGGCCCGACCCAGCCGCCCGCGCCGAGCCACGCGCCGTTTTCAACTGTGATTTGTTTCGTGATGAGATTGAAGCTGGCGCGCTTGTAGTCATGGCTGCCAGTGCAGAGAAATGCGCGCTGCGAAATGCAGACGTGGCTGCCGATGGTGATGCGTTCGAGGTTCAGCAGCCAGCATTCCTCGCCGAGCCAGACGTGGTCGCCAACCGTGAGCTTCCACGGAAACGTGATTTTCACCTGCGGCTTGATGGTGACGTTTTTGCCGACCTGCGCGCCGAATGCGCGGAGGATGAAACATTTCAACGCGGAAAAACTGAACGGACACAGTCGGAACAAAACTAGGCTGACCACAATCCACAGCGCTTCCTTCAGCACGCCTGCGCCGCGGTCGAAATGACCTGGCGAATAACGCGACAAATCCACTGTCGGCTGGTTGCCGGGTTGGGCTGAAGTTTCGCTCATAACCAAAGGGTAAGGGTATTTTGCGGATTGCTTCAAGTTTCCAAGACGCATTTCGGCCGAGCGCCACCGCCCAAAATCCATTCATGGACGGCCCGCATCTGTTTGCCGACCTGTTCCCAAGTGAAGCGCGTTTCCACGAGAGTCCGCGCGTGACAGCCCATCGTGGCTCGTTCCGCGTCGCTCATCGTTAAAAGATTTTGCAGGCCGGCAGCGATGCTATTTTCGTTCGGCTCGATTTTCAACGCCGCGCCAGCTTGAAAACCTTCCGGCAGATTGCATTCCGGTGTCATCAAGACCGGCTTGGCGTTCGCCCAAGCTTCGAGCACCACCATCGGCAGGCCTTCGCTGAACGACGGCAGCACGAACGCATCGCAATGATGATAACACGCGGTCTTGGCGGCGTTGAACTGCGGGCCGAGGAAAAGCACGGAAACTGGAAGCTGGAAACTAGAATCTGGCGCGCGGATGTCGGCGAAGGAAATTTTTCGCTCGGCGCAAAGTTGTTTCAACTCGGCTTCGTGCCCGCCTTGTTCCCAGCCAGCGATGGCGAGAATCCAATCGCCATTCGGTTTGGCGGGCCAGACCTTGAGCAAATTGACCAATCCCTTCTTCGGATGGATACGGCTCAAAAAGAGCAAAACCTTTTTTGGGGGTTCGATGAAATTTTTCCACGGCGGCGCGGCCGGCGGCGAACCGGCCGGCAAATCAATTCCGTTCGGTATGATGGCGATGTTGTTTTTGAAACCAAGCTGCCGGATGGAATCAGCTTCTGACTGGCATAGCGCGCGGAAGCAGCGGGCACCGTGCAAGTGCGCCGACTCGAACAGATGCCAGGCGATCCGCTTTTTCCAGCGCGAATTTTTCAGCGCCCACGGATCAAGCATGCCGTGCGGCGAAATGATGTAAGGCCGGCCGGTTTTGCAGCCGTAATTTTTTGCGGCGATACTCGGATACAGCCAGAGGCCATGCGTGTGGCAGATGTCTGGTGCAAAAGATTTCAGCTCGGCGAAAAAACCGGGTGCGGAGCCAATGCCTTTTGGCCAGCCGGGTTGAAAAGCTGCGGCGGCCACCGGTGGCCAAGCCGGCAAATCAGCGGCGGTGCTGGCGTCGCGCAAACCGAAGGCTTTCACCACCGCGCCGAGTTTTTGCTCCGATTGTGCCAGCCGCATCACTGCATCAAAAAGACCGCCAGCCTGGCGCGAAAGCGATTCGGTGAGATGGGCGGACTTGATCATTTCAAAAACGAAGGGGGCGCAATTCACCGGCGCAACATCAAACGCAAAAGTGCGCGGTCGAGCCAGCCGAGGCGCGGGCGCGGATATTTTAGGGCAACGGCCACGGCGTCCCGCAGGCCTGTGGCGAAGCGTTCCGGTCCCCACGCCGCGATGATGCGGCTGCTCGCCGCGCCAAAGTCGGCGACCGGGAAATCTTTTGCGGAAATTTTCAAGAGCAGTTGCGTGAGCTCGTCCGTATTGTTGGGGTCAAATTGAAAACCGTTCACGCCGGGCGAAACTAGATCGGCCGCGCAGCCGCAGCGGTCAGAGACGAGCACCGGCAGGCTGGCCGCCATCGCCTCGTTGACGACGAGTCCCCATTGCTCGGTGGTGCTGGCGTGGACGAACGCGCCGGCGAGGCCGAAATAAGCCGGCAGTTCATGGTATTGCTTGAAGCCAGGTAGGTGGACGCAACTTTCCAAGTTTAGATCGGCGACCATCTTTTTAATTTCCGGTTTGAGCGGGCCGTCGCCAAGCAAAACAAACGACCAGAGCTCGTTTTTGTTTTCCGCCAGTTCGCGGTAGCGGGCGTAGGCTTGCAATAAACGGAACAGATTTTTCTTCTCGATGAAACGAGCGCTGGCCAGAAAATAATTTTCCGGCAGGCTAAATTTTTGCCGCCAGATTTGTGCGTGGGCGCGAACGGCATCGGCTAGTTGCTGGAAATAATCGTTATCCACGACATCATAGCCTAGGAAGATGCAGTCCGGCGCTAGGCCGAGTTGGACGAGATATTTTTCGTGCGGCGTGCCGCCAGCCAGCCCGGCGGAATTCATCTTCACCAGCCGGGTTTTGATCCATTCCTTCCAGAACACGCGGCGCTCGTCCCACACCGTGCTTTCAGACATGACCACCGCCGGGGTGCGGTTGGCGGCGCACCATTCAAGCGCGCTCAAGGCGTCAATGAATGACCAGCCAGGCACGGCGACGACGTGCGGTTTTAATTCGTCCAGCGCGCGCCACATTTTTTGCCGCAATTCCTGCCGCCATTCGCGCGTGTCGGTCTCGCGCTCGGTGAGCGTGACTCGCGTGAACGCCGCCGCGCCTTCGACCTTGTCCCAAGCGTAGGTGCTTTCCATGCCGCAGGCCTCGACGCCGCAGACGGACAGCAACTGGCCGGCGGCATTGAGCCGCGCGTGGTGATACGGACCGAAGCGCTGGAACAGCACGGCAACGCGCGTATCTTTCGGCAGTAAAATTATATTGGAAACAGTTGGCACGTTCTGATTATGGCGATTCACTTCGGCGGGCGTTGAAAATTGTCGCGGCGGACAAAGCCGCCGGTGGCGCGGCGGGCGAAAAGAATTTTTGACTCCACTGACGGCTGCGGTTTTTTTTGCGTCTGGGAGGCGGAAACCGGATTGGTCTCCGGTGTCGTTTTGACGAGCTGGTAACGTTCCAAAAACCAGATGGTGAGCGCGCCAAAGACGAATGGATACAAGGTGATGAGCGTAATGTCGCGGCCGAGGTTGAAGGTGAGAATGAGACCGAGGCTGTAAAGCGGCAACCGGCCCAGCCGATGCACCATCAAGTCCAGCCGCGCAAGCCACACGATCCAGAGGCTCATCAAAACCGCCGCCGCCGCCGGCCCGAGCACACGGCCGAAATTAACCACGCCCTGGCCTATGAAACCGGTGGCGATGGTAGTGTTAACGCCGCCCTGGGTGTCATTGGCATCACCGTGGCCGCGCGCGATGGCGTAGTCGAGGCCGATGAGCGGCTTGCCATGCCAGAGACCGCGCGGAATGGGATTCACCAGCTCTGCGAAATAGCGCTGGCCCCAGTTGATTTTATACTGGCCATTGTCAATGAAGGTGCTGACCCAGCACAGTTCCTCGAACATGTTCAAACCCTCGTTGTGGACCTTTTCCTGCCCGGCCAGGTTCAGGCCCTTGTTCTTGAACGCGGCGGTGATGCTCATCGAGGAACGGTTGGCGATGATAAACTTCATCCAGGTGTTCACCACCAGAAAGCACGCGAGCAGCACGAGAATTTTTTTCCACATCCCGCCGCGCAGCCGCAGAAACACCCAGCTCAACACAGCGGGCACCGCCATCGCCAGCATCGTGTTGCGCGTGCGGTCAAAGACGAAGGCTGGCCAGGACAGGAGAACAAATAGAAAGGCCAGTCGCCGGATGCGCGGCTTGGTCGCCAGCGCCGCCACCACGCCGAACATCGAGGATGTCAGCAACTGCAGGTAAACGGCGATAATGGAAAACGCGTCGAAGCCGGCCCCGATGCGCCCGTGCGACCACGGATTCGCCTTGTAGCCCAAAAATGGAAACAGGTAGTAGGGGATTTCGGCCTTCAATAAAATCAGCGCAATCACAAACAGGATGAGCCACACCGCCGCGCAACCGGTGAACAGGATGTTCAACTGCTTTTGGATTTCGGGATAGCCGACGCCATTTTTGAAAAGCTGTAGCACGCCGCTCCTCCGCTGCGTCAGCGCACCGTTGAGTTTTTCGTGCAGCGGCCGCACCGTCAGCAAAATTACGAGGATGAACCAGGCCACCTGCCACCACGCACCTGACAGCGTCTCAGGCGTGAAAATCTTGGCGTGGTTGTGGGCGTAGTCGTTGTAAAACGCGTCGCCCACATACCACGCGGCGGTCGTGCCCAGCACCGCCAGCAGTGGAATGCCGGTGGCGTCGTCTAGATGCCGGTAGGCGGCGATGCCGCCGCCAACCAGCAGCAAAATCACCGCCCAAAACGAAATGGGTAAAATGAAAAGCGTCTCAAGCATGACCAAAAGAATTTATTTCACATCGCCGTGACTTTGCGCAAGCGAAGACAACGCGGCCAAAAGGCGTCGTTGATAGGCCGCCAGAGAATATTCCGGCGCCTGAAGCACGGCCGCCCGGCTACACCGGTGCAATAGTTCGCGATCTTCGTACAGCCGGCGCAAGCACCGGGACATGGCAGCGACATCATAGATTGGCACGATGAACCCGTCCGCACCATCCTGCACCGGGCTACCCGCGTTGGGCGTGGTCACCACGGGCAGGCCGCAAGCCAAGGCTTCATAAGTCACCGTGGCGGAGCCTTCGCAAATGGACGGCAGGAAAAAAACATCGGCCCAGTTGTAATGTTCCCTGATGTCCTTGCGAGCCACCGTGCCGGTCAAATCCACATGAGACGCCAATTCCACACAGGCCGGTTCGGACACGGAAATGGGGCCGACCCAGCGGAATTCCGCAACCCCGCGCAACGCCTTGGCCACTTCCAAAGCGCAGCCGGCGCCTTTGCGCAGGTTTACCTGGCCCACGGTCAGCACGCGCAACGGCCCACCGGTTCTTTCGCGCTGCACCGGCGCAAAGTTTGAGTCAACGCCGTAGGGCACCACCCGGCAACGTTCCACCGGGCCACCGCATTGCCGGATGCCTTCGCGCACAAATTCGCTGCCGCAAATGATCAGGTCCGCCTGCGACCACTCCGCGCGTTCGCGATCGGCCAGGGCGGCGGCGGTGGGGCTTTTCAAGCGCGGCGCTTCCCAGCCAGGATACCGTTGATGTCCTTCAGCCAGCAGGATTTCTTCGCAAGACCGCGGAACGATGGTTTGTTCCAGCACCGTGAACAAGCCGCGCTGGCGGGCGGCAGACAAAATTTCCAGGCCGGCGGTGTTGAAAACGTAAACTGCGTCGGCACCGCCAAAGCCGTCGCGCACGACTTTCCGGCCAAAAGTTTTTCCGGCCCATATGTGAACAGCATTGGTGGCTTCCTGATCTTTGGCGCGCCGGCTGCGGACAAAATAATCCAAACCAAAAAACGGATACGATGAAATCAATTTCTCGGGCAGGCCGGCCGCCGTGCGGCCAAGCAGCCGGCGGACTCCCGCCGGACAGATTTTTTCCGGCCACGCGGCCAGCCAACGCGGCCAGCCTTGCCCGGCATAAATGTCCGTGTAAAACCGCTCGAGTTTTCCAGCGGCGTGGAACATGCGCGGCACGGCATAATGCATCCGCGCACCTAACTGGCAGCAAATCCATCGCGTCGAATCATCGGTCATGGGAAGATATGAAGCGGCAAAGCGCCGCTGCGAATCAATGTGTGTGAATGCGGAACGATGACACTCTTTGGCAGGTGTGCGCCAGGCCGCATAGGTTGATTACAGATTTGGCATTCCGCCGCCGCCTCAATTCATGATGTGCAGATTGGTGGGCGGCGACACCGTGTTGGTGGAGGAGCTGGTTTGGCTTGATATTGCGTTGTCGGACCAGGCTGAACCGGTCCAGTAAAACGTCTGAAGGAAACCCAATGGCACGGTCACCGGGGCGATGTTCGCGACTTGCGAGGGATAGACCACGATGTTGCCATTGGTTTGACCATAGAACATCGTCCAGCGGTTGGAGCGGTTGTCAATATCCAGTTCGGCACCGGGCGGAATCTGGTTTGACTGGGTGTCATTCAGGATGAAAACATTTCCACCGGCCACATAGTCCATGTATTGCTTCGGCCCACTGCTGTAAGAAATGACGTTTGTTTGCACGGTGTCCCAATAAATGGACCACGGCACATAAAGGTTGTTGGTCTGGATCAGCGGGAATATGCCGCCGCCGGCAGGGTCAATGCTGAAGCGGGCCGGTTTGGTGCCGAAATCATTGTTGAAGATGGCGACGTTGGTGCAATACGACCCGGCGGCGATCATTTGGTTGAACCAGACTCCCGACACGGTGTTGCTGCAAAAAGTCAGCCCCGCCACGGCCAGAATGCCCGGGCCGCCATAACCCAGCAAGGCAGCCGCCTGGCCACCGATGATGATGTTGTTGCCGGCGATGACGATGTTGGTGTTGAACTGGTTGTTGATGCCCTGGCTGCCGGCGGTGCCAATCGCAAAAACCGTCCCGCTGTTGCTCGGAAAATAAATCTGGTTGTTGAGGATCGAAACATTGGCCGCCGGGGTAAAGCCGATACCGTTAGCGGTGCCGAAATAGAACACGTTGCTCTGCACGATAAAGGGCGGTGCGGTCCAGGTGCCGCCGTTGAATGACGTGCCGTTGCCGGTCATGTTGGTGACAAAATTATTCCGGAAGTAGGAGGTGTTGGTGTAATAGGCTTGGTAGTATTCAAACAGGTCCAGAAGATTTTCAAAACGGTTGCCGGTCACATCCCACGAGCCATAGATGTTGAGCGCAGTGGCGCAACCGTCCCGGAAGATACAATGGTAGATGCTGATGTTCCCGTTGTTGTTGCCATCAATGCTCTTGAACATCTCGCCGCGCCAGTGCTGGACGACCACGTTGGTGAAAATCTGGTGCGTGGCGGTGCCGGTGTTGTTTCCATTATCGCAGCAAAGCCAGGCAGTGTGTGAAACATCCCAGCCGAGCCCATCGACAACATTGACAGAGATGCCATGGACATTCAGGTTTCCATTTTGCACCCCGCCATCCAGCGTCAAGTTTTCGACGACGATGGGATAATCATTCGTAATCGGCGCCGCAATTTCGAACAAATAACCGCGCGCCGGTGAATTACCCCAGCCCCAGGCTGTGAAATCTTCCGGGCGGAAGGCTCCGCGCGAAAGCAGCGTGGTCGCCCCGCTGCCAAGGAAGTGCAGCCCGCCACGGTTCAGGACGATGGAAGCGATGGAATAAGCAACCCCCGGAGTTTGAACCGTCGGCATACAGAGAAACGTGCCGTTCGGAAAATTGATCGTCGCGTTGGAACCGGCGGCGGCAATCGCTTTGCGGATGGCCGGGGTATTGTCGGTTCCGTAGGTCGCAAAGGTATTGTTCAGCGTCGCCTGCGGCACCAGCGAGATGGAGATGTTTGTTCCGGTGCTGTCTACGTTGGTGATGGTCGCAATCAGGTCGAGATTATTGGTCGAGTTGACACCGTAGGAGTTAATCCCGATGGTTTGCTGGCCGACCCCGAACACCTCGATGGTCTTGCCGATGTCCGCGCTGGAAAGCTGGTTCGTGGTCGTAACCACCGGCGAACCCGCCGTGGTGCTGACGTAAAACTGGACAGCATCGCCTGCTGCGCCAAAATCTGTGACGTTCAAGGATTGCGCCCGAACAGAAATTTGCCCGCCGGCCAAAACCAAGCTGATCAGCAAAATCCACTGGTAAATGCGGCCTCCAGTCACCGTTCGTGATGCGCTTGGTTCAACCATTTTTCGGATTTTCATAATTCTGAAATATACGTCGAAGTTAAGTTTAAGCAAACTCCGCGCCAAAATCAGGGCAATTGTAGCCAGCACCGGTAACGCGTCCAAGCGATGGGTCGCCGGTGACGCAGGCAAAACGGTATGCCGGCCAAGACCTGCCACCACCAGACCGGTTCACGGATCACCCAGCCCGGCCCGCGTTTGCAGGCGTAGCGGAACTGCGAAATTATCCGGTAAAAAATCAATCCGATGAATTGCGGAAACGGACAGCGCAGCAGCACGCTCCAAAATTCGTTCCGCGAGTGGCGATGGTGATTGCGGAGTTCGCTCCGCGTCTGGCCGGAATAATGATGCCGGATGGTGACGACCGGTGTGTAAAGCACCTCGTAGCCGGCACCGACACATTGCAGACCGTAATCCGGCTCCTCATACATGTGAAAAAATTCCGGCTCGAAGCCGGGCAGCTCAAGATAAACCGAACGCCGCAGCACCGCGCCGGAATTTGCGAACGACCGCGTCGGTATCGCCGGCCCGAAATCCGTCTGCGTCAGCGTCGCCGGATATTCGTCGGTGCGCTGCGGAAAATGCGCAATGGCCAGCTTCGGTTTTTTTTTAAACAGCGGCGCGATGCGCGCGAGGCAGTCCGGCTGCTCGGGATAACTGTCGTCGTCCAGCGCCAGCACCAAATCGCCATGCGCCTCGCGCATCATCCGGTCGCGCGACGCCACGGAACCGCGCCCAACTTCATTGATGATGAGCCGCGCCGCCGGCAATTCGCGCCGGACGGTTGCGACCGTGTCGTCCGTGCAGCCATCGGCGGTAATCAAAACTTCCAGCGGTGCCGGATTCAGCGTGCACAGCACCCCCAGCGTCCGGCGCAAATCCGCCGCGCGGTTCTTGGTGGTGATCATCACGGAAAAAGTCATGCGAAATTTTTTAATGCGCCGCGCCGACGGAGTTTTCCGGAGCGCATTTTTTGTAGAACAACGTGAGCCGCACAATGTCGGTCAGCCGATAGCCGAGCGGCTCCAGAAAGGCGGTCAGCCCGGCGCGCGCGGCTTCGGTCAGCGCCTCCACCGTGATGAGTTCGGGCGCGTAGCGCTGGAAATCCAGCCCGCGCAGCACCGCGAGGTCGTGCCCTTCGCAGTCAATGTTGAGATAGCGAAACCGCTGTCCATGAAACGGCGACGCGTCCAGAATTTCCGTCAGCGGCCGCGCCCGCACCGGCGTGGTTTTCAACGGCTCCTCGCCCTGGTCGGAACGCCGGTTTTTTTCGCCAACGGCCACGATGCGGTCGGTGGTTCCCTGGGAATAATGCAGCCAGAGCAGGTCCACCGGCGTATCCGAAATGGCGGCGCAGACGTTGTGGTCCTGCGGACGCAATTTTTCGAAACGCACGATTTTTTCCGGGTCGCAGTCAATGTTCACACCGCGCCAGCCGGACAAACTCAACAGTTTTGTGTTTGAATACTTGAACGGATGATACGCACCGACGTCCACGAACAGGCCGGTCGCCTTGCCAAAATGGCTGTGCACCACCAGGTCCTCGCCAAACTGCGAGTAGCTCACGCGCATCGCCCGCATCTCCTCCAGCGCGGCGCGCGGCACACGGCCGCCAAAGAACAGCATCCGCAGCCGTTTGAGGTTGCGCAGCCAGCGCTGGGAATGTTCCGTCGTCATATTGTCGTTTTGAAAAATCAGCCGCCGGCGAGCAGGAATTCCCGCCGCAGCGACGGCGTGATGAGCCGTTTCCGGCGGAGCGCGCCGGCAAACATCCGCAGCGACCGGTAATTTTTCTTCACGCCGGAAACGCTGTCCGGGTTGGCCGTCCGGTAAAGCACGGCGGGAAACGGCACGGACGCGAGTGTGTGACCGAGATAGGCGAACTGCGCCGGCCAACGCTGGTGGCTGTCGTTCGCCAGCAGGGTGCCGGTGGCCGAACCGGGCACAAGCGAATGCTGGTCGGCGATGGCGAAGCGCGCGTTTTCCGCGCTCAAAACCACGCCTTCCGTTTCGGTGAGAAACGGACCGGTGCGCTCCACCAAATCGCTGCGAGCGACGAGGCACGAGCCGCAGACGCGGTCAAGCGTCTCCGTGCGCTGGATGAAAAACCGCGCGCCGGTTTCCCACAGCCAGCCGTGCGAAATCAGGTAGCCCGCCGCGCCCTCGTTTTGCGCAAGCCAGCCGACGAGCCGCGAGCTGATGAAATCATCCGCGTCCAGCTTCATCACATAACGCGGATTCCATTTCGCCTTCGCGTGCGCCCACGCGGCGGTGAGTTTCACCATTTTGTCCAACACCGCGGAAATCACCGGCGACGGATGCGCCGGCGGCGACAGCGGCAGCGAAATAAAATCAAACCGCGCATCCAGCCGGACATCGAAATCCGGCGGCTCGTTGCCGGCGGCCACGCAGCAGAAATTTCCGTCCGCCGAGTTGCGGATGGATTCCAGCGTCTGCCGCAACTGCGCGCAGGCCGCGTCCCAACGCCGTTTCGCGCGGCGGGGCGCAACCGGAACCAGAAACACCACCAAAGGCTGGCTGCCTGGAAATTGTTGTTCGCTCATGCGCGCAAAATTATTTGCCGGAGATTTTCTTCCGCAGTTTGCCGGCCAGCACGCGGCGATCCTCGTTCAGAACCGCGAGCCACGCGCCCGCCGCGCCGTGGTGCCGCCGGTGGTGCGCCAAGCGCGCGATGGTGAACGGCCGCGAATACGCCTGACGGTCGAACAGAAACGGTTTGCGTCCGCAAAAATGCGCGACGCGCGGGCGTGGGATTTTTTGGGGGAAATGCCAGCCACCGCTGGCGCAGTCGCGCGCCAGTTCTGCCATGCCGTGGTGCCCCCAAATGTGTTGCAGATCGGCCATGCCGGTTTTCAACCGGCCGCGCTGCGACAGCGAATGGACGGCGTAGTTCAATATGCCCATTTCGCCCCATGCGAAAAGTCCCGGTGTCTGCCGCGCCCACGTTTCCAATTTCGCCCACTCGGAAAACAGAATGGCGTTGCGCCGGCAGGCGAACGCGCCGGAGCAAAAATAGGCCAACCCGCGCCAGTCGAAGCCGGCGTCCCAATTCCGCAGTTTTTCCGGGTCGAAATAAAAGTGCGGCAGCCACGCGGGAATTTCCTTGGCGGCGGCCGGGATGGAAATTTCGCTCCAGAAAATCTGGAAATCCAGATCGGTGCGGACTTGCGTGGTGAAGTCGCCCCATACGATGGCGTCCGAATCCAGCCACACAAAAAAGTCAAACGGACCTTCCCACATTGCCGCGAGTTTGGCGCGGTAGTTGCCGCCGATGAGCTGACGCATTTCCGCCGACGGCAGTTCCGGCACGCGAAGCGCAATCACGTCGTAGTCGCGTTCCAAATCTGACACGTCAAAGTCGCCATCCACCACGAGACACACCGGCACGCCCGGGCAAAAATGCCTCATGCTGGCCAAGGTGGCCTGAACCATAAACTTGTCCCCGGCATGGCAGCCGGTCACAAAACCAAAGGGGGCTTGCACGTTCATCGTATTAATCCATGCCCTTTCGGGCCGCGCGGGTCCGCTCAAATAAATTCACCCGTTCATCCCAAAAATCATTGAGAGTGCGCCACAAGGCCACCCCTTCCAAGGAGGTTGATGCACAGCAGAAGACTTGTCCCACATTGTGAATTTGCGGACGTCGCTCCCCGGCAAAAGACAGGAGCACGTCTTCGCCATTGGCCATGTTGGTCATGTCACCCAAGTTCAGCCGCCGGGCCAGTTCAAACAACCGGACCAAGTGACGCCGCGTATAGGCATAGGCGCCGATTAGCACATCCACTTCGACATTGACGCCACTCACATGCTGGAACGGGCTGCCATTGGAGGAAGCCGTGCCGGGTTGGTATAAGTTGCCGGTCAATCCATGCGGGTCCGCCTCGTTGGCCAGCAGGCATTGAAAAAAGTCCGCCCATTGTTTTGGCGTCAGAAAAATATCGTCATCTATGGAGAGAAAATAATCGCCAGCTTCTTGCGCCGCCAAAACAAACCGATGACCAGGGCGGGTGGGCTTGGTTTCATCCACCAAGATCAGCCTCGGGTCGTTTATTTTTATCCAGTCCGCCAGCCGCACATGGCGGTTGCTGTTGGAAACGACCACCTTGCTGATAAATGAATTTTTCAATGCGCCCCGAACCAGCAGCGACAGATTTTGGGGCCGGTTATGGCTCAATAGAATAACGACGCATTGCTTGCCCCCGGTGTTTGGCGGCGGCGGGTTATGGCCCTTCAAGGCGCGTTGCAGCGCGCCATAATTTAACAAGAGTTGAACCGCCTCCACCCCGATGAAAAGTTTGTGCCGCACACTGCGCCGGGCCCGGAACGTCTGGAATAGGTAGCGGTATTGCGCCGATAAAAAAGAGTTCATCTATTGAAGGCTAAGGGTTTCCCGCCGGTCTCCCGGCTCCGATCGTTTCCTCGTAAATTTTGACGTAGCGACCGGCCATATGTTCCGCCGAAAAAGTTTGCCGCGACCATTCGGTGGCCCGGTTTCCCATCGCCGGCAAGCTGCCGGCGGCGGCGGCGGCACAAATGCCGTGGGCCATTTCTTCGACTTCAGGAAAAGGAACTAAATTGCCCGTCGCGCCGGCTTGGATTGCATCGCGCAGCCCGCCGACATCAAACGCCCACACCGGCGTGCCGCACGCCTGCGCCTCGGTGGCCACCTGCCCGAAAGTTTCCATGCGCGAGGCCACCACAAAAACATCCATCGCCGAATAAGCGAGGCTCTGCAAAACCGGCGAGGACAACCGGCCCAAACCATGCACTTTGACGCGCGGGCTGCCCGCCGCCGCCAGCCCGTCACCGAAAACCAAGGCGTCCGCCGCACCCATCCGCGCCGCTACTTTTTCCGCGACTTCCAGAAAACGGCTGAAACCTTTGTTCGGATCCGTGAGCGCCGCCGCCCCGAAGCCGAGGACGAAGCGGTCCGGGTCAATGCCGAGCAAGCGCCGCGCTTCCGCTTTGCCATGCCGGATGAATTCGCGGATGTTCAGCGCCGGATGAATCGTCGCAATTTTTTCTGCGCCACTGAACAACGCGGATTTTTTGATGAGGCCGGTGGTGAAGGCGCTGTTGCCCACGGCAAAAATCCGCCGGCCCGCCAGCGCGCGCGAACGGCGTTTCCATTCCTGGGCCGCGAGCTGGCGGTTGAAAGGGGACCTCAGCAGCGGACAAATTCTGCATCTTTTTTCGAGCTGTTCGCAGCCGAAATCCAAAAAGCAGCCGCCGGCTAGCGCGCTCATATCGTGGATGGTCCAGACAATGGGGATGTGTTTTGGAATCGCGTCCAAAAAACTCGGCAGATCCAGCCACTGGCTGACCCAGTGCAAATGCACGATATCCGCCGTGGCATCTTCTGCGGGCGGTGGCGTTGGCTGCGATGAACGATAGCGCCCATAAAATGACGGCGCAGCGGGTCGCAGCGCCCAAGTTTCAAAACGCTGCCGGACGCGTTCACGCTGGCGGTCGAGCCAACTCCGGCAAAATTCGAGCCGCTGCACTTCCGGCAACTGGAGATTCCCCTTCCGGTAACGGATGCGGCTATCGTGGCCAAGCTCGCGCAGCGCGGCGTGCAGGCGCAGCATCAAGACGGCTGAGCCGCCGTCGGCAAAAGTGTTGTAGTGAGCGATGCGCATTTTAGTTGGCAACCGGCGGCACGGGCGCGGCCATAGCTTTTTGGATTGCAGCCAATTCAGCTTCCGAAACTTTTAGCGTGGAAAATTGTTTTCGCATTTTCCGCCAGTCGCGCCACGCACGCGGATAGATTTCCAGCCAGACCTTTTCACCGCGCAGCAAACCGCCAGCGAATAATTTTGCCAGCGTCCACCAGCGCGCCCGCCGGCCGCGCTGCAGTGGCAGGCTCGACCATTGAAAAAATAACGAGTGGCGCAGGTTCAACCGGTTTGGCCGCGCGGTGGGACTGGTTTTCCAGCTCGCCTGCTCGCGGTGCCAGACGATGCTGGCGGGTTCGTAAATCGAGCGCCAGCCGCGGCGCCATGCGCGGAAGCCCAAATCCAAATCCTCGCAGTAGGCCGGATGGAATAGCCGGTTGAAGCCGTCGAGTTCGAGAAATTTCTTCCGGTCCACCGCCATGAAACCGCCGGAGGCAAACAGCGTGTGGCACAATTCCTGGCGTCGCGGCTCATAATACCAACCATACAACCCGTGTTTGAAGGTCAGCCGCGCCGGGCCGATGGTTTTTTCCGTGCCGTCCCAATCGTAGCTGGAGGCCGAAACGGCGAACACATCTGCGGATTGAAAATGCCGCAGCAGCGGCGCGAGAAAATTTTCATCGAGGCGCAGGTCGTTGTTCAGGATCACCACGACCTCGTCCGGCAGTTGCGCGAGCAGCCAGTTGTAGGAAAAAAGGAAATCATTTTCCGGCGCGACGACGGTTCTGACGGACGGAAAATTCTGGCGCACCCAGTCCAAGTCCGGCTCGGTGCTGCGGTTGTCGAGCACGAGCACGGTGCAGGCGACCGGAGATTTTTTCGCGGCGGCGACGGCGGTCGGCAGCAAGTGTTCGAGATGCTGCCGGCCGTTGTAATTCAAAATCGCCAGACAGACGGAATTCATTTTTTGGCGGCGGCGAGTTTTTCAATTTCGCCGGCAAAAATATTTTGCAGCCGGTCGGGGTTGAAAAGATTTTCGTTCAGGCGTTTCGCCTCGCCGGAAAGTTTTTCGCGCAGCGCGCTGTCGCCGGCGATTTGGCGGCAGGCGGACACGACTTCGTCAGCATCCGGCGCGGCGACCAGCAGCGCGCCGCCGTCGCGACGAACGACGCGGACGGGCGTGCAATATTCCGGCCCCCAAAGCACGATGGGCTTGGCAAACGCGGTGTAGTCGAGAAATTTTGTCGTGAAGCTGGTCTCCATGAACAGCCGGTGCTGCGGCTCGAAACTCATCACGACGAGCAGCGCGCCCGCGCCGGCCAGCACGGTGGCGGCTTCCTCCGGCGGCTTGAAACCGAGATAAATTCCCTTCGCCTTGGCGCGCTCCAAAATTTCCGCCGGCCAGTCGGCGTTCGGGCCTACGACGATGATTTCGAGGTCGGCGAGCGGCGACATTTTTTCGATGACCGAGCAGATCATGCGGCCGTAAAAATTTTGCACCGAGCCGACGTAAACCAGCCGGAACCTGCCGTTCTTCGGCGGGGAAACTGTTTCAGGAACGCGGTGGCGTCCGGGCATCGGATAAATAATGTGGCAGTTTGGGTGCGCGCCCAAAACATCCTGCATCCCGTCGCTGGTGCAAAATGCGAGGTCGCATTGCCGGTATAGCTCGCGATAACGTCGGCTCAGAAGATCTTGCGTCCACTGGCGGCCGAAGTGGCCTTGCATCACCGGAAACCAGTCGAGAAACAAACCAGCCAGCGGCACGTTATGTTTTTTTGCCGCCTTCGCCGCGAGGTGGCACAAGCTGGTTTCGGCCATCGTCAGAATCACATCGGGTTTGAATTCGGCAATCGCCTGGTCCAGCGCCGACGGCACGATGATTGTCCAAATCAAATTTTCGTAGTCCATCAGCCACGGCGCGAGCTGCGGGCCGAAGCGCGTTTTGCGCAACCGATGCAGCGGCCACGGCAGTGAGATTTTTTCGCCGGGTGGCTGGCCGGTGTAATAATCGGCATTGGTGACGACACGCAATTCAAACGGATTTCGCTCGACCAAATGCCGGTGCAAAACGACGCGCACGCCGCAGTCGTTTTGCGGCGGGGCGATGCTGACGAGCAGCACGCGCGTTTTTTTTGCGTCGCTCACGAGACGATTTTGCCCTTGTCCAGACGGATGACGCGGTCGCAGCGTTCGAGCGTGCTCAAGCGATGCGCGATGGTGATGATGGTCAGCGTGCCTTGTAGCCGGTGGATGGTTTCCATCACGGCGAGTTCCGTCTGGTGGTCGAGCGCGCTAGTGGCCTCGTCCAAAATCAAAACCTGCGGCCGATGATACAGCGCGCGTGCCAGGCCGATGCGCTGGCGCTGGCCGCCGGACAAACGCACGCCACGCTCACCAACGCTGGTTTGCATTCCCTGCGGCAATTCCGCTTCGATGAAATCCAAAATCTGCGCGCCGAGTGCCGCCGAGCGCAACGCCGATTTGTCCACGTCTTTAGGATCAATGCCGAAGGCGATGTTTGCCTCGATGGTGTCGTCGAGCAGGTAAATGTCCTGTGGCACATAGCCGATGAGCCGCCGCCATGCGTCGAGATTTTTCAGCGGTTCGTCGTCCACACGGATGACGCCGGACTGCGGCTGGTGCAGGCCGAGGATCAAATCCACCAGCGTGGATTTGCCGGAGCCGGAAGAGCCGGAGATGCCGACGGATTCGTTCTTCACGATTTCGACGGAGAAATTTGTCAGGACGGGCGCGGCGGCACTGGCGTATTGGAAGGTGATGTTTTCCAAGCGCAATTTTTTCTGGAACGCCAAAGGTTTGCCGGCTGGTGCGATCACGGCGGCGGGAACCAATTTTTCAATTTCGAGAATTTCCTCTTCGAGCTGTTTCAACGTGTAATTGTTCGCTGCGATGGTGACGAGTTGGGCGTAGAGCAGTTGCAGCGCGGGCAGCAGCCGGTAGCCGGCAAAGGCCATCACCGTGAGGTTCGGCAGAATGTCGGAAAACGAACGTCCGCGCAGCGCGAGGAACACGACGACGGCCATCAACCCGCCGAATGCCACCGGTTCGATGAGGTAGCGCGGGCCGTTGCTGTAAATCGGAATCTTACTGGAAAAATCGCCGATGCGCGCGGAGTGTTCCAGCGCGCGGTCCATGAAGTGCCGGCTTTTGCCGTGAACGAGCACCGTTTTAATGCCCTGCAAAAACTGGTTGGCATTTTTCCAGAAGCCGACGGTGTAATGCTGCAGGCCGTTGGAAACCTCGCGCGTCCTCGGTCGCAGCCAGACAAAGACCAGCAGATAAAATCCGCCGAATATCACTGTTGAGCCAAGCGCCACCCATGGCTGCACGACGAATACCGCCGCAATGAGCAGCACGACGATGACGAGGCGTGTCAGGATTTCGCCAACGGGCAGCAGGACGTTTTGGATGAACAACTGCACGTCGAACATGCGCTGGTTCAGCTCGGCGGTGTTGCGGCGGAGAAAAAACGAATACGGCTGGCTGGCGTAGGATTCAAACAGCCGCCCGCGCAGCCAGTGGCAAAAACCGTAGGCGTAGCGGATGCGCAGGACTTCGCTCACCATGCTGCCGACGCTGGCGATGACGAGCATCGCGATGGCAAAGCAACCGGCCCAGACCAGCAGTTGGTTGGTGGAGAGCGGCGGCAGGTGGTGCAGAATGGTCGCGCCGAGCTTGGATTTTTGCAGCCGCTCCGGATCGGCGGCGAGCGCAAAAAATGGAAACACGGAAGTGACGCCGACGAGCTGCAGCACGCCGTTAAACAGAATCAGTCCGAGCACGCCGAGCATTTTCGCGCGGCCATACGGCAGCGCCATGCGGTAGCAGCGGGTGAGCAGCCGGAATAATGAAAAAAACATGGACATCGTTCAGGCGGTGATTTTTCGCGGGCAGACTTCGTCCCGGTCAATTCGCAGCGCGATTTTGCGCCGCGAATCTACACGTCGGTTGTCAGTTTTTTTCATCTGCTTCCGGGAGAAACCACCACCTCATCTCCCGAAGCCGGGCAACGGCTTTCACTTGCGCCTCGCCGGTTGTCCGGGGTTGAAGACCACCGCCTTCAAGATTTTTTGTCCGCGTCTTCGGTCTCGGTATTGTCCGCGTAATACTCCGCATATTTGTAGGCGTAGTAATTGCTGGATGTCGAATCGGCGCGATTCAAGATCAGGCCAAGGACACGCGCCTGACGCTGGAATAAAATCTCCAACGCCTCGCGCACGGCGCGCGTGTGGGTGAACCGGCTGCGCACCACAAACAAGGTGCCGTCCACCTTCGGCGCGAGCGAGGAAGAATCGTCCGCCGCAAACACCGGGCTGCAATCAATCACGACGTAGTCAAATTTTTCCCGGAACTGCGCGAGCAGGGTGTCGAAGAGCGGCTGCAAAAACAGATCGCCGGGATTGCGGCATACGTTGCCGCGGGCGATGAAGGAGAGATTGGGCAGGTCAGTTTTTTGGATGACCGATTCCGGACTCGCCTGCTGGCGGAGAAGTTCGTGCAGGCCGGGCTTGGACGGCAAGGCCAGCCGGTCGTGAATGTGGCCCTTGCGCAGGTCGCCGTCAATGAGCAGCACATTGGCACCGCCGAGCGCCATCGCGCGGGTGAGGTTGGTGGCGATGGTGGACTTGCCTTCGTTCGGCACGGCACTGGTGACGAGCAATATGCGGGGGCGTTTGCCGTCCACGGTGAGATAGAGCAGGGCGGAGCGGAGATTGCGGTAGGATTCGGCAAACATATGCCGGTCGTCATTGTCATGCAGCAGCACGAGCGGGCCCAGCTGCGACAGTTCCGGCATGTCGGGCACCTGACCGACGACGCTGTCGCCGAAACGTTCGTTGACTTCGACCAGCGTGTTGAACTGGTCGTCCCGCAGCGTGATGAGAAAGACAATTCCCAAGCCGAGACCAAGGCCGATGATGAACGCCTGCGTCAGCATCGTTTTCGCCTGGGTGTAGGAACGCTTCGCCGGCGTGGCGGGTTCCAAAATGGAAAGCGTCTCTTGGTCAATGTTCCGGCTGATGTCCACGTTTTGCAGCAACGCCGTCAACCGGTCATACAAGCCTTGGTTGCGCAGGACGTTTTGCTTGAGGCCGTCGGCGACGGCGATGCGCTCGTTCACGGCACCAATTTTTTCCTCCCAGTCTTTCACCGCCTGCAAAAGGCTGTCAATTTTGATCTGGAGCGCCTCGCGGGTGGCGGTGATCTGTTCCTGGCTTTGCTGATGATAAACTTCGATGAGCTGTTGCGCCCGCGCGATGTCCTGGTTCAACTTGATCATCTTGGGATGGTTCGGGCGCAAATTTTTGGCGAGCCGGTCGCGGTCGAGCTTGAGCAACTGGATATCCCTGTTGGCGCTCTGGCGTTCGGCGGCGGCGCTTTGGCCCGGGTCGGAATTTTTCAAGGAATCAAATACCGTGTCCTTGGATTTGTTGTCGGCGCCGGAATCCTCCTCCAGCTCCTTTGCGGCGAGCAATTTGTATTCGAGCTGGTAATCAGAAAGCTCCGTCTTCAATTTCGCCAAATAGGCGGCTTCCTGCGAACTTTCCTCGATCAGCACGGTCAGGTTGTTGCTGCGCTCGTATTCGTTGAGCGCCTCCTGGCCAAGCTTCATGTCGCGTTCGAGGCGCTGCACCTGTTCGGAAATGGAGGCCAGCGTGTCGGACGAAACGCGGCTGCGGATGTTTTTGCGGTATTCGAGATATTGCTCCATCAGCGCATTAAGGTAACTCGGCGTGAACGCCGGATTCGCGCTGGTGGCCTGAATCACATACACCGAGCTTTTGGGCGTGGAACCCACTTCGATTTGCACCGACAGCGGATCGCCGTTCTCGTCGAGGATGATGCTGTTGCTGTCCGAGGCGCGCATCTGTGCCAGCGTGAGGTCGCGCAGCACCTTGCTGCGCAGCACGTCTTCCTGCGTGCCCAGATCCCGATCCCGGTCCTCGGTAAAGGCCGCGCCATCCGGCAGGCGCAATTTCTCCGTCTCCCACAGGCTGCCGACGGAGTAAAAAATCGGCGCCGTGCGCAGAAAAACCACCACGGCCACGCCCAAACTAAGCGTCAACGTGATCACCGGAATCCACCAGAATTTGCGCAGGAACATCCAGAGCTTCTGGAGGCGGAACTTGGGCGCCGGCGGTTCCTGACCGCCCTGTTTCATCGGCTCCAGCAGTTGCAGCCCCGAATCTGACGACGAAATGTGGATCAAATCTTTCATGGATTCAGAACCGAATCATGCGCTCCGGCACAAAAACCAGATCACCCGGCTGGAGCACCAGATCGTTCTCCGTTTTTCCCTTCTCAAAAATCTGCGCCACGTTCACGGTGAAAGTCTTTTTGTCGTCCGCGCCGCCGGCCACCGGGCTGCGCGTGATGCGGACGTTTTTCTCGTCGGCAAATTCCGTGAAGCTGCCCGCCCGCAAAATCGCTCGGCTCACGGTCAGCGTCTCGTCGCTTTCAATCTCCAGCGGCCCCGGCGTGCGGACGGCGCCGACAATGTAAATCTTGCCGCGACTGCGCGGCTTGGCGTCCACGGCGACGATGACCGTGGCGTGGTAATAATAATTTTTTTCCAATTCGCTCTTCAACGCCGCCGCCAGCTCCTTGCAGGTTTTGCCCGCCGCCGGAAAACGGCCGATGTAGGGCACCTGCAAATCGCCGGAATCCGTCACCATGAGCGTCTTGGGGTCATCTTCATCCTCGATGATTTGGAAGCTTAACTGGTCGCCGATGTTCAGCCGGTATTTGTCGTCCATCGCGTTGACGCGGCTGGTGGTGTTGTCAGCGGCCACGGCATTGGTTTCCGCCGCCGGCGATGAAGCTGGCAAAACAGCGGGGAGCAACAAGCCCAGCAGGAGCCAAGTCCTGGCGAAAACCGGCGTAAGCCGGCGTAAGAATAAGCAGAGGCGGCGGTTCATTTCGGATGATAGGTCAGTTGCAGGCCGACGAGGTTTTGCGTGTATTCGTCGTTGGGAATCGTGGACGAGCGCACTGTCAGCCGGTAAGTCAAGTCGAGCGTCAGCCGGCTAGTCAGGGTTTGCTGCACGCTGAACTGGCCGCCATACCAGTCAAAATTTTCATTCAGGTTGCCGGAGACGTTGCCAACGCCCTGATCGCCGTGTTCGTAGAAAAATCCGGTCACGAAACTCGTGCCCCGGATGAACTTCCAGGTCACGGTCGGCCGGACATACCAGTCCTCGACCAAATCCGACTGGATGCCAAGCTGCACTTCGTGGCCGGCCTCCAGCGAGTAGGCGATGGATTCACGCGGCGCGTGCGATAGGTTGATGCTGCCATACCAGGAATTCTGGTCGCTCGTGCGGACGGGCGGGTTGGTGCCGATGGCCGTGCTGCCGCCCTGAAATTGATAGGTGCTGAAACCGCCGCGGAGTGTGGCCTTGAGCGTCTGGCCGGGGGAAAATTCGGCGTAGGCACCGAGCGTGTAGGCGTTGTTGTTGTTCAGGTAGGACTGTTCGTAAGTGGTGAAGGCGGCCGTGGCCTCGGTGCCGACGGTCCACTGGGGATGCACCCGGACGCCGAAGCGTGCGTTGAGCATGTCGGAGTTGTGGTTGATTTGATTATCGCTGCTGGTGGCCAGCACGATTTGATGGTCGTAGCCGAGCGTCGTCGTCGCCTGGTTCATGTCCCAGGTGGCGGACAGGCCGGACGTGTTTTGGAATGTGCCAAAGTTGTCCGTGTTGGCGGTGTTCGGAGTCTGCGCCGAGTCCTGCACGTAGCTAATCCAATCGTGGAAATTAAAGGTAAAATCTTCGACGCCGACATCAAAGGAAAGTCCCGTGCCGGAAGCGGAATTCAGGTCGAATGAACTCAGGCCGGGATGTTTGAGGTAGCGGTCGTAGCCCACGGTGATGTCCACGAACAAAAGATTCTTCTCCGTGAAGGGATAGCTGGCCCGGATACCAAGCGCCGGCTTCAAAATAAAATCATCCTGTGTGTTGGTCTTGGAAAGATTCACGTTGTCGTTCCATTCAAGGCTCATTGACGGCTCCAGCAGGAGGCGGAAATCGCCATCTTTAAACGTGTAATTATTCTGCTCCGGCGACTTCATCAAGGCCGAACGCTGGTCGGCCGCCGATTCACCGGCCTGGATGTTGTTGATAGCCTCTTGTGCCGTGGCGGGAAAAGCCGCCAGCAGCACCAGTAAACAAAACCAGACCCGTCGGACGGGCCGGGCAAACAGTTTGGCAGTTATTGGCATATGTCTATTAGATTGTCCTCGGATTGCGGCTTGAGCGGAAGCACAATCCTTGCCGAAACGCGCGGTGGTCATGCGGTCGCCCTCGGCGGTCGGGCCGGATTTGTCCCGACCAAAAGATTCCGCCGCCGTAAATCCTCAAGAATCTCCCCGCCGCCGGTGATTTTGCCGGCGATGGAATCCATGACCGCCGGTATGACCGCCGGCTTTTTTTCAGCCGTCCGCAGGGCGCCGGTTTTGGCGTTTTCCTTTTTCTGTAGCGGCGTGTTGTCCAGCTTGACGGTGGATTTGCGCCACTGGCCGGGGCTGACGCCGAAGCGCCGCTTGAAGCAGGTGTTGAACAGGCCGAGATGGTTGAAGCCGCATTGCTCGGCGACGTTGATGATTTTGGCCTCGCCGTCGCGCAGCAGGGAAACCGCCTTGAGCAGCCGCATCTCCATCCGCAACGCCGCCACGGACACGCCGAAATGCTGATGGAACAGCCGGTTCAAATGCCGCCGGCTGCAATTGAACCGGCTGGCGAGGTCGCCCACGGACAGGCTGATCAAATCGGCGGCGGACAATTTTTGGAAAATCTGGGCGACGTGGTTTTCCGCGCCGGCGGTCGCGCCGCGCTGCGCCTGAATCGCCTTGAATTCCACGGCCAGCAGGCTGGCGGCAATCCGCAGCAACTGGCCCCGATGGTTCAAGTCGAAATCCGCCGGCACCTGTGCAAGCAACCGCTGGCAGTCCTTGGCCAGCGGCGTGGCGGCGGCAAAAACCTTGGCCGTCTTGAAATTTTCGGTGAGGACGTGGAGCAGGCTGATTTCGAGGCTGGCGAACAACGGCAGCAGATTTTCAAAGCTGACGGAATAAGCGCTGAACTGAAATTCGTGGCCGGCCTCGGCCGGGCTGATTTTGCCGCCGTTCACGCCGTTGAAAACCAGGACATCGCCGGCCGTGAATCGGTGAACCGCGCGGGAAGAGCTGAATTTGCCGGTGCCGCCGTGGCTGAAAATAAAATGGAGCGCGTCGCCCTTGAACTCCAGTTCTAGCGGGGGTTTCAGGCGCATCTGGCGCAACGACAAATGGTCTGGCTGGTTCAAGCAAAGTTTCCAAGGAGCGCACCGTCAATCCGGTTCAAAAACGAACCCGAATTTGATGACATATAGCCAGATCTTGTGGTAAACACAAGACAATTGCCGCCCGCAAGCCTTGTGTGGTTTCGGGACACGCAGGACAGAAGTTGTCTTGAACGATTTCACTTCGCAAAGCGCGCCTTCGCCGGTGAAAATTTTTTTTAGTGCCGGCCACTTTTCTCAGCCTCAAAAAATCTGCAAAAAACACTGGAATTGTGCGGAAAAATTCTCTGGAAAGCTTGCCGGTGTTTCCTGCCGGCGGCGGAACGCACTTTTTTCGCATCTCAAAATGATGTTGGCAGTTTTTATGCAATAGACGGCCTGATGATACGGCCAGCCGCAACCCAAAATTTCAGCGTGAAGCAGTCCTTACTGCGTTGGTTGACGGTTGTTCTGGCGTCGGCGGTGCTGTCCGCCTGGGCCGATGTCAGCGTGCCGCTGGCGTGGAACGCCAGCGCGGACACCAATGTCGCGGGCTACAAAATTTACTACGGCGGCGTGAGTCAGACTTACACCAATTCCGTGGATGTTGGCAATGTCACAAGCACGGTCATCTCCGGCTTGGCCGCCGGCACGACGTATTATTTTGCCGCGACCACCTACACGGCGGCCGGCGTGGAAAGCCAGTTTTCAAACGAAACTTCCTACACGACCACCAATGCGGTTACGCCGCCGGTCTATCAGCCGCCGACGCTGGACGCCTTGGGCAGCCTTTCCCTGAGCGAAAACGCCGGTGCGCAAAACGTCAAGCTCACCGGCATCTCCTGGGGCAACGGTCAGAGTCTCACGGTCACCGCCGTTTCGAGCAATCCGTCCCTGATTCCCAATCCCGTGGTGAATTATCTCAGTCCCGCATCAATCGGTTCGCTGGCGTTCACGCCGGTGGCGAACGCCAGCGGCGTGGCCGTCGTTACCGTGACGGTCAACAACGGCCTGCCACAAAACAATCTCGTCACCAGCAGTTTCACGGTCACCGTCGCGGCCACCAGCCCATTGCCGACGTTGGATTCCCTCGCGAACCTCACGCTGAATTACAATGCCCCCGCGCAGACCGTCGGCCTCACCGGTATTTCACCGGGCGCAGCGGCGGAAAATCAAATTCAAAATTTGAGTGCCAAGACGAAAACCAAAGCCACGAAGCTCAAAATCGTCGCCACCTCCAGCAACCCGAGAATTGTCAGCACGCCCAAAGTGACCTATGTCAGTCCGAACTCAACCGGCTGGCTGAAGCTCAAATCCGCTCCCAACGCCAGTGGCACGGTTACCATTACTGTCACCGTCACCGGCGGGACGGCGAGCGACAGCATTACCCGCAGTTTCACCGTCACGGTTTTGCCCAAGGTGACGGTTGCGGCCCAAGCTACCGTCCAGCCGGCCAGCAAGATTCAGGTTGCCGCTGCGCCCGCCACACTGGATTCGGCTGGCATGGTCAATGGCCAATTCACGTTCACCGTCAACGGCACGACCGACAGTTCCTACGCCGTGCAGGCCACCACGGATTTGGTGAACTGGACCTCGGTGCAGACGAACACCGCGCCGTTCCTGTTCACGGATCCGAATTCCTCGGCGGCCGGCAAAAAGTTTTATCGCGCCGTGAGCCTGTGAGTGAACCGGAAAATTTTCCCGGCTCAAATTAATTCCAAATCCGACGCCTCCAGTTTCACGGCGGCGGCCTGCCCGATGAAATCCAGCCGCAGCAGAACGGTGTTAATACCCTGTCGTTTTTCCACCCAGCCCTCGACGCCGCGCAGCGGGCCGGACTTGATTTTCACGCGGCGGCCTTCGCCGATATCCGGTGCCAGCCGGATTTCCAGATTGGTTGCCAGCGCGCGGTGGATTTCGTCAAGCTGGCGGATGAATAATTCCTGGTCGGCAATTTCCAGCAGCACCGCGAGATGTTTGCTCTGCAAAACCACGTCCCGCTGCCCGGCCGCGAGCCGGAGAAAAACGTAACCCGGAAACAAGGGCTTCTGAAAGACCACGGTTTTGCCCCGGTATTTGTGCGCCGAGGAATAACACGGCAGGCTGGCGGCAAGTTTTTCCCGCTCGCACAATTGCAGCAGTTTCTTTTCGCAGCGCGGACGGGTGTGGGCAACGTGCCAGGGCGGCGGAATCACGCCATCAGCTTGTGGGGTCGTCCCGGCAAGTCAAGCTCGCACCGCCTGCTTATTTCCTTTTGGCCGGTTTTTTTCTGGTGTATATCAGAGCACAGACGCGCAACCGGCAAATCATGAATAAAAAAGGCCTCATCCTGTTGGTAGATGACGATGACCAGCTCCGCCATTTGTTTTCAACGTTTCTCAAGCGCGAAGGCTACGAGATTATCGAGGCGGGCACCGGTCAGGAGGGCTGGCAACTGGCGCGGTCACGGCGGCCGGACTTGGTGCTGCTCGACGTCGGCCTGCCGGACATGAGCGGCGTGGAAGTTTGCCGCCTCATCAAAACGGATCCCATGCTGATTGACGTCTTTGTCGCGTTCTGCTCCGGCGAGGCGACGAGCGATGAACACAAGGTCAGCGGCTTCAAAATCGGTGCCGACGAATATCTCGTCAAGCCCTTCGGCCTCCAGGAACTTTCCGCGCGCGTGCAGACGCTCTTGCGCCTGCGCAACACCACCGCCGCCTTGCGCGCCAGCGAGGAGCATCACCGCAAGCTGATTGACATTTTGCCGGATGCGGTCTGCCTGATTCATCCGAAAGGCCGGCTGCTGGCCGGCAATTTCCAGGCGGCGGCGATGCTCGGTTTCGCCAACACCGAGGAACTGCTGCAAAAAAATATTTATGATTTCACGCCGCCGGAAGAGCACGCGCGCATCGAGGCGGATTTCATGAAAGCCTTGAAAACCGGCATCCTCCGCAACGCCGAGTATGCCATGCTGCGCACGGACGGCACGCCGTTCCGCGTCGAGCTGAGCGCGACGGTTTCGCTGGGCATCAACCACCAGCCGGCTGGTTTGTTGAGCGTCGTCCGCGAAATCACCGAACGCAAGCAGGCGCAGGAGGCGTTGCGCGCGAGCGAGGAGCGGTTCCGGCAGCTCGCCGACCACATCCGCGAAGTTTTCTGGATGACCACCGGCGACCGCAGCAAGATGATTTACGTCAGCCCGGCCTATGAGGAAATCTGGGGCCAGCCGCGCGAGAGCCTTTACGCCCGGCCGCACAACTGGAGCGACGCCATTCATCCCGCCGACCGGCACCGGGTGCTGGAAAGTGCCACCAACAAAACGGACCTCGGCGAATATGACGAAACCTATCGCGTCATCCGGCCCGACGGCTCCATCCGCTGGGTGCAGGATCGCGCCTTCCCCATCCGTGACGCAGCGGGGAAAATCTACCGCATCGTCGGCATCGCGGACGACATCACCAAGCGCAAGCAGGCGTGGGACGCGCTCGGCGAGAGCGAGGCCCGCAAGCGCGCCATCATGCAGGCCGCGCTGGACGGCATCATCACGATTGATCATGAGGGCCGGATGATTGAGCTGAACCCGGCGGCGGAAAAAATATTCGCGCACAGCCGCACGAAATTGATTGGCGAAAACGTGATGGGCATCGTGCCGCCATCATTCCGCGCGTGGTTCAAAAACGGGCTGGAAAATTCTTTCACCGGCGACCAGGGGCCGACGCAAGGCAGCCGCATCGAGATGCCGACGTTGCGCGCGGATGGCAGCAGCTTTTCCGCCGAGTTCACCATCACGCGCATCCGGCTGCCGGGCCATCCGATGTTCACGATTTACATCCGCGACATCACGCAGCAGAAGCGCGCCGAGACGGAACTGCGGTCGCTCCCGCAGCGCATCATCAAGGCACAGGAGGATGAGCGCTCGCGCATCGCGCAGGAATTGCACGACGGCATCAACCAGATCATCGCCTCGGTGAAAATGCGTTTGCACAAGGTCGAAGGCAGCCTGCCGGATCTGAAACCGGCCGCGCGGGAAATTTTGCACCGGTGCGACCGCCTGCTCGTGAAGGCGCTGGAGGAAAATCGCCGGATCGCGCACAACCTGCGGCCGACCGACCTCGATAATCTCGGCCTGACCGCTGCCTGCACCAGTTTTTGCAGCGACGTGCAACTGCGGACCAATCTGCAATTTCAGTTGCGCCTGCTCGAACCGGCACAGCGGTTGCCGCCGGTGGTGGAACTGCATCTTTTCCGCATCTTGCAGGAGGCGATCAACAACATCGAGAAACACGCGAAAGCGCAATTGGTCCGACTGCAAATGCGGTTGGAAGACGATTTTGTGGAGCTGAAAATTCAGGACGACGGCCTGGGTTTTGACACCAAAACGGTTCACCTCTTCCGAAAGAATCGGCACGGTCTGGGGCTGACAAATTTGCGCGAACGCGCGCTGTCGCTCGGTGGCACTTGCGAAATCCAGTCCAAATCCGGCAAAGGCACGACCATCAGCGTGCGCGTGCCGGCAATGTTTCCTCAAAAAATTTCCAGCGCGAAAAAAGAGCGGAGTGCGGAGGCTTGAGCCGGCGGGCGTTTTATTTTGCGCTACCTTCAACCCAGCAGACGGCATAGCGGATGAGCGCGTTGGTGCTGGTCAATTTTAGTTTGCGGCGGATGCTGCTGCTGTGCCGGTTGACCTCGGCACCGGTGAGACCGAGTGCCTCGGTGATTTCCGGCGTGCTTTTGCCATGGCCGAGCAGTTCCAGAACTTCCAGTTCGGAATCAGTGAGCAAATCCAACCCGCTGGCTTCGGCCTCGGTTTTTTCCGGCGAGGATTCGGCGGCGAAAACATCCTCGGTGACATAGATGTGGCCATCGAGCACGTCGCGGATGGCATGGATGATTTCCTCCGGGTCTTCCTGTTTCATGATGTAGCCGTCGCCGCCGGCGCGCAGGACACGCTGCGCGTAGAGCGCCTCGTCGAACATCGAGACCACGAGAATTTTTACGGGAATTTTGGCCGCGCGGATTTCCTTGATGAGTTCCAGACCGCTTTTGCCGGGCAGGCCCAGGTCCACGACGGCAAGGTCGGGCCTCAGCTTGGCTATGGATTTCAGTCCTTGCTTGGCGTCGCCAGCTTCGCCGCAGACGGTGAGATCGTTTTCCGCGTTGAGAAGTTTCGCCAGACCATCGCGGAAAACCGGATGATCTTCCACCAGGAATATCCGCTTTTGCCGCCCGGAGGCTTGCTTGGGGATTTTTGCCATAGTGAATGAAACTGGCGTGATTTTATCCGCCGTCGCTTTGCACACAAGGCAATTTAATCAAGTTCTGCGGGAAAAATTTTGGCCCGCCCGGCACCCTATGTCCCCATACTGACAGTGGATGTCTCAAAGTCGCATAGAAACGGCCGGTGATAGCGGCCTATTATTCCCATCAGCAACCATCAAAATATGATTGCGCAATTTTGTGGAAAAAATTTCCGAGCCCCAACCTCAAACCATCCTGTTGGTTGACGACAATACTGACACGCTTCAATTGACCAAGATGTTCTTGAACAATTTTGGTTACGAGGTGGATTCAGCAGAATCCGCCGGTGAGGCGCTGGCGCGTTTCAATCCCGCCCACCACTCGCTGGTGCTCACTGATAATTCCATGCCCGGCATGACCGGCGGCGAAATGGCACAGGTCATCAAATCGCGTTCCCCCGCCACGCCCGTCGTGATGTGCAGCGGCAACCCGCCCAAAGATTGCTCCGCAATTGACATCGTCATCCGCAAGCCCACTTACCTGCTTGCCATCAAGGACGCCATTGATCGGTTGCTGGTGGTGAAATAATTGAAATAATTCTCGCCGGGAACCGCTTCCCACCGCCGGTTATTTGCTTTTAAGGATGGGTCAAGACAGCACAAATTCTTTTCGCGCCGGCCGCACCACCTTGCCGTTCGTTTATCCAGTCAGCGAGGTTAACTAGGCACCTTGCGGGGCAAGGGCAGGATAATCCAGACTGTAGATTATAATAAAAATCCGCGCGCAGTTACTCAAAGCTCTGCGGCGCGGCGGTGCCGGATTTGGCGGCGAGCCACGCATTGTAATCGGTCTGGCTTTGCACGACAACGAAGCCGCCGGCCATTGCAGCGTGGCCGTTGCCGCAAAGCTGCGCGCATTCAATCTGGTAGCGGCCAATCTTGTTTGGCGTGAAGGTGCAGGGAATCCGCAGGCCTGGAATCGCGTCCTGCGTCAGGCGCATGGCCACGAGTTTAAGCGAATGAATCACGTCCTTGGAACTCAAATAAATCAGCACGGGCTTGTTGACGGGAACGTGAATCTCGTTCAGCACCTGCACGTCGTCCTTGCCGGCGGGATCGGCGGGGTCCACACCAAAAACGTTGTTGTCGGCGACGAGCTTCATGTCCTGCCGGCCGAATTTTCCATCCGGGCCGGGATAGCGCGCGTTCCACGCGAACTGCTGCGCGACGATCTGGATGACGGTGGATTCTTCCGGCGTGGGAAAATGACTCACGCTTTTCGCCCACAACGGCACGGCGATGCCGAGCAGCAGCACGGCCTCGATGGCGACGATGGCGAGTTCGACATAGCTCGGCACCTTGCTTTTGGAGCCTTGATAATCGGCCTTTTTGCTCCGGGCGTCATTGAAGCGGAACAGCACATAGCCGAAATAAAGAATCCAACCGACAAACAGCGCGAGCATCAGCCAGTGGACATACACGATGAGGTCGTCCACGGCTTGACCGGTGGACGAGGCAAGTTGGGGCAAACCGAGGACGTTGTGGGCAAACCAGTCTTTCATACTTTTGTGGCTAAAGGAGAATTTTTCTGTGCGGCGGCTTCGAGCGCCTCGCTTTTGCGGATAAAATAAATCAGCATCGTCAGCGCCGCGCTCAAAACCATCAGCAGGACGGTGCCGAGCGTGAGGATGCCGAGGTTCATGCCATCAACCATCGGCGAACCAATGATCTGGCCGTTTTCGCTGCCGCACGCGGCACACCCGAACATTTTCCCCGGCGCAAACGCGGCGATGGCAAATAATAAAATGGCGCGGAACAACTTCACAGGTAGCTGACGTTTTTAAGTTTCTTGAGAAAATATACGCCGTAAATAATGACGAAAATGCCGGCGGCGATTCCGGTAACGCCCCAGATCAGGCTGCCCGATTGGAATGCCCAGGCCGCGCAGCCGAACGACAGCGCGGTCAGCAGCGTCACAAAGATCAGATGAAAGGCTTTGAGTGACATTTTATTTCAGTGGGAAATCGTGCCGGTCGGAAAACCGTTCGTGGCCCAGACAGTCAGCCCCATCAGGCCGATGAAAAAGAACACGGTGAACGCAAGCACAGTGTAGATGAGTTTTTTCTCGGACAACAAGTGCATCAGGTAGCCGGCGACAAGAAACGCGTTCACCACGGCGATGGCGAGGATGAGCGCGACCTTCAGCGTCCAGCCTTCGCCGATGTGCGAGAACGACGTGGCGATCATCGCCGACGTGGTGCAGAGGACGACGAGAAACACCACGCCGCAGAGGCGGACGTAGCTCGACAATGAAACGGGCTTTTCGGATTCGCTCATAAAATTTTCAAGTCAAATAAAGCACAGGAAACAGAAAAATCCAGACCAAGTCCACGAAATGCCAGAACAGGCCGGAAACTTCGATGCGGTTGGTGAAACGTTCTGGATCGGTCTTCCACATCGCGCCGCCAAACGCCCAGAAGTAAAAAATGACAATCGTGCCGCCCAAAATGTGCAGCGCGTGGAGGCCGGTCAGCGTGAAATAAATCGCGGTGAAAGTGTTATGCTTCGGCCCGTAATTTTCCATCTTCTTGATGTCGGTTGCGGCGATGGTGACTTCGTCCAGCTTGGCCGACTGCGCCGCCGGCGCGCGCAAATCCATCAGTTCTTTTTCGTCAGTGACGATGCGCCCGTGCAGTGTGACCGTGCCGGTTTTGTTCGCGAGGTCGAAATCTTTTGATTTCTCGACGAGATGGCCGTCGGCAAACGTGCCGTTGTTCAGCTTGATTTCATAATGAATCAGCTTGTCATGGTATTCATAGGATTTGATTCCCAAGAACGTGAGCGCGAGCAAAATGGTGCAGGCGTGGAAAATTTTGAATTTGGTGAAGTCGCGCACCTTGCACGCCGCCCACGCGAGCAGCGTGGTGATGGCCGAGAGCGCGAGCAGCAGCGTGTTGATCGTGCCGAGCGTGACGTTGAGCCAGCCGTGCGGCCACATGCCCGGCTCCGCGCCGACGCGCAGCAAAACGTAGGCGGAAAAAAGTCCGCCGAAAAGCATCACCTCGGACGCAAGAAACAGCCAGATGCCGAGCTTGGCGTTGTAAAGGCCGGTGTCCGGCCGGGTTTCAATTGTGTAGGGAATTTCCATGGAAAATCAGTGATCCGTGTTGGGGGTGAGCGGCGCGGATGGACTTTCGGGCTCGTCCTGCGGCGTGAAATCTTCGGCGTGACCGGGCGCGCTGTATTCGTAAGGCCCGCGCACGACGTGCGGTGCGTGGACAAAGTTTCCGTGCGGCGGCGGCGTGGGCGTCTGCCAGTCGAGCGTGGTCGCGCGCCAGGGATTGGTGCCGACTTTTTCGCCGTGGTTGATGCTCCAAAATAAATTGATGATGAACGGAATTTGCGCGATGCCCAGGCAGATGGCCGCCCACAGGATGACGCCGTTCAACTGCATCACGCTGCCAGGCAGCGCGTCAATCGCGCCGGGCACGCGCGCGGCGGAATAGTTCACCGCGCCATCGCTCATGCGGCGCAACATGCCCTTGATGCCCTGCGCAAACATGGGCATGAACACGATGTTCATGAACGCGAGGGAGCACCAAAAGTGCACGCGGCCCCAGAACTCGTTCATTTTTCGCCCGGTCATTTTCGGGAACCAGAAA
>Ga0302266_10000333_pt1 | contig 48460 bp, 44 predicted proteins | sample III_Bog_E1_2_FD_194559 | JGI IMG/M metagenome (GOLD analysis project Ga0302266, IMG submission 194559) | Peat permafrost microbial communities from Stordalen Mire near Abisko, Sweden - III_Bog_E1_2 | ecosystem: Environmental > Terrestrial > Soil > Wetlands > Peat | place: Sweden: Abisko...
GCTCTCCGGCGTGAGACGCGCCAGCCGCTCCTTGACCTCTCGTGCGTCCGCTGCATCATACAGGTTTCTCATGGATCACCTTTATACTTTGCGGTCGGCGGCGGGCGCAATCCCTGTGTCGCGGCATGGAGAAGAGTGCGCGGCGGAGTGCGATAAACTAGGGACGCATGGACGTTCCGCCAGAAGCCCAGCCCACGCCGGCAACTGCTCAAGCAACCGCGACCGATCCGGCGCGGGCGGCGGCTGTGTTTGAGCAGTCGGTGACCATCATGGCGCGGCTGCGCGGGCCGGATGGATGTCCTTGGGACCGCGAGCAATCCTTCGATACCATTCGAAAATTCACGTTGGAAGAGGCCTACGAGGTCTTCGACGCCATTGAGCGCCGCGATTTTCCGCACCTGGCCGAAGAGCTGGGCGATCTGCTGCTGCAAGTCCTGTTCTACGCCGAGATGGCGGCCAACGAAGGCCATTTCACCATTGCCGATGTGCTGAACCATCTGAACAACAAGCTGATCCGGCGGCATCCGCACGTGTTTGGCGACGAGGCTTCGCGGGCGGCGGGAAATCGCGCCGACGTGGATGCGGCGGTGGAAGGTTCTTCGGCTGCTGTGTTGCGCAACTGGGAAGAGATCAAGCGGGCCGAGGCATTGCATGCAGCAGATGCGCCTTCGGCGTCCAGATTGGAGTCAGTGCAGCGGGCCATGCCGGCATTGGCCGAGGCGGCAAAGCTGGGGTCGAAGGCGGCGAAGTCCGGATTCGACTGGCCGGACTGGCGCGATCTGCTGCCCAAGCTGGCCGAGGAGACGGCGGAACTTGAAGCCGAGGCTGCGTCGGGCGATCCGGCGCGCAAGCCCGCGGTTGAGGCCGAGCTGGGCGATCTGCTGTTTACCGTGGTCAACCTGGGCCGTCACCTGGGTGTGGATGCGGAGATGGCGCTGCGCGGGTGCAACCAGCGCTTTCGCGACCGGTTCCGGCAAATGGAGTTGGCCTCGGAGCGGCCGCTGGAGAAGCTTTCGGCGCCGGAGCTTGAGGCGCTTTGGGCTTTGGCGAAGCAGAGGCTCGCTGCTGGTGGAGAAGCCGGAGCGAGATCGGCATCTGAATCGGAGGGGCGGGCATGATCGTGATTCGCGCCTGTTCGGGAATGGAGGAGCTTCAGGCCTGCGTCGATATTCAGGTGGAGACCTGGGGCTATGACGAGACCGATGTCATTCCGAGCAGGGCATTTCTGGTGGCGCAGAAGATTGGCGGCCAGGTGATTGGAGCATTCGATGCGGAGATTGCAGGATCTTCGGCGGAGGGCGGGCCGGAGTCGCTGGTGGCCTTCGCCTTTGCGTGGCCAGGGTTTAAACCAGGCAACGGCGAACCGCGGCCTTATCTGCATTCCCACATGCTGGCGGTGAAGGAGAGCTACCGCAACCGCGGGCTGGGTGCAAAGTTGAAGCGGGAGCAGCGGCTGGATGCGCTTTCACGAGGCATACGGCACATGGAATGGACCTTCGATCCACTGGAAACCAAGAACGCCTTTTTGAATATTCACAAGCTGGGAGCCATCGTTCGCGACTATCGGGTCAATTTCTATGGTGTATCCTCATCTCGACTGCAAGCCGGGCTCCCTACGGATCGTCTTGTCGCTGAGTGGGAGCTTGATTCGCCGCGCGTGGAGGCATTTCTTGAGGGCCGGCCGGTAGTCGCAGAGGTCATAGAAGAACAGATTCTGGTGCCGGCCGCGATGCATGAATGGAAGGCGTCAGCCGCGGACCGGGATCGGGCGCTCGCTGTTCAGTCAGAGAACCGCAGCAAGTTTCTCAATGCATTTTCCCGTGGTTTGGCCGTGGTCGGATTCGTCCGGGATGCGGAAGGCAATGGAGTCTTTGAACTGGGATTTCTCCCATCCAAGGATCGTAAGAACCTATGAAAATCGATGCAATCATCCTTCGTGAACTGCACCTTCCGCTGGTGCGGCCCTTTGAAACCAGCTTCGACGTCACCACCAACCGCAGGATTCTTCTGGCCGAGATCCGTTCTGATGGCCTGACCGGTTGGGGCGAGTGTACGGCGGGCGAGCGGCCGTTTTTCTCAAGCGAATCGACCGACAGCGCCTGGCAGGTGATGGTGAACGAGCTGGGCCCGATGCTGGCTGCGGAGACGCCCGAGCATGGCGGTGACTGCCCGCGAATCTTCAAACGGGTACGTGGCAATCGAATGGCCAAAGCCACTTTGGAGAACGCGATCTGGGATATTGAAGCCCAGCGGGAAGGTGTTTCGCTTTCACAACTGCTGGGGGGCGTACGCGACGTCATTCCCTGCGGCGTGTCGCTGGGGATTCAGAAGACGATTCCGGAGTTGCTGGCGAACATCGAGAAAGAGCTGGCAGCCGGCTACCAGCGCATCAAGCTCAAGTGCAAGCCGGGCTGGGATGTGGAAGTGTTTGAGAAGGTGCGCAGCCGCTGGCCGGGAATCACGCTCAGTTGCGACGCCAACTCGGCCTACAAGCTGAAGGATGCCGATCACCTGGTGACGTTTGACGCATTCGATCTGCTGATGATCGAGCAGCCGCTTTGGCACGACGATTTCTACTACCACTCCATGCTGCAGAAGCGGTTGCAGACGCCCATCTGTCTGGACGAATCGATTCGTAACCGGCGCGACGCGCTGGCAGCCATTGAGATGGAGAGCTGCAAGATCATCAACATCAAGCTGGGACGCGTGGGCGGATTCTCCGAAGCCATTGCCGTGCACAACGCGGCGCAGGAGCGGGGAATTCCTGTGTGGTGCGGCGGCATGCTGGAGGCGGGGATTGGGCGCTCGCACAACATTGCACTCTCCACGCTCGAAAACTTCTCGCTGCCGGGCGATGTATCGGCTTCGAAGCGCTACTGGAAAGAAGACATCGTGGAGCCGGAGATCACGGTTTCTTCCGAGGGTGAGATTGCGATTCCAGATACGCCGGGACGCGGCTACCAGGTGAAGACGGAGCTGGTGCAGCGGCTGACGGTGCGCCAGGAGACGATCAAGGAATTCGCGCTGATCGGCTAGCACCCGCCACCTGCGGTGGGGCAGACGCTCGCGGGAGGCTCGCACTGGCTTCTTTGCTTGCCGCTCTTTCCATAGGTGAAACGCATAGGATAGGCGCTCTCGGTGCTCAATATTCGTCGCTCCTCTCTCCTTGAACCCGTAAAAATTGGCTCCGTGCGCCGCTCGTGGGAAAGTGCATCACAGGCTCTAGGACGACGTGGCCCAGGACGATGGCGGCGGCGATCTGTCCCGATCGCCGCGAGTCTGAGTTCTTTTGCCGTGGAAAAACCTCCGCATCGTGCCTGTTGTGATTGCCCGCACAGACGTCTCGAAAGCCACAATGTTTTCTAAGAGAACTGCACTTATTTCTCTCTAACGGAAAGTCTCTTTTTCTGGCTTTCCAACTGCGTTGTCACGAGGGAAGCGGGCAGGTTGTACATGTGGGCAGGATCATTTCGGCGAGTTCCGCGCCGGATTTCGATCCACTGATCGGAAAACCCACGGTAGAGCCTTGCACGTCTCCCTTCAGCGCTTCTGCTGCCGGATTCGGCTCAGAGCGCGCAGATCCTTTTGCCTTGGGGGCTCGTGATGAAGCGCAGTCTGGATATTGTTCTGGCATTCTTGCTGCTGGTTCCCGCACTGCCGGTTCTGGCAGTCGCCGCACTCCTCATCAAGTGGGATTCCGATGGCCCGGTGCTGTTTTGCCAGGAGCGCATGGGCCGCGGTTTCCATCCATTCCAACTGTTCAAGCTGCGCACGATGAAGCAATCGATGGGGGGCTCGGCCTACACGCTGGGCGCGGACCCGCGCATCACGCGCATGGGGCGATGGCTGCGCTGGTTCAAGATCGACGAGCTGCCGCAGCTTTGGAATGTGCTCTGCGGCGACATGAGCCTGGTGGGTCCGCGGCCGGTGATTCCGGAGCTGGCGCGCGAGTTTCAGCGGTCTTACGAGCGCCTGCTGGTGGCGCGTCCCGGCCTCACCGACCCGGCCACGCTGAAGTATTGCCGCGAGGCCGAGATGCTGGCGCTGTTGCCCGATCCGATGCGCTACTTCAAGAGTGTGGTGACACCGGACAAGCTGCTCATCTCCCGGCTCTACCAGGAACGCGCCAGCTTCTGGAGCGACCTGGGCGTGATGGCGGCGACGGCCCTGGCGCTGTTTCTGCCCAATGAGCGCACGCGGCTGATCCCGGCCCAGCCGAGCCTGGCGCCTGTTGTCGCATTTCGAGCGCCTGCGCCGGTTATCCCGCTGCGGACGAGGGTGAATCCGGTGAGTCAGGCATCTCCATTCGAGTATCCACTGGATCTGCCGCGCCGCGACGGTTTGGGGCGCCCGAGGCCTGCGCCGGCGGTTCACCGGAAGTTCGGGAACAATGCGAATGCGGGGAGGGCGGAGCACATCGAGCTTGTGCCCCGATCTCTCATTTAAGTGTGCTGTCGGTCACGCTTTGGCGGAGGGACCGGCTTGGTAAAATAGCCAGCGGAAGATCAGAGGCCTCGTACCTGTGCCGAGCCTCAAGGAGAGTGGAATGCCCGAAGCGTACTCGTTCAGCACGATACCCGCGAAGATTCTGTTGCCCATCGATTTCAGCCCATCATCCCATGCAGCGCTGGAGCAGGTCACTGTGCTTGCCCAGCACTTTCACGCAGAAGTCTATCTCGTATACGTTCTCGCCGAGGGCCCCGGCCTTGAAGAGGCGAAGAAAGAGGCGGAAAAGCGGTTTGCCGTCTCTGTGGCCGGCCTCAGCGCCAAGGGCATCAAGGCAACGGCGGTTGTGGAAGTGGATGACGACATCGCCGGGAAGATCCTGGACGTGATCGATCGCGAGCATATCGATCTGATTGCGGTTTCAACGCATGGAACCACCGGCTGGCATCCGCTGGTGTTTGGTTCGATTGCCGAGAAGCTGGTGAAGCTGGTGCAGATTCCGCTGTTGCTGATTCGCACCCAGAAGCCGGCCAGCAGCGTGAAACTCGGATCGGGCCGTCTGATGGAATGGTGGTAGAAGACAGGGATTAGGGATTAGGGCGAGCGGTGGTCAGCCGCTCGCCTTCGTTCTGTCCGTCGGGGAGGATCACGACCTTTTGCTTCGGGCCAACGCGCTTATTGCGCGTCCTTGACGCAGCGCAAACCGACGCCGCCTGAGCGGTCGTAGCCGGGCGCCATCATCAGCAACTTGCTGTGCTCGTCGTTGCGCCAGGCCTGGGGGAAGTACCAGATGGAGCCCTGCGGCTGGTAATACTCGCCGCCGCGCAGAATTGCAGCGCGAGTGTGTTCGTCGGTGTATTCATCGGTCCATTGCCAGACGTTGCCCACCAGGTCCATGACCCCGTAGGGGCTTGCGCCGGCCGGGTGCGCATCCACCGGGTCGGGGCCGGGCATGGTGCGGCCCGTGACTGGGGTGGGCACGTAGGCTGGCTGCCACTGGTTGCCCCAGGGATAGACTCGGCCGTCCGTGCCTTGTGAGGCAAACTGCCACTCCCACTCATGCGGCAGGCGCTTGCCGGCCCACTTCGCGTAGGCGCGTGCATCTTCAAGCGAAACCCAGGTGACGGGCCGGCTGTCCCAGCCCTGCGGAAAGCTGCCGTTCTTCCAGTCACGGAGAAAATCGATGGAATCTTTGGGCGCGTAGTGCGTGGCATCGAGAAACTGCTTGAACTGCGCGTTGGTGACCGGAAACTTGTCGATGAAGAAGGGCTTGATCTCCATCAATCGTTCATGGAAGCGCCGCGGCGAGTTTTCCCATGGATACTGGACATCGACGCCGGCATTTCCGCCGCCTTCAATCTCAGTGCCGCTCACCCTGAAGATGAACTGTCCGCCGGGGACTTTGACCATGCCGGACGGTGTTTCGGCGGCCGGTTGCGTGGGGGGAATCTCGACGATCTTCTGCGACAGGATCACCGGCAGATGAGACAAGCTTTCCAGCGGTTCTTTGGTCATTGCGGCCATGCGCTTCATGAGCGCCCTGATCTGGTCGCTGGGCTCGCCGGGCGTGGCCAGAATGGCGCCGTAGCCGCTGGCTTCAATGGGGAAGCTGAGCACCGCGTCCGAGTCCGTTCCATCGACCTTCAATTCTGTGCCGTGGTAAAGGTCGAAGTAGCGCATGCCGGGAGTTGGAGGCACGCTCATCTGGCGTCCGGCGATGTCGTAGCCGGTGCGGTTGACCATGGTCCAGACGGTTTCTTTTCCGAGCGGCCAGCGGCTGGAGTAGACGCCGTAGTTGTGCATCGGGTAAAGCGGTTCCCAGTCGGGGCTGACCAGGAAGGGCGCTACGCCGCGCAAGATGGTTGCCACGCGGCGTGTGGCTTCGGCGTCCCGCGGGTTGATGCCGATCCAGATGCCCCACACGTTCTCCCAGCTCTCCCAGCCCACGCCGTTGAAGAAGGCGAATTGCAGGTCGCTGGTCTTGTCGGGGTTCCAGCGGTCGCTGATGTTGACCATGTGGCGGGTCTCAAGCCACTTGAACCGATCGACCATGGGGACGAATGGATAGCTGTATTGGCCCCAGGTCATCACGTTCCAGGCGAGGCCTTCATCGCTGGGGCCGTCTTCGGGCTCAAAGGCGAGCGGGTGGCCTATCTTCTCCGCGGCCAGCGAGAAGCCGAGCGGCACGCCATCCTGGGTGTCGCCGTTGATGCCGTCGGCGTTGATCTCCTTCATCAGGGCGGCGATCGAGTCAGGCCAGGGCTGCGATGGCTGGTGCGTGCCCTGGTCCCACATCATCATGGGGAAGAGCACACGGACGCCGCGGCGATGAAAATCGGCCACCATCTGGCGGACGCCTTCCACACCGCCGGGCATGGACTGGACCATCTCCAACTGGTTGCGGTCGTCGATGCCCATGTTGGGATAGGTGGACCAGACCAGCACGGCATCGATGCCGCCATAGCGCTTGTCGAGGTCGTCGAGGTAGCGATCGACCGTGTAGCGGCCGGCGACGGGATCGTAGAAGTAGCGGTCCTGGACCATCATCTGCGGCTGGATGAAGCTGGACTGGGTCCACTTGAGCGCGGGCAGCTCGTAGCGGGACGGGTCGTAGGTGGTGCGAATATGGATCTCGGAGCGCCAATGCTGGATGTCGCGCAACCAGCGCTCATGCGTAAAGGGAGGGCAGCCGGCCTGCAGCGGGCCTTCCCAGGCGTAGTGGAGATTAAGGCAGTCCGGCGGCGGAATCTGCTGCCCGCGGGCTGGAAATTGTGTGTCCTGCGCTGCAGCGGCAAGGGCCAAGGCCCCCACGAGTACCCCAAGGCAAAGTCTACGAACCATGATGCCCGATTCTCCCTCTGTGTGGATTCGGTGCGGATGATCTTGGAACAAAAGCGTTACGAGTGTTGGACGAGGAAGGCATCCACTTCGGCTCGCGCGGGCATGGATTCCTGCGCGCCGGGGCGGGTAACGGAGATGGCCGCGGCCGCCGAGGCAAACCGCGCCGCCTCCCATGGATCGCGACCTTCAAGCAGCGCCACTGCAAAGGCGCCGTTGAAGCAGTCGCCTGCGCCCACGGTATTGACGGCTTCCACATGAAAAGGAGGCACCCACGCTGCCTTGCCGCCTGCGACGGCCACATAGGCTCCCTCGGCGCCGCGCTTGAGAGCCACACCGTGCAGGCCCTTGGCGAGAAGCCGCTTCGCGCCGTCCTCGACCTCGAGCGTTTCACCCAGATAGAAAGCAGCCTCGGTTTCGTTGGGCGTGAACCAGGCAACCTGGCTCCAGATTGCGTCGGGGAGCGGGGCGGCGGGCGCGGGATCGAGCATGACGGGTACGCCGGCCTCGGCGCACAGGGCGAGCGTGTGACTGATGGTGTCGATGGGGATTTCGAGTTGGCAAAGAACCATTCCGGCGGAACGAATGAGCGCGGCGTGGCGGTCGACGGTGGCGCTGTCAACTTTGCCATTGGCTCCGGGGACCACGACGATGCTGTTCTCGCCGGCCGCGGAAAGAAAGATGGGCGCAAGACCCGAGGGCCCCGCCGTGGTCTCCGTGGCGGATGTGTCGACGCCTGCGCCGGCAAGATTTGCAAGCAAGGCAGGACCATAGGCATCTTCTCCCACTTTTCCGACCATGTGAACCGGGTAGCCGAGACGCGCCGCGGCGACGGCCTGGTTGGCGCCCTTGCCGCCGGGGGTGGTTTCAAAGCCGGTGCCGATGACTGTCTGGCCAATTTTGGGGATCCGCGGCGTGCGGGTCACCATGTCCATGGTGACGCTGCCGACAACAACGATAGGCTTTTGGACTGCGTGCATGATCTGGACCTTGGATCCCGCCCTTCTGCGATGAAACTGCGGAAAGAGGGGGCATCCTCATTTTAGCTGTTCAATTCAGTAGAGCGGAGCCAGTGCGACCGCGCTGAGTCCCGCCAGAAAGAAAATGAACATGAAGAGCAGCAGCAACCGGGCGGCCTTCGGCGCTCCGGCAAACTCGCGCCAGATGAAGACGCCCCAGAAGGCCGAGATCATCGTCGCTCCCTGGCCGATCGAGTAGGAGACGGCCGGGCCGATGGGCTTGGCCAGGTGCGCCACCGAGGCAATGAAGTTGGCTACCGCGCCGACGCACCAGATTGCACCGCCGAAGATGCCCGCCAGGTGCCAGCCGAAGGGGGCGCGCCAATAGCCCGCGCCGTCCACGGGTGGCTTGCCGTCAAGCGGTTTGGCCATCAGCAGCAGGTTGGCGGGAATGGTGGAGAGCACGACGCCGATGGCGAAGAAGAATGCAATGGCATAGGGGCCGGGACCTGTATCGCGGCTGAGGTTATGGGTGGCGATGGGATACCAGCCGCCCATGAGCACGCCGGCAACCAGCGAAAGCATGATGCCGCGGGTGGTGGTGGCCTTTGCTGTTGACTCGCGCTTGCGGTAGGCGGCAGCGTCCAGCACGATGGCCACGGTAACCAGTGCGACTCCGCCAAAGAGCAGAAGGGGATTGGCGGCGGGCGCGATCAGGTAGCTTGAGACGGCGCCGATGACCAGCGCCAGGCCGATGCCGACAGGGAAGGCGACAGCGAGGCCGGCGACCTCAATGGCCGCAACCAGCAGCAGGTTGGCGATGTTGAAGACCACTCCGCCGGCCAGGGCGAACAGGATAGCTCCCGATGGCGTATGGGTGACTGCGTCCACGAAGGACGGCCCTGTGTGGCCCAGGCTGCCGGCAGTGAATCCCCAAACGACCGTGGCAAGCATCAGGCCGATAGCGTAGTCCCAGTAGAAGAGCTGGAAGCGGTAGCCGGGGCAGAGCTTGAGGGTGTTGGCCCACGAACCCCAGCAGAGCATGCTGAGGATCATTAGAAAAAGTGCGAATTCATAGGTTGCTGGAAGAAGCATGAGTCATCGGCCTCGTTCGAAGACTTGAAAGCTTTCAACATGGAACGATAGCGCGTGGGGGCGGGTGGGCGCAAATTGGAGACTTTGCAGGGAATCACCGGCAGCGTGACAGATTCTCATCCAGCAGCAGTTTCACGCGGTAAGAATCTCGAACTTCCGTTCCCGGTCTGCAGCGAAAGCGAGGCAGGCGCGGATGTCTTCCGACCTGAGCGCAGGAAAGTCGGAGAGAATCTCCGCCTCACTCATTCCCGAAGCAAGATACTCCAACACGTCGTAGACGGTGATGCGCATGCCGCGAACACAGGGCTTGCCACTACGCTTACCGGGTTCGATGGTAATGATCTTGGAGTAGTCCATATAGGCCAAAGCTTTGGGCCGCGCAATGATTCGCAGGTTGCTTACCGGGTTACCCCTTCGCCGCCTTGATCGCCTCCGTCAACGCGGGCACCACTTCAAACAGGTCGCCGACGATGCCGTAGTCGGCGATCTCGAAGATGGGCGCGTCGGGGTCCTTGTTGATGGCGACCACGCACTGCGAGGCCTTCATGCCCACCAGGTGCTGGATGGCGCCGCTGATGCCGACGGCCAGATACAGCTTGGGCGCGACGGATTGGCCGGAGCTGCCCACCTGCCGCTCCATGGGCAGCCAGCCGTTGTCGCAGATGGGGCGCGAGGCGGCCAGTTCCGCGCCGAGCGCGGTGGCCAGGTCCTGGACCAGCGGAATATTCTCGGCTTCCTTGATGCCGCGGCCAACGCTGACGATGAGTTGGGCGGAGCCGAGATCGACGGTCTGCGAGCTGCCGCGGAAGGGTTCGCTGGGCTTGGTGCGAATCTGCGCTGCGTCGATGGTCGGCGTGAAGACGGTGACTTCGGCTGAGCCCGCAGCTGCGGCGTCGGCGCGAAAGGCTCCGGCCTGCACGGAGACCAGGCACGGCCCGCTGCCGGTGTGCCGGTAGTTGCCGCTGAGCCGGCCTTGCAGGAGCTGGCGGGTGAAGGCTGGCTCTTCCGCAATGGCCACCACGTCGCTGATCAGGACTTCGTTCAGACGCGCAGCCAGCGCGGGCGCGTAGTCCCGCACCTGATAAGTGTGCGGAAAGACCACGTACGCGGGGCTCTCGCTTTGGATGAGTTGGTGCAGGGCGATGGTGAATCCATCTGCCGTGTAGTGGGCAAGCAGCGGATGCTCGACGCGGATAACCTTGCCCGAGAATTTCGTTGAAGTTTTCGCCGCAAGCGATTCAGTTTGCGAGCCGATCAACGCCGCGGAAAGCGACAGACCGAGCGCTGTGGCCAGCTTCTGTCCAGCGGCGACTGCTTCCCAACTGATGCGGCTGATCTTGCCCGCACGATCTTCAATGACAACCAGGACGCCGCTCATAGGACGCGCACCTCGAACTTCAACTTTTCAACCAGCGCCGCCGCGGCCTCCTTTGGAGTGCCGGACAGAATCTGCGTGGATTTCTGTTTTTGCGGCAGCGAGACGCGCTCCAACTGCACAACCGCTGCGCCGTCGGCCGCAAGCTCCGCGGCCGTGACGCGGCGGACTTCTTTCATCTTGGCTCGCTTGATGCCCATCAGCGTGGCGTAGCGCAGCTTGTTGCCGCCGGATTGAATGGTGAGCACGGCAGGGGTGGGCAGTTCGATGGTCTGAAACCAGCCTTCCTCCAGCTCTCTCTTGACGGTCAGGCCGGCGTCGGTCTTCTCGACGTGCAGGATGAGCGTGGCGTGGGGCAGTCCGAGCAACTCCGCGACAATGACGCCGGTCTGGCCCAAGCCCAGGTCTTCCGACTGCAGGCCGGTAAGAACCAGGTCGGGGCTTTCGGGCTTGACGGCCGCGGCCAGCAGGCGCGCTACGCCGAGGGCATCGCGCTGGCCGAGATCCTCCGCTTCAATGTGAATGCCGCGGTCTGCGCCTTTTGCCAGTGCTTCGCGAATGGTCTGGCCCACGCGCTCCGGGCCGGCGCTGACCACGACCACCTCGCCGCCGTGCTTCTCCTTGAGTTGCAGCGCCTCTTCAAGGGCGTAGGCGTCGGACTCGTTGAGCGCGTACTGGAGATCGGTTTCTTCAATCCATTTGCCCGCGGCATCAATGCGAACCTGGGCGTCGCGGTCGGGAACTTGTTTGATGGCTACGATGATCTTCATGATGAAAAGCCTTCGTTCATTCTAAGCGCGCGGCGAGGCCTTGGTGAATGCAGGGCGGGCTCGCGCTCGGTGTCTGGCTATGGTCTACGCGGACGATTCTCCCGCGGTGATGTCTTCTTCCTTCTCGCGCACAATGACGGCACGCTGGCGAATCAGCCGGCCTTCGCGGATGGAGAAGAATTCGAACAGCGGATCTTCCTTCTCCACCTGGACCTCGCAGCGGAATTCGCCGGAAGCGGTCTCCACGGCGTGCGCTAGCGTTCTGAGAAACTCGACGACAAACTGGTTCGAGTCGCGGCCTTCAAAATCGAACTCGATGTAATTATTGCCTATTTCTACCGACAATCCACTTGCGTCCGCGGCCTTCTGGATGGTCTCGATCGCATCATGCGAGAGGGCTGTGGTGTGGATGACTCCGCTGTAGGAGCAATGTGCTCCTGGCGGCCGGGTGAGCGGGGACTCGGATTCAGGCACTTTGGACTCCACTGCGAGCTGCGCAGTTGGTTCGGGTTTGGCTGTGGGCAAGCTTCGAGCGGCAATTTGAGCAATGTCCAGCAACTGCGGCGCGCCTTCGCCTGTGGCTGCGAGCGCGTCGCGAAACATGGTGTTGCAGAAGGGGCAGGCAGCCGCGACGGTGGTGGCTCCGGTAGCAACCAGCTCCGCGGCGCGGTTGTGGCTGACGCGTTCGCCGGTCTCTTCACCCAGGAAGGCCAGTCCGCCGCCTGCGCCGCAACAGAAGCTGCGTTCACGATTGCGTGGGGCTTCAACCAGTTCACCGGCAAGGGCTGCCACGGCGCGCGGCTCGTCGTAGACGTTGCGATAGCGGCCCAGGTAGCAGGGATCGTGGTAGACGATCTTTTCTCCGCTCATGGCAGGCTGCAGTTGGCTGGCGTAGCGAGCGAGGAACTCGCTGTGGTGCTCAATCTCCGGCGGTGTGCCGTACTCCTTCCAGTCTTCCTGGATGGTGCGGACACAGTGCGGGCAGATCGATACGATCTTCTTGACTTTATTTTGCGCCAGGGCTTCGAGATTGGCTTCGGCGAGCTGCTGGAAGACAAGATCGTTGCCCAGGCGGCGGACCGGGTCGCCGGTGCATTTCTCCTTGCGCAGGACGCCGTAGCTGGTGCCGAGGTGGTTCATCACGCGGGCGAAGTCGCTGACGATCTCGCGGCCTTTGGGGTCGTATCCGCCCATGCAGCCGAGCCAGAGGCAGTATTCCTGCGTGCCGTCGAAGATAGGCAATTCCTGCTTGGCGATGAATTTGTCGCGTTCGGCGGGGCTCAGGCCCAGCGCATTGCTGCCGCGTTCGAGGGCGAGGAAGAGCTTTCCGCCGTGATCGTCCTCCCACGTGCCGGTATTCACTGCACCGCGCCGCAGGCCCACGATGATGGGGACGTGCTCGATGCCGACGGGGCACTGAAACTCGCATGCGCCGCAGGTAGTGCACTGGAAGACGGCTTCCTGGGAGTTGTACTTGCCCAAGAGCGGTTGATCGGATGAGGGACCGAGGTCGTTGAGATAGGCGCGGACGCCCAGAATGATTTCTTTAGGGTTGAGTAGCTTGCCGGTGTTGGCTGCCGGGCAGTGCTCGGTGCAGCGTCCGCATTCCACGCAGGAGTAGACCTGCAGGCTGACAAGCTGGGTGAGATCGGTTCCGACTACAAGGCCGAAGTCTTCATCGCCGGCCAAAGCGGGAATCTGGGCAAAGCTGCCGCGGGAAAGAAAGATCGTGGCTGGGCTGAGAACCAGGTGCAGGTGCTTGGTGTGGGGAATGAGTGGAAGAAAGATGAGGATGGACAGCGAATGCGTCCACCACAGGACGCGGGCGGCGGTGCTGTTGTCGGCCACGAAAAAGGCGGCCAGGTAGGTGGCCATCAGGGCAAAGATCAGCAGGGCGATGAAGCCGGACTCCCAGGAGAGCTTTTCTCCAAGCCATTTGGGGCGCACCAGGAAGCGGCGCACGAACAGGGCGAGGATTCCGAGTGCGCAGGTAAAGGCAAAGGCGGCGGCAAAGTAGGAGTAGAACTGTCCGAAGAAGCCGGTGGGCGAGAGAAATCCGATGCCGAGGCCGACCGCGAAGTGATTCAGCGTGACCAGGGCGAAGGCGCAGAATCCCCAGAAGACGAAGGCATGCGCCAGGCCGGGAAGCGGGCGCTCGCGGACCACTTTGGCCTGGCAGAGCACCTCCCAGAAGAAGTCCCAGACGCGCTTGCCGATGGGAAAGAGGTGAAAGCCGGGGTCTTTCTTCGATTGCAGAATCTTGTGGAGAACAACCCCGAATCGGCGCCAGAATCCGTAGGCGGAGGCGATGGCCAGCGCGACGATGAGCAGCTTCTCGGCAAGGGAGAAGTGTTCGGGCTCGGCAAGGGTTGGAAGAAAGGCGATCATGATGCGACGAGACAAAGATACAACATACAGGATGGGCGGAGGGTATGTCGCGAAGGATGTGCCGAATCAGGCACGCCACTGGAAACAGATCCCGAAGCCGTCTGGGTCTATGAGGTAGAGCTGCTTCATGCCGTACCAGGCGACTTTGGGTGGGTCAACCTTGAGGCCTTTGTCGATGAGGTGCCGGTAGGCTGCGTCTACGTCGGGGCAGCCGAAGTAAATGCATGTGTCGCCGTGTGCGGTCGCGCGGGCAGCATCGGGCTCTGAAGGGCGTTCCCCGTAATCGTATGCGGTGTTGAGCATCAGCTCGGTTCCTTCGCTGCGCTTGAGCAGGCACCAGCCGAACTCGTCGGGAGCACGCAACGGAGCATGGCTCACCAGCTCGAATTCAAGAATGTCGCGGTAGAAGCGGACCGAGGTGGGCATATCAAACACTTGCAGAAGGGGACAGATACCTGTTGTTTCGATGGGCATGAGGGCCTCCGTTGAGCGAGTTTGCAGATTCCCTGGTCCGAGAAGGGAGACTGGGACACAGCGATTGCGCGGTCTTAGTATCCAGAATTCTGGTTGTACCTCTCCAGCATTGCGGAGTTAATTTCGGAGGTGCCAGGCCAATGGCCGCCTTTGTCCGGCATGCGTTTGATACCGGTCAAGGTGGTCGGGGTCTGGTTGGACAACATGGCCGTTTTCGAGGAAAAGCAGGCCGGCCTTTTCCGTGGGCATGCGGGCGACGAAGGCCTCTGCCTCGGCGAGCAATTCTCGCAATCGAGTCATCGTGGCGACGGGATCGACGGGTGGCTCGCTGGCAACGCGATTGAAGTCCTCTCTCGTGTAGCGGGCGGTTCTTCGAATCTCGTTGATGACTCCTTCAGGGGTAAATCCAAGAGATTTTCCGACCGTGGCCCAAATTGCGGCGCCCAAAGAGAGGATACGATCGTGAATCGTCAACAAATCGACTATATCTCGGGGTTCGCGGCGCCCATACGATGCTGCAACTTTGTTGGTGGCGAGGTCAACGGGATGAAGCACATAACCAAAGGCCTCATCTGGCACTGTGGGAAAGAACCGGTAATCGCTATCGACGACCCATTCCAGCTTGGTTGCTTCACCCGATCTCTCCACAAATGCGGTGTAGATGAGAGGATCGCGGCGATGCCATCGGATCGTGAACCCATGGTCTTGAAGCAAAGTCGCGTCGATCTCCGCAGCTTCTCGAACACGATCCTCACGGTCGTGAAAGATATTGATGTCGCCCGAGTACCGGGATGCGGTGCGATTCAGAGGAGTGCTTCCTGCGACGTAGCTTTCCGGGTCCCGATGGGAGGCAAGCAGTGCCAGAATTTCGGTTTGAATCCTAGACAGAGGCATGACAGGCTTCTTCGATCAGTTCAGCCAATCTGCGCGCCTCTAAGTTTCCCTCAACGCGCAATGAATGGGTAATCGCGAGCGCATCGGCAGGCGTTGGATGAGGAGCAGGCTTGCTGCTCCACAACGCCATTGTGCCAAATTCCTTGAAGGCCCGCTCATAGAGGCGGACGAATTCCGGCTGTTTCGAATCTGAACTCATCATCCCTCCTTGCGGAATCAGGCTAAGGAACTGCTGTCGTGCGTATTATGACGCGATTCAGGATGCCGATGCAAGGTCATGAGGCCGCCGACCTGCTAGCAGCGAAGGATATTCGGCGAGCTGATGCCTTTGGTGGCGTTTCTTGTATCGACCACCAGTTGCGACTGCTCGACGATGGCGCGATAGTCGTAGCTGGAGTGGTCGGTCACGATCACTACAGCGTCGTACTGCCCCAGGTTATCGAGCGGGGTGTTGGTCATGTTCAGGTCGTAGTGGCGTCCATGGCCCACTTTGGGGAAGTAAGGATCGTTGTAGGCGACCTGGGCTCCCTTCTCGCGCAATAGCTCAATGATGGTGAGTGAAGGGGATTCGCGCAGGTCGTCGATGTCACGCTTGTAGGCCAGGCCGAGCACCAGCACCTTCGAGCCCTTGAGGGCTTTTGAGTGTTCGTTCAGGCCGGCGGCGATCTGGTCGAGTACAAAGCGGGGCATTTCGCGGTTGACGGCGCCGGCCAGTTCGATGAATCGCGTGCGGAAGTCAAATTCCTTTGCCTTCCAGGAGAGATAAAAGGGGTCGATGGGAATGCAATGGCCGCCCAGGCCCGGCCCGGGATAAAACGCCTGAAAGCCGAAGGGCTTGGTTTTGGCTGCGTCAATCACCTCGTGGATGTCGATGCCCATGCGCATGCAAAGCTGCTTGAGTTCGTTGACCAGGGCGATGTTGACGCAGCGGTAGATATTTTCAAGCAGCTTGGTCATCTCGGCGACCGAGGGACTGCTGACGGGAATCACGCGGCGGAAGATGGCGCCGTAGAGGGCGGATGCCAGCTCCGTAGCCTGCGGACTGCAACCGCCTATTACCTTTGGAATATCGTGGCGGGCCACGGTGTCGTTGCCGGGATCTTCGCGCTCGGGCGAAAAGGCGACATACACCCCGGTCGAATCGGGTCCGCGAACCACTTTCAGCCCCAGCGGGTTGCCGGCTTCAAGCAGCGGGGCGACGATCTCTTCGGTCGTTCCAGGGTAGGTGGTGCTTTCGAGCACGATCAGTTGGCCCTCGTGGATATGCGGGGCAATGGATTCAACCGTGCCGGTGACGTAGCTCAAGTCCGGCTCGTGGTGCTCGTTGAGCGGGGTGGGAACGCAGACAATGACCGCATCCATCTCGTCGATCTGGGAATAATCGGATGTCGCGCGGAAGCCGCTCTTCTGCGCCTGCTGAATGGCCTCTGGCAGTACGCGGACGATGTACGAGCCGCCGGCGTTGAGGGTACTCACCTTGTCCTGCGCGATATCGAAGCCGGTCACGCGGAAGCGCTCGTCGCTGAACAGCAGCGCCAGGGGCAGGCCCACGTAGCCCATCCCGATGATCCCGACGCGGGCCTCGCGGGTCTCCATCTTGTGTTTCAGCTCAGCCAGCCGGCTCCCGGTCGCAATTGTCATGGTTTTGATTGTAGAACCAGAATCCGGCGCGCCACGGAATGTGTTCAGGAGCCCGCGGTAGTATTCTTTGCCTGGTAGTTGTAGACGATTACGGTCTCGCAATGTGGCCTCCGAGGAGTAGAAATTGGCACGATATCTTGTGACCGGCGCGGCCGGGTTTATTGGGCGCTCCATCGCCGCGGCGCTTTTGGCGCGCGGTGAATCGGTGCGCGGCATCGACAGCTTCATTAGCGGCAAGCGCTCCAACCTTGCCGGTCTTGAGGCGATGGAGTTTATCGAGGGCGATCTGGCCGATCCAGAAGCCTGCGCACAGGCCTGCAAGGGCGTTGAAATCGTTTTTCACGAGGCTGCGCTGGCATCGGTTCCGCGGTCGGTGGCTGACCCCGTGTCTACCAATGTCAACTGCGTGGACGCCACGCTCAACCTGTTGGTTGCAGCCCGCGCGGCCGGGGTGCGGCGCGTAGTGTACGCCGGGTCGTCCTCGGCTTATGGGGATGCGCCGACCTTGCTCAAGGACGAAGGGATGCTGCCCAATCCGATCTCCCCCTACGCCGTGGCCAAGCTGGCCGGTGAGCACTACATGCGGGCATTTGCGCGGGTGTATGGATTGGAGACGGTGGTCCTGCGATACTTCAACGTCTTTGGGCCGTTCCAGGACCCCACCTCGCAGTACTCCGGCGTGTTGGCCGTCTTCAGCCGGCGGATGCTGGCCGGCGAGCAGCCCACCATCTACGGCGACGGGAATCAGAGCCGCGATTTCACCTACATCGATAATGTCGTTCATGCCAACCTGCTTGCCGCGGCAGCGCCCGCCGGGAAAGTCTCCGGCCAGATGATGAATACGGCCACCGGCAAGCGCATCACGCTCAACGAGACCTTTGAGTTGCTCTGTGAACTCACCGGCTACAAGGGCAAAGCGGCCTATGAGCCGGAGCGCGCCGGGGACATCCGCGACTCGCTGGCAGACATTCGACTTGCCGAAGAGTTGCTCGGTTACGAGCCGATCGTCGACTTCCGCGAAGGGCTGCGCCGAACCGTGGAATGGTACAGGGCCGGCGGCGGAGCGGATTGAATCGGGGGCATGAAGACCAGCTCCTCGATTCCGGCAGATATGTGATGTACCTCACTAACTTTCCTCTGCAACTCTGTCAGACTGCTCAGGATTTCCTACGCAGCAACTTTTTCGAATTGAATCGGCGGGGTATTACTGCGCGCGGGATCAAGGGACCGAGGTTCTCGACCCGTGCCGGACGTTCCCGCTCGCCAAAACGATTTGCCGCAGGAGCCCGAGGCGCGATCCGGGGCGGAGTTCAATCGCCATGCCTCATCCACCTCGCTGCGTGAGGTCTGGGCGGTGCTGGTGCGGCAGCGCAGGATGGTTGTGTGCGTTGTCGGCGGCCTGCTGCTGGCCTGCCTGCTCTACTGCCTGATTGTTCCCAATCAATATGAGGCCACCGCGCGAGTGGAACTGCGTACGTCGCCGGCGTCGTCCCTCAGCCTGGATGCCGTAGAGCCGCTGGTGTCGTCGTCGATTCTCTCCGCGCCGATGCAACTGGAGACCCTGGCCAACGTCATGCGCAGCGACCAGTTAGCCTGGCGGGTGATCCGCGAGCTCAAGCTTTACCAGGCGCCGGGTTTCATGGGCAACTTCGCCAGCCGTTTTCCGCAGTTTCGTCCCGATGCGCCGGCAGATGATCCAGCCAACGCCCCCGCCCAGGCTTGGCTGCTGGAGAGGTTTCAGCGTCGTCTGCATGTGCAGAGCCTGCCGCGCACCCTGCTGATTCAGATTCGATTCCGATCGAGAGATGCGGCGCTTTCGGCCGCGGTAGTGAATGAGCTGATTCGCGCCTACAGCCAGCAGGAGACGGAGCTGCATCTGCAGGCGACGAGCCAGGCCTCGGGTTGGCTGGAGAGCCAATTGAAGGACCTGAAGGCGCGTGTGGAGCAGGACCAGCAGCGGCTGACGGAGTTCCAGCGCGCGCATGGCATTCTGAGCACTCCGGAGACGCTGTCCAATGGACAGCCGGGCGAGAGCCAGCATACGCCGGCGCTGCTCGAGATGGATGAACTGGGACGGCAGTTGGTGGCGGCCACCACCGATCGCCTGCAGCGCGAGGCGGAATACCGCTCGGCCTCGCAGGGCGACCCGGAGCTGGTGATCGCCTCCGATCCTCGGCTGCAACAGGAGAGCGGCGGATTTGCCACGGCGCTTCTGGAGCAGATTCATGCCCGGCATAGCGAATTGGAACTCGAAGCGGCACAGCTCGCCGCCGAACATGGTCCGAATTTTCCGCGCGTGGTGGAGATCCGCGGCGAGTTGCAGGATCTTGACAGGCAGAAGCACGCCGAGGACGGCAAGCTTGTGGAACGTTTCAAGAGCGCCTGGCAGACAGCAGCCGACCGCGAGCGACTGGTGCGCAAGAGCCTGGACGAGCACACCGTCGAGGGCATGAAGCTGAACGAGGCTACCACCGAGTACGAGGTGATGCGGCGCGAGGCCGACGCGAGTCACGCAGTCTACATGCGGGTGCTTGAGAAGGTGGAAGAGGCAGGATTGGCGGCGGGCGTCCACGGATCGACCATCTCGGTGGTGGACCCGGCGCGGCAGCCGGTCAAGCCGGTTTCGCCCGACCTTCCGCTCTATATGGCGATCACGTTGTTTGTCAGCCTGTGGCTGGCAGTGGGAGGCGCGCTCATGATGAACTCACTTGGAAAGCCGGGCACGGCCGTGGCGCTGCTGATGGTGGTTCTTGCCGGCGCTGGCGCTCACGCCCAGGCGCCCACGCCCAACACTTCCGGCCTGCCATCCGGGGTGGTGAAGATTCCCGAGTCGCAGGAAATTCGTCCTCTGCCCAATCCCAAAGAAGCCCCGCCGGTGTGGAATCAGGCCAACCAGGCAGCCTTCCCGCCAGCAACAGCGCAGCCGGCCTCGCCTATGCCGGCTCCCATTGGTCCCGGAGATTTTCTCGATGTGAGCGAGTTCCACACGCCGGAGTTTCATTCCGCGGTGCGCGTCTCCGCGGCGGGGACGGTGGCCCTGCCCATGGTCAATGAGGTAAAGGTGGGCGGCCTGGACGAGCAGGGCGCGGCGCACGCTGTTGAATCTGCGCTGGTGGCCAGGGGCATGCTGCTGCATCCGCAGGTGTCAGTGCTGGTGACGGCCTACGCCGGCCAGGACGTGAGCGTACTGGGCGAAGTGACGCGGCCCGGCGTTTACCCGTACACGCTGCACCATCGCCTGCTGGACCTGATCTCGGCTGCCGCGGGCGTGGCGCCTGCCGCTGGGACACTGGTGAACATCTTCCATCGCAGCGAGCCAAACACGCCGCACCCGGTGGTACTGGACCCCAGCGGAACCGACACTGGAGCCGACCACAACCCGGAGCTCGCGCCGGGGGACACGGTGCAGGTGAGCCGTGCAGGATTGGTGTACGTGGTGGGGGATGTGATCCGGCCAGGGGGATTTCCAGTGGATCCGGCGCAGGGGCTGACGGTGGTGCAGGCGCTCTCGCTGGCCTGGGGCCCGACGCAGAATGCCGCAGCCGGCAAGGCGCTGCTGATTCGCGAGCAGAAGGGCGGCCGCACACTGACCACGCTCAATCTGCGCCGCATGCTGCACGGCCAGGACCCCGACCAGCCGATTCACGATCGCGACATTTTGTACGTGCCAGACTCGATGGCCAAAAACCTGCTGAACAAGACGATGGAGTCGGCGATCCAGTCGGCAATCGGCGTCACCATCTACGCGGGGCTGGTTTACTCGCAGAGGTTTTAGGGATGCGAAAGCTTGCGTGGGGTCTGCTGCTGCTGTTCGCCTTTGCGATTCCTTGGGAATTCTCCCTCGATTTGGGCGAGCCGTTTGGAAGCATCGCTCGTATCATCGGTCTCGTGCTGGTTCTGGTGGCGATTCCCGCAGTCATGCAGGCAGGCAGCCTGCGCACGCCGGGCATTTTGCAGTGGGTGGTTCTTGCCTTCTATCTCTGGTTCTGCTGCTCGTATTTCTGGACCATCGACCAGCAGGCGACTCTCGAAAAGTTGCGCGGTTACTTTCAGGAGATGATGATCGTCTGGCTGATCTGGGAGTTTGCCGAAGGCCCGCTTGACCTGCGCGCCTTGCTGCGTGCGTATGTGGCCGGATCGTCGGTGCTGGCGGTGCTGACTGTGGTCAATCTCGGGTCGGCGGAAGCGATGGCGACGGGCCAGATCCGCTTTGCCGCAATGGGACAGGATCCGAACGACGTGGCGCGTCTTCTGGATCTTGGGTTTCCGCTGGCGGCGCTGCTGGTAAACTGCGAGCCGCGCTGGCCAGGCCGCTTACTGGCCATTGGCTACTTGCCGCTCGGTCTGGTTGCCGTGCTGCTGACTGCATCGCGGGGAGGGTTTCTGGCTGCGATGGTGGCCCTGGCGGGATGCGCGCTGCTGTTGCTGCGTGGGCACTCGAGGGCAATCCTGGCAAGCGCATTCGTGCTGCCGATGATTGCAGCCGCTCTCTGGTTCGGCGTGCCGCATGAGACATTCGAGCGCCTCACGACGATCCCCGCTCAGCTTTCAGGCGGCGACCTGAATCAGCGCGTAAACATCTGGAGCGCCGGCTGGCATGCGTTTGTGCAGGCGCCGTGGCTGGGAACGGGCGCGGGATCGTTTGTCGGCGCCGCCGGCATGGACCCGCAGGATACAGCGCACAACACCGCGCTTTCGATCCTTGCCGGCGGAGGATTGTGCGCCTTGTTCATTGCTGTTTGCATTCTCGCGGTCGCGGTGCGGGCATTGACGCGGACGCGCGGGCCGCTGCTGCTGGCGCTCACGACAGCCCTGCTGGTCTGGATGCTCACGTCCCTCGTTGCGACCGTCGAAGAGAGCCGCACCACCTGGCTGTTGCTGGGACTGGCGGCGCTGGCAGGGCGGCTCGCCATTGAGGAACCTCAATGCCTGGCTGCGTGTTTCGCCGACCGTTCTCATCGACCGGGGCCGGCAATGACTCCACAACCTGTGCTCTAGATTGGCGGACCTCGCGGCTCATGTCGACCATCGCTAAAGTCGGGCCGCTTTTCAGAGGGGCGAGCGTCAATCGCCGCATCTTCCGCGCGGCGGCTTCGGTGGCGGCGGCCGGGGTATTGGTAAAACTCGTCGCCATGCTCAAGGAGGTCTCTGTCGCCGGCGTCTATGGGCGTTCCGACGCGATGGATGCCTTCCTCATGGCGGCCTTGATTCCTGGCCTGCTGATCAACCTCATCTCCGAGTCAATGAACCAGGCGCTGGTGCCTACCCTGATTCGGGTGCGGGAGCAGGAGGGCCACGAGAGCGCGCAACGGCTGCTTTCAAGTGCAACGCTGTGGATGTGCGTTCTGCTCGCCGCAGCTTCGGCGGCGATGGCGCTCACAGCACGCGGATTCTTTCCGCTGATCGCTTCGCATTTTCCAGCAGACAAGCTGGACCTTTCCGTGCGCATCTTCTATGCGCTGCTCCCTGTCGTTCTGCTCACCGGAATTGCCACCAACTGCACCGCCGTTCTGAATACCTTTGAGCGGTTTGCGTGGCCCGCGCTGGCGCCGGTAACGATCTCGGTGACCATCATCGGGTGCGTGCTCGCGTTGGGCGGCCGTTTCGGCATCTGGGCGCTGGTCTACGCGTCGATCGCGGGCGCGTTCATTCACGCGGTGGTTGTTGCGGGGATGATGAATGCCCACGGTTATCGCTTCAGGCTGCGCTGGTATGGGATGACCGAGGCAACGCGCGAGGTGGCGCATCAGTACGGGCCGGTGCTGCTGAGCGGTGTGGTGGCGTCGGGCGGATTGCTGGTGGACCAGTCGATGGCTGCCATGCTGCCGGCGGGGAGTGTTTCGGCCCTGGTCTACGCGAACCGCTTTGTCAGCGTGGTGCTCACACTGCTTGCCGGCGCGATCTCTACGGCGGTCACGCCGTACTTCTCCGGCATGATCGCGGTGAAGGATTGGACCGGCTGCCGGGATACGCTGCGTACCTGGGTGCGGCTCACCGCGCTCGTGTCCGCACCTGTTGCGTTGGCGCTGATCGCCGGTTCGCACTGGCTCATTCGAATTGCGTTTCAACGCGGCGCGTTTGGGCCGCACGACGCAGCCGTGGTGGCGCCGGTGCTGGCGATGTACGCGATTCAGATTCCATTTTTCGTTTCCAGCCGCGTGTTTTATCGCTTTCTGGTTGCCATGCGCCGCACCGATCTTATTCTTTACTGCGGCGTGTTGAACCTGGCGCTCGATATTGTGCTCAACCTGATCCTGATGCGCTGGTTCGGCGTGGCCGGCATCGCGCTGGCAACCTCCTTGTGGACCGTCAGCACCTTCTTCTTTCTCTGGTATTGGACCCGCGGGCTGCTGCCGCGCGAGGCAACCCAATGATCCCGGTGCCGGCTCAATATCTGCTTCGTTTCGACGATCTCTGCCCGACCCTTGGGCCGAGCCGCTGGCAACGGTTTGAGCGCCTTGTTGACGAGTTCGGCATTCGGCCGCTGCTCGCCGTAGTTCCGGACAACATGGACAGGGAACTGAAGCTTGCAGTGCCCGACTCTGCGTTCTGGGTCCGCATGCGCGCGATGGAAGCAGCCGGCGCGACGATCGGCCTGCACGGCTATCGTCACGTCTGCGCGAGCACGGGCAAGAGCCTGGTGCCGTTGCATGCGCACTCCGAGTTTGCCGGCGTCGCCGAAGAGACGCAGCGCGCATGGATTCATGGGGGTCTCGCTATTCTGCGCGGGCATGGCCTCAATCCGCGCGTGTTTGTTGCGCCGCGCCACGGATTTGATCGCGCCACGTTGCGGGCAGTGCGCGGGGAGGGAGTTGGACTGATCTCCGATGGCTTTGCGCGCGTTGCCTTCACGCGCGGCGGCCTGACCTGGATTCCGCAGCAGTTGTGGGCGCCGCAAGAAAAATCGGCAGGCTTGTGGACGATCTGCATTCACAGCAATACGGCGAGCGACGCGCTGGTGGATGAACTGCGCAGCTTCCTCGAACGGCACGCAGGACAATTCACCTCGGTTGAGCGCGTGCTGGCCGAGTGCAAGCCCGCGCCGCTTGCATGGATGGAACGGCTCCATGGCGCGCTGATGCTGGGCCGCATCCGGCTTTCACGTTTCAGAAGACGGCGGCAGAAGGTGAACGGCGACGATGCGAATCGGTGATGCACGAATCTGCTATCGCATCTGAGCCCGGCGGCTGGGCCTTCGGTTCCGCTGAAGGAGATCGGAGTAGAGTGCCTCCCATCGGGTCAATGCTAATTCCAGGCTGAAGGAATCGAATGCCCGCTGCCGTGCCTGCTCTCCTATTGTCTTGCGGCCGTCGAGTGAGGTGTGCATCAACCGAGTCATTGCTTCTGCCAGCGCTCTCGGGTCGCCCTGCGCAGCGAGCCAGCCGGTCCCGCCGTGGACGATCACCTCGCGAGTGCCGGGAACGTCGGTTGCCACGGCGGGCAAGGCGCACGCCGCCGCCTCCAGCAGCGCCATCGGCAGGCCTTCCCAGCGTGAGCTGAGCACGAATCCATCCGCCGCCTGCATCCAGCGCCTCACATCCTGCTCAAACCCGAGAAAACGGACGCGCGATTGAAGGCAAAGCTGGCTTGCAAGTCCGCGGAGTTGTTCCTCAAGCGGTCCCGTCCCGGCGATGACCAGCCGCGCGGTTGATGGAAGCTGGGCCATGGCCGCAAGCAACGTGGGATAATCTTTGACCGGTTCCAGTCTTCCGGCGGCGAACCAGAGGAATTCGTTCTCGATTGCAAGCTCACCGCGAACCGCCGCGCGCGCGGCTGCATCGGGCCGCCACGCGTCCATATCGACGCCGTTGGGAATCACGGTGATCTTGGCAGCCATTTCAGCGGCCAGATGCGCCGCCGCAACCGCATGGCTTACGGCAGTCACCTCATTCGAAAGCCAGTCGCTCAGGCGATAGCCCATCCGCCGTACCCCTGTGCCGGTCGAGGAGCTGTGCAACGTGTCCACAACCACGCGCACCGGTGTCGCCAAACGCGACCAGCGCGCCATCCATGCTGCGTGGGGCAGGTGAGCGTGCACCACGCCCGGCTTTTCCTGTTTGAGCCAGCGATGAAAGCGCAGCCAGCCGCGCGGGTCGGCGAGGCCTTTGCGCATCTCAAGGCTGAGGAATGCGATTCCTGCTCCGGCAAGCTCGGCCGCCGCATCGCCGCCCGTTCCCGACAGCGCGACCACGCTCACGCGCCAGCCCCGCCCGCGCAGGCCCTTCGCCAAAAGCATCAATTGCCGCTCCGCGCCGCCGATGCGGTCAAGGCCGGGGATGAGGAGTGCGACGTGATTCAATGGGCACGCTCTTTGTAGACAGCATCGATCAGCTCTTCATAGGCACGGATCGCACGCTCCATGCGGAACTGGTCGACGAATGTGTGCTCGAAGCGCCGGTTGTTGCGCAACACCTCCAGCGCCGAAAGAAGGCTAGCGGCAAGGGCATCGGCGGTGATCTGCTTCGCCAGCCAGACGCCCGGCTGGTCGCGCAGCAGGTCCGTTATCCCGCCCGAGGAGGGCACGGACACGATGGGAAGGCCCCCGGCTGCTGCCTCCAGCAGGGCATTGGGCAGGCCTTCGTGGCGAGAGGAGAGCACGAATGCCGCGGCTCCAGGAAAGTAGATCTGCGGCCGGCGCACATGCCCCGCAAAACGCACCGCGTCATTCAAACCCAGCCGGTCGGATTGGGATCTTAGAGCCGCTTCCTCCGAGCCGGAGCCGGCAATGAGCAGATCGGTCTGAGGGAATCGCAGCCGCACCTTCGCCAGCGCGCTCAGCAGCAGATTGAAGCCCTTTTCGGGCGAGAGCCTGCCGACCGCCAGAAGGTGTGGCCCCGGGCCGTTCCATTGCGGGCGCACGTGTGGCTCCGCCGCCCGGAGGCTTTCCACATCGACAGGATTGGGCAGCACGGCAACCCGTTTGTCAGCGATTCGAAGCTCTTTGATCAAGTCGGCTGCCATCGCCGGAGTCTGGCAAATCACCCGATCCGCATGGCGATAGCAGGTGCGATAGAGCAGGCGGGTCCCTCTGGGCAGATTGCCGAAAGCCATGGCAGCGGAGATGGACGCGTTCTGGCGGACAACCACGGAGGTCTTTCGCGGCAGCAGGGGACGCAGCAGCAGCACCAGAAAGTTCAGGTGCGCCATTCCGGAGAGAATCACGTCTGGCCGCACTTGCCTGACCAGGCGCAGGAGTGCAATCGCCGCGAAACGCACTCTCGATGCACCCAGCGCGTGAACGGCGACCCAGGGCGGCAACGGCTCCGCGCCTGCGCCGGCCTCGGTGATCAGTCCCAGGTGCAGTTCATACTTCTCGCGAGAGAGGTTCTGTCCAAGCAAAGCAGCCACGCGCTCCGCACCGCCGCCTCCGAGATGAGGGATCAGCAAGAGAACCCTGAGGCGCCTGGTCATAGACTTTTCCACAGGCCAATGAGTATAGGCCAAGTATGATCTCAAACATATTGGCGCCGTCACAGGCGCATTTTGTCAAAAGGTGATACAGTTTTGCTTCGTCCATACAGATGCAGTCGAGAACCTTCTAGTGAAATTGTCTTGTGGCAATTTGGGGTCCAGCCCCGTTGAATCGCTTTTACCTTGAGTCGTGGCTCAGGCCATAACCAGGCTTCACCCCGGCGTTGCTGCCAGTTCCAAGACAGGGAACTGGCGGGGAGTGCTGGTCGGGCCATGCGGTTATTCCACACATCTCACTGGGGTGCTGAAGCGAAATCCGGCTCAACCCCATCCTTGCCTCACATCGTTGTCGGCATCACCCATTCGCAAACCTGCCTGGTTCTCACCGGCCGCCTCCGCGCGCTGCGCGAGGCGGGCTTTCGCGTGACACTGGTTTCGAGTCCCGGTGAGTTGCTTGACAGGACTGCAAAAAATGAAGGAGTTGACCGCATTGCTCTGCCCATGGAGCGCGGCATTGCACCTGTTGCCGACATGGTTTCGCTGCTCCGGCTCTGGCTTCTTCTGCTGCGGCTCAGGCCGGATCTGACCGAATTCAGCACTCCCAAGGCTGGGCTGCTGGGAACTGTCGCGGCTATGCTGTGCGGGGTTCCGCGGCGCATCTACATGTTGCGCGGCATCAAGCTGGAAACCTGTTCTGGAGTGAAGCGCCGGGTTCTGTTGTTCGCCGAGCAGGTGACATCGGCCTGCGCGCATGTGGTGTTGTGCAACAGCACCAGCCTGTTAGCCGAAGCGCGCGCGCTGCATCTGGCTTCAGAGGCAAAACTTCATTTGCTCGGCGAAGGGAGCAGCAACGGCGTCGATACGAGGCGATTCTCACCGGGTTCGAATGAGATGCGGCAACAATTGGGCATCCCGGATGAAGCACCCGTTGTGGGCTTCGTAGGCAGGCTCACGCGCGACAAAGGAGTGCCTGAGCTGCTTGACGCCTTTGACCTGATCCTGCATTCCGCGCCGCTGACACGCCTGTTGCTGGTAGGTTGGTTTGACCAGGCCGAAGACGCGCTGGGAGAAGCCGTGCGCGCGCGAATTCAGAGCCATCCTCAAATCCTCTTCACGGGTTATGTGCAGGACACAGCGCCCTATTACCGCGCCATGGACATGATGGTCTTGCCCACTCGGCGAGAGGGGTTTCCCAACGCCGCTCTCGAGGCCGCTTCAACGGGGATTGCGGTGATTACCACGCTCTCGACCGGTTCGCGCGACGCCGTAGTGCCCGAGGTGACGGGCCTGCTCATTCCGCCTGGTTTCCCCGAGGCGATCTCGGAGGCCGTGCTTGCGCTGCTGCACAATCCGGAGCGCAGGCGGCGCATGGGTGCGGCGGCCCGGGCCTGGATTCTAGAGCATTTTGAGGACCGGCACGTACTTGGGCTGACGGTGGACCATTACAAGAGTCTGCTGGAGCCGGCAACAGAGGCGCAAGGCCTTAGAGCAGCTATTGCACTGGCGGCGGATCGGCAGTAACCGTGGGAGCGGCGGCCTGAGGCGGCGCCTGCAGAGTGTGCGCTCCGTTGTCCGCGGCATGAAGTATTTCGCCAGGCGCAATGCCCAGGATCAGTGTGGCTGCCACGGCAAACATCAACGCAGCTCCCACCGCCAGTCCCACGTGCGGCCTGGGAATCGCGGCATGGCTCTCATCGTTCTGCGGCTGTTGCGCCGTGACCAGGGCCAGGCGCAGATAGTAGGCCGCAGCCAATCCCGAGTTGAGCAGGCCGATGATGGCCAGCCATACTGCGCCTCCGCCAACGGCTGCGGTGAAGGAGTAGAACTTGCCGAAGAATCCGCCGGTGAAAGGGATGCCGACCAGCGAAACCAGAAAGAAAATCAGCAGGGTGCCGAGCAGCGGCGAGCGGAAAAGCAGCCCGCGGAAGTCCTGCACGAAGGGATGCTTTTCTTCGTAGCCGCTGACCAGGGTGATCACGGCGAAGATGCCGACATTCATGGCAGCATAGGCTGCGGTGTAAAAGCAGGCGGCAGCGATGGCGCTGGTGGAGATTCCATCGGGCGTTGAGAGCCCCGCGAAGGCAGCCAGCAGATAGCCGGCATGCGCGATCGAGGAGTAAGCGAGCATGCGCTTCACATTTTCCTGGCGCAGCGCGGCCAGGTTGCCCACGGTCATTGAAAGGACAGCAATCACCCAAAGAAGCGGCGTCCAGAGAGCGTGCAGCGAGGGGAAGATCTCGTAGACCACGCGCAGCAGCAGAGCGAAGGCAGCGGCCTTGGGGGCTGTTGACATCAGCGCCACAACCGGTGAAGGAGCGCCTTCGTAAACGTCGGGTGTCCACAAATGGAACGGCGCCGCCGAGACTTTGAACAGAATGCCGACCAGCATCAGCGCCGCGCCGGCCAGAATCAAGGAATGATTCCGCGCTGTGGGCGCCAGCCGGGCAATTTCGTAGATCTGCGTGGTGCCGGTGGCGCCAAAGGTGAGCGCAACTCCGTAGAGAAGGAACGCCGTGGCAAAGGAGCCAAGCAGGAAGTACTTGATGGCGGCTTCCGGGCCGCGCGCCGTGTTCTTGCGGTATCCAGCCAGGACGTATGTAGCGATGGACGAGATTTCGAGCGCGATAAAGACCACCAGCAGTTCGACCGCGCCGGTGAGCAGGCACATCCCGACTGCGCCAAACACAATCAGCGCGTAATACTCGCCCTGGTGATGGCTGTCTTCAGGCAGCGTATCGAGCGAGAGCAGCAGCGCCACCAGCACAATGCCGCAGATGAGCACGTGAAAGAAGATGGTGAAGGCACTGGTCTCGACGGTTCCATAGAATCCCGCACCCTGGGGCAGGGAAAGCTGCCAGACGCTGGCCCAGATCGCGATCGTGGTTCCAATCGCGGCCACCCAGCCCAGCGAGCGACGCGGCGTTGTTGGCGGCAGCGACGCGTCAATCAGCATGATGGCTGCGCCGGTCAGTGTCAGGATGACTTCGGGAAGGATGCGGAAGATATCGGGAACGGAATTCACCGCGGGCCCTCCATTTCAGATGTGCTCGGCGTCTTGACAAGGTCTATGAACTGCACGTGTTGAGGATGTGGCCGCACGCCCTGCTCAATGGCCGGGAACCACAGCGACGGAGCCACGCCCATCACCAGCATCAGCACGGCCAGGGGCCACAGCACAATCAGTTCGCGCAGGCTCAGATCGCTTGCCGGTTTCGAGGCGACCAGCGCGCTCTCGGTCCCGTAGAAGATGCGTTGTATCAGCCACAGCATGTAGGCTGCGCCGAGAATGACACCCAGCGCGGCAGCAACGGTCCAACTGCGGCTCACACCGGTGAAGGTACTCGATAGGATCAGGAATTCTCCAACGAAGTTGTTCAAAAGCGGCAAGCCGATCATGGCGAGAGACGTAATCACAAACAACGTAGCGGTACGCGGCAGTTTGGCTGCCAGTCCGCCGTACGCGCCAATCTCGCTTGTCGAGTAATGATCGTAGAGATAGCCCAGCAGCACGAACAGTGCGCCGTCAATGACGCCGTGATTGAGAATCTGGTACACCGCGCCGGCTGAACCGGTGAGCGTGAACCCGTAGATACCGAGCACGATCAGGCTCAGATGGCCGAGCGAGGCAAAGGCCAGCAGCCGCCAGAAATCCTTCTGCACCAGGGCCAGGCTTGCGCCGTAGAGAATGCCGATGACCGCGAGGGCAACCAGATACGGAGCCAACGCCTTGGCCTGCTCCGGGAACAGCCCGATGTGGAAGCGAAGCATCGAATAGAGGCCCAGCTTGCCGGCGATGACCATGGCGAGAGCGACGGGCGCTTCGCTGTAGCTGTCGGCCAGCCAGCCGTGCAGCGGGAACACCGGCACCTTGACGGCGAAGGCGAACAGGAACGCGAACGCTACCCAGCAGAGCGGCCCGGCGGGAAAGTGGCCGTTCGCGATGAGAAGTTGCAGCGTGGCGAAGTCGAAGGTGTGGGTCTTGGTATAGAGCCAGAGAATCGCGACCAGCAGCGGCGCAGAGGGGATGAAGGTGAAGAGGAAAAACTTCATCGCGGCTTTCGGTCCGTCCTTGCGCCCATACATGGCGATGAGGATGGACATGGGCACCAGCGAAAGCTCCCAGAAGCCGTAGTAGAGCATCAGGTCAAGCGAGACAAAGACGCCGAACATGGCCGTCTGCTGCACCAGGAAGAGCGCAAAGAAAATCTTGCGGCGCTCGGTAATCGCATTCCAACTGGCGATGACTCCAATGGGTGCGAGCAGTCCGGTCAGCACTACCAGCCACAGGCTCAGACCATCCACGCCCACATGGTAGTAAATGGAACCGCTGTTGGCTCCGAGGCTGATCCAGGCTTGATTGATGACGAACTGAAAGCCGCCCTGTGCGAGGTCATAGTGGGCGGGCAGATGCAGCGCCAGGCCAAAGCCGATGAGAGACGTGAAAAGTGCAATCCAGTTAGGCAGCTTGGCGCGGTCCGGGACCAGAGCCACCAGCAGTGCGCCGGCCAGCGGTACCAGCAGAAGCAGCGTGAGAATCGATTGGTTGATCGTGTCCATTCTCAGTGCCCCATCACTTTCCAGACGAAGTCAATAGAAGCCGGCCAGACCGTGGGCCAGGGAACCACAAGGAACAAGAGCACAGCAGCAGCGCCCGCTGCCAGCCATGCGGCGTAGGAGCGGATATTGCCGGACTGCCAGCGTTGCAGCAGCGCTCCAGAGAAAGTGGCGATGCCGCCCAGCAGCCACGCCGCGCCGCCCAGGATGGCCTTGTCCACCACCCAGCCGAGTACATAGGTGGAGAAGGCCAGCAGCGGCTTGACGACCGTCGCGCCGTAGAACTCGTCCACGTAGTACTTGTTGGCGAGCAGCTTGTAACCAGCGGGTACCGCGGCGGCGAGTTCTGCCGGACGCTCGGTCCTCTTGCTATAGAAGAGATGCGCGACAAACCAGCCGATCAGAGCGACGGCGACGGCGACACCGCTGAGCACGAGATCGAGCGATTTTCCGCCTGGCGCGGTGGCAGGGTCAATCGTGGGGCCAGTCACAGAGGAGAGAAACCTGCCGAAGCGATCGATGCCGATCCAGCCGCCGCAAATGGAAAGCGCAGCGAGAATTACCAGCGGGCCGAGCATGGACCAGGAACTTTCATGCGGGTGCGCATCATGGCTGCGCGATTCACCGGTAAAGGTGAGGTACCAGAGCCGGAACATGTAGAAGGCGGTGAGTGCGGCGGTGACCAGTCCGACGAAATAGAGCACCTTGCCCAGCGAGCCCTGCTGGAAGGCCGAGTAGAGGATGGCGTCTTTCGAGAAGAAGCCGGCCCACGGCGGAATGCCCGCGATGGCGATGACGCCCATGGTCATGGTCCAGAACGTGACGGGCATCTTCTTGCGCAGGCCGCCCATCTTGCGCAGGTCCTGTTCGCCGCCCAGGCCGTGAATCACCGAGCCCGCCGCGAGGAAGAGCAGCGCCTTGAAGAAGGCGTGAGTCATCAGGTGGAAGATGGCCGCAGAGTACGCCGCAACGCCGCAGCCCAGGAACATGTAGCCGAGTTGAGAAATGGTGGAGTAGGCCAGCACGCGCTTGATGTCGGTTTGGACGAGTGCGATGGTAGCGGCAAAGAGCGCCGTTGCCGCGCCAATGATGGCCACTACGGAGAGCGCGAACAGCGAGTGATCAAACAGCACATGGGTGCGGGCGATCATGTAAACGCCGGCGGTGACCATGGTGGCCGCGTGGATGAGCGCGGAGACCGGCGTGGGGCCTTCCATGGCGTCCGGCAGCCAGATGTAGAGCGGAAGCTGCGCGGATTTTCCGGTCGCTCCCAGTAGCATGCAGAGCGCGGTTACGGTGAGCACGCCGCCGGTCCATGCGGGATTCTGTGCGAGCTTCAAGGCGATTTCACTGAAGGTGAGTGTGCCGAAGTTGGCCAGCAGCAGAAACATGCCGATGAGGAAGCCGAAGTCGCCGATGCGGTTGACGACGAAGGCTTTCTTGCCGGCGTCCGCCGCGGTCTTTTTCTGGAACCAGAAGCCGATCAGCAGATACGACGCGAGGCCCACGCCCTCCCACCCCACAAACATCAGCAGCGCATTGCCGGCCAGGACCAGCGTGGTCATGAAGAAGAGGAAGAGATTCAGATACGAAAAATAGCGCGCGTAGCCTCCGTCTTCTTTCATGTAGCCGACCGAGTAGATGTGGATGAGGAAGCCGACGCCGGTGACGACGAGCAGCATGACGAGCGAAAGCTCGTCAAGGACGAAGCTGAAGTCAACGTGGAGGGCGCCAAGGTTAAGCCACTGGCCATAGGTTTGCGTGTAAGGGAGAGCAACGGCGGGAGTGCCGATTCCAAACGCATCTACGGCGCAATGAATCACGACCCCGAAGGCCGCTAACGGAGCAAGTAACGCGATAGCAGTCACGACTCGCTTGGGCAGTCCGCGGCCGAACAGCCCGTTGACCAGAAAGCCAAGGAAGGGCAACAGCGGAATCAGCCAGAGATGGAGTGGTCCGTTCATAGTTTCATCAGGTCGATACGGTCGACGGCCAGGGTTGCACGAGCGCGGAAGACGGCAATGATGATGGCCAGACCCACGGCTGCTTCGGCCGCGGCCACCATCATCACAAAGAAGACAAAGATCTGACCTCGCACCTGGTGCCATTGGTGGGCGAAGGTGACAAAGGACAGATTCACGCCGTTGAGCATCAGCTCAATGGACATGAAGACAGTAATGAGATTGCGCTTGATGAGAAAGCCCAGCACGCCGAGCGAAAACAGGATCGCGCTCAGCATCAGGTACCAGGACAACGGAACTTCCTGCGAGAGAAAGGAGCTCATTTGCCCGCCGTCCTTTCTGTTGAACCGCTATCTGGCTCTCCAGCGCCGTGACGAGCCAGGGCAACCGCACCAAGAATCGCAATGAGGATCAGGACCGAAGTGACTTCAAAGGGTAGCAGCAGTTCGGTAAAGAGCACTCTGCTCAGGTCCGCCGTAGAAGTAATGCCGTCCGATAAGCGCGCAATGCCCAGTCCCTGCGCCTTCAAAATTACGGTGGAAAGGACGGCGAGAATGGCGACCACTGCCGGAAATCCAACTGCCCGCCAGGTGCGGCTCCCCATGGTGCGCTCTTCGCGGCCGGCATTGAGCAGCATCACCACAAAGGTGAAAAGCACCATGATGGCGCCGGCGTACACAATCACCTGCGCGGCGGCCAGGAACTCCGCTCCCAGCAGCAGGTAAAGCACCGCCAGCGAGGTCATCACCACAATCAGCGAGAGAGCGCTGTTGATGGGATGGCTCTGGAGCAGGAGGTTAATGGCCCCGGCCAGGCAAAATCCGCCAAAGACGACAAACAGAATCAGGTGCATTGTTCCCTAACGTGACCACTACGGCCGGCGAACATTTGCCGGCCGGTTGAAGGGAAGGCCTTTGGAGCATACGGCTCAGGCCCAGAAAATCCTTCCCGATTGTAAATGAGCGCGCTGCGATTGCTGTGTTGAAGCGCACTCATCGATAGGCAAGCCAGAGGCTTGTTCCGATAATGTTGAGAATGGCCAGCGGCATCAGGATGCGCCATCCGAAGTTCATCAATTGGTCGTAGCGGAAGCGGGGCAGCGTGCCACGCACCCACACATAGAGAAACAGAAAACTGAAGACCTTGAGCACAAACCAGAAGATGGAAAGGAACGCATTCACAAACTGGTTTTCAAACGGGCCCAGCAGGTTGCCCAGCGGGCTCGTCCAACCGCCCAGAAACAAGAGCGTGGCCACGCAGCCCACGGTGATCATGTTGGCGTACTCGGCCATGAAAAACATGGCGAATTTCATGGAGCTGTATTCAACGTTGTAACCGCCGGCAAGCTCACTTTCCGCTTCGACCAGATCGAAAGGCGAGCGGTTCGTTTCAGCATAGGCCGCGATGAGGTAGATGAAGAAAGCAAGAAACTGGAGGCCGCCGAAGATATTCCAAGTGAGAATCCCTCTGGTCGCCTGCTGCTCCACGATGACGCGCAGGTTGAGCGACCCGGCACGCATCACCACCCCCACCAGCGATAGACCCAAAGCCAGTTCGTAGCTGACCAACTGCGCTGAAGCACGAAGCGAGCCAAGCAACGCGTATTTGTTGTTGGAAGACCAGCCGGCCAGCGCCACACCGTATACGCCAATGGACGTGACGCCAAGAATAACCAGCAGGCCGATGTTGACGTCGGAAATCTGAAACATGTGCAGGCCGAGCGGAATCTTCGATGCAAACCATGGTCCAAAGATCGCGGCGAAATCGTGCAATTCAAGATTGGGCTCGCCAAAGGGCACTACGCCAATGGAGATAAGCGCGCATCCCAGCGCAAGAATTGGCGCGAGCAGATAGAGAGGCCTGTACACGCTGGTGGGGATGATGTCTTCCTTGAGGAATGACTTTGCCCCATCCACCAGCGGCTGCAGCAGGCCGAACGGGCCCACGCGGCTGGGTCCCCAGCGGTTCTGGATGCGCCCCACCAGCTTCCGCTCAAGCAGCACGGTGTAGGCGACGCCCAGCAGCATCACCACCGTCACCACGGCTACCTTCAGCAGGCTCCACAGGAAAAACGCGAGAATCGTCACTTGCTTCTCCTGAGCGAAACAGAGCGGAATCGACTAACCCGCAATGACCGTCGCTCAAATTTGGTAAAACTCACTTACAAAACTGCTAATCCGCAGCGGATTCTGCGAGTTCATGCGCCTGGTGCCGTTCGAGTTCATTGAGTGCGGGGCTGTAACGGCCCAGCGTTGCGGAGGTGAACAGCGTGTCGTGTGCGGGAACGATGGTGTCGATTCCAGTCGCGGTCAATGCCGACACCGGCACGAAACCCGGCTCCGTGCGCACATCGTTTCCACCAAAGAGATTGATTCTGTCCAGTGTATAGCCGGGGACGAGACGTTCGATTTCATCCAGCAGCGCAAGAGGATCGAAGGGGCTGAGCTTCGGCTCAAGGTTGTGGGCCGCGAGCCAGACGGAGTGACGGTCTGCCTCTCCCGAATGCACGCCACGCGACTGACCCAGATCGGCCGTGACGCTGCCTTTGCCGAAGGGAACCAGCGTCTTCACATCCACGCCCATGCTGCCTGCGAGGCGAACGAGGATCTCGAAGTCCGGCTTGACGCCTGCGCGATCGGATGCTTTCTTCACCAGTTGCACATCGCCATAAGTATTCGTGACGGTGCCGGACTTCTCGTAGAGGCTGGCGGCCGGAAAGACCACGTCGGCCAGCGCGGCTGTTTCCGTCAAAAAGATGTCCTGCACCACGACGAATGTGTCTTTCAAAGCTGCGGGATTGCCGCCGGAAGTTTGCACGGGGTTGGCGCCGACCACAAGCAGCGCGCCCAGTTCGCCTTTGCCGGCTGCTTCGAAGATCTGCAGCAGGCCCTTGCCTGGCGTTGCCGGCAGGCCCGCATATTCCGCGAACGCGCCGGGGACGTTGACTGGCACATAGCCGGGTAGCAGGTCAGGGAAGAGTCCCATATCCGCCGCGCCGCGCGAGTTGGCGTGATCGCCGAGATACGCAAAGCGAACATTAGCGCGCTTCAATCCCCACGCAACCAGCGATTCAATCGCCGCGCCGCGATATTCCGCGCCGAAGATCGCCACCAGCGATTCCTCCGCCTGCAGGGCCTTGGCGAAATCGGAATCTGCCGCGTCAAGTTTGGCCACGAGACCGTCGTAGGCGTCAAGCTTCAGCGTGGCCTTGGCCTGGCGTTCCAGCTTGATGCGCTTGGTGTTCGCGATATAGAGCCGCGCGTGATTCAGCCGAACATTGGTGCGGATCTCCCACGCCAGCAGCGGATGCTCTTCCGTCGTATCGCCGCCGACCAGAAGAATTGCAGGCGCCGCGGCGATGTCGCGCAGGCTTGCAGCCTTCTCCTTATGCCCGGCCAGCGCATGAGCAAATGCCGCATAGTCCGTGGTGCGCTCGTGATCAATGTTGTTGGTCTGAAGCACCGTGCGCGCGAATTTCTGCAGCAGGTAGTTCTCTTCGTTGGTAGTGTGGTTCGAGCCGATCACACCGATCGAAGAGCCGCCCTTCGCTTCGAGTACCTTCTTGAATCCAGCGGCCGCGGTGCGCAGCGCGTGTTCCCATGTGGCCGGTTCCAGCTTGCCTGCTTCGTTGCGAACGAGCGGCTTCGAAAGACGGTCGGGGCTCTCCACGAAATCGAATCCGAAGCGGCCCTTGGCGCAGAGAAAGTCACCGTTGATGCCGCTTTTGTCGCGGTTGTCGGCGCGAATGATCTCCGATCCGTCGTTGGATTGGCGTACGCCGAGCGTGACCTTGCAGCCGTCCGCGCAATGGGTGCAGACGGTGGAAACGTGGTTCATCTCCCAGGGGCGCGTCTTGTAGCGATAGCTGCCGCTGGTGAGCGCGCCCACCGGGCACACATCAATGCACATGCCGCACTGCTCGCAATCGAGCTGGCCCGTCTGGCCGTCGGCAGTGACGCTATTGGGAGCGATCACGGAGCTTGCACCGCGGTTCTGCACGCCCAATGCCCACACATCCATGCCCTCGCCGCACATGCGAATGCAGCGGTAACAGAGAATGCAGCGCGGGCGATCGTAGTAGACGGCCGGCGACCACTGCTGCTCGTCGCGATGATGCTTGGCCTCGGTGTAGAGGCTTTCGCCCGCGCCGTACTTGAAGGTCATGTCCTGCAGTTCGCACTCGCCACCGGCATCGCACACCGGGCAGTCGAGCGGATGGTTGCCCAGCAGCAGTTCGATCGTCGCCTTGCGCGCCTGGGCAATCTCAGGGGATTCGGTGATGAAGACCTGGCCCTCGGCAACCGTGGTGGTGCAGGCGGTTTGCAGCTTGGGCACTTTTTCCTGGCGAACGACGCACATGCGGCATGCGGCCTGCAGGCTGAGGCCGGGGTAATAACAAAACGCGGGAATCTCGATGCCTGCCTTGCGGCACGCGTCAATCAGCAGCGTCCCCGCGGGCGCCGTCAGTTTCTTTCCATCGACTATGAAGGTTACGTCTGGCATCGGGGTCCTATGCGGCTTGCGTTCTTTCAGTGAATGAACTGGATTGCGGAAGCGATACCGGAAGCCACTCCAGAAAATACTCCTTCGTCTCGTGGCCAGGATCGAATTCGTCGATGTTTACTGTCGTCGCCAACGCCTCTGGGATGGGTTCACTTGCCTTGGCAGTTTCGATCAAGTAAAGCTCGACCGCTTCCCGCATGTTGGCGCGCGTTTCTTCCAGCGTTTCGCCGAGCGAGCCGCATCCGGGCAGGTCCGGAGAAAATGCGCTCCAATTATTCGCTCCTTTTTCGTAAAACACCAGATATTCTCGCGTCATTTCAATCCCGCCTTCTTAAGAATACTGTGAAGCAATCCCTTCCCGACTGTCCCGTGCCGTACCAGCCGTCGCCTTCCAATATCCGTACAAGGTCTTGCGGTCTCAATTACTTTCTCGCGTTCTGAACCGCTCACTCCCGACCCTTAAATCACAGCCAGTTCAACATGTTTTGCGAACGGGCACGGTTTGCCGTTCAGGTGGTCTTCAAACTCCTTGCGGAACTTTTTCACAAAGCCCAGCGTGGGCATGGCGGCGGCATCTCCAAGAGGGCAGAAGGTGCGGCCGAGCATGTTCTCCGCGAGGTACTGAATGTTGTCGATGTCCTTGGCCACGCCGAATCCTGCATGAAACCGCGTCAGCGACTTCTTCAGCCAGTCCGTTCCTTCGCGGCAGGGAATGCACCAGCCGCAGCTTTCATGCGCGTAGAAGCTGATGGTGCGCAGTGCGAATTCAACGATGCAGGTCTGGTCGTCGATCACCACCACCCCGCCCGAGCCAAGCATCGAACCCGCTTTGCCTACCTGGTCGAAGTCCATGCCGAGATTTTCGATTTCGTTCGGCAACAATACGGGCGTCGACGATCCGCCGGGGACGACCGCCTTCAATTTGCGTCCTCCGCGAATGCCACCGCCGACCTCGTAGATCATCTTCTTCAGGTTGTAGCCCATCGGCAACTCGTACACGCCGGGCCGTTCCACGTGGCCGCTGATGGAGAAGAGACGCGTGCCGCCGTTGCGCTCCGAGCCCGCAGCCGCATAGGCTGCCGCGCCCATCTCGATCACATGCGGAACGCTGGCGATGGTCTCCGCGTTGTTGATGACTGTAGGTCCGCCGTAGAGCCCGACGACGGCAGGGAACGGCGGCTTGATGCGCGGAACGCCGCGCTTGCCTTCGAGCGACTCCATCAGCGCGGACTCTTCGCCCACTTCATACGCGCCCGCGCCGGTCTGCGTGATGATCTGGAATTCAATATCCGACCCGAAGATGTTCTTGCCCAGAAAGCCCTTGGCATACGCATCGGCGACGGCCTTGTCCATGATATCGAGCAGGTAACGATACTCGCCGCGCAGATAGATGAAGCCGAGCTTGGCGCCGATGGCCAGGCCGGCAATGATCGTACCTTCAATCACCGCATGAGGATCGTGCAAGAAGATCAAGTGATCTTTGCAGGTTCCCGGCTCGCTCTCGTCGCCGTTGACCAGCACATACTTGGGCTTGGGATTCTGCTTGGGAACGAACGACCATTTGAGGCCAGTGGGAAAGCCCGCGCCGCCGCGCCCACGCAGGTTCGAAGCCTTCATCTCGTTGATGATCCACTCCGGCCCCTGCGCCAGGCACTTCTTTGTGGCTTCATAGCCTCCGAGTTCGAGATAGCGATCGATGTTGGCCGCGCCCTTGCCGAAGCGGCTGGTCACGATCTTCACTTCATCGGGATGGGAAACAAGCCTAGGCATGTTTGTCCGTCCCTTCTGCAATTGCTTTCCCGCGATAGCCGGCCAGAATGCCGGGCACGTGGTCGGGACTGAGCTCGTCGTGGAAGTCGTAGTTCACTTGAATGGCGGGAGCCCAACAGCATGCGCCGATACACTCGACCTCTTCCAGTGAGAAGACGCCATCCGCAGTCACGCCCTTGTGGCCAATGCCAAGCTCTTCCTGGAAACGCTCGTAGACGTCGTATCCGCCGCGCAGCATGCAACTGATGTTGGTGCAGACCTGCACGTTGTACTTGCCGGCCGGCTTGAAACGCAGCATGGAATAGTAGGTGGCCACGTTGCGCACGTCGAGTTGGGTAATGCCGATGCGGGCCGCAACTTCCGCAATCACAGCGTCAGAGAGATAGCCAACCTCGTCCTGCGCATAGAGCAGCATGGGAACCAGCGCCGACCGCTTCACGGGATACTTCAGCACCAGCGCGTCAAAGCGCGCTGCGACCCTGGGCGAGAATAAAGTCATCGTTTCCGGGCTCATTGTTTCAACTCCAGCATCAGGTCCCGCGCCCATCGTTCGGCTGCCATATCCATCGCTTCCTCGTCTACCGGGCCACGCAAATCGCCGGCCTCCGTCAGTTCCAAACTCTCACCGCGCCCGTCTTCGCGCTGCCAGCGCACTTGAGCGCCATCGCGCCTCAGGTCCAGCCACTGCTCGCCGTGCCGCACTAAAATTCGATCTTCGCCCAACTCCACCGTCGCCTGGCGATTGCCGTTCAATCCATGCGCCGCGGTGTAGCTGCGGAGCAGGGAAGCAAGCGATACCCAAAGCTCGACGTACAACTGATCCTGGTTTGCGGAGGGTTGGTTTTCGATCCGTTCATTCTGTTCCAACCCGCATTCCCTCAGGGGCTAAAGCCCCGTTTCTTTTCTACCCTTTTCGGCACGACTAAAGTCGTGCCCTTTCAAAGCCCTGGACGATTCGAAAGCCCCTAGTCCCTCGGCCAGTAGTCCCTATTCCCTACCTGTCGATCTCTCCCAGCACAATATCAATCGAACCAACCACGGCCACCACATCGGCCAGCATGCGCCCCCGGCACATGGTCTCAAGCGCCTGCAGCGTGGCAAACGACGGATAGCGCATGTGTACGCGATAAGGCTTCGCTGTCCCGTCTGAAACCACGTAGTAGCCCATCTGTCCGTGCCCCGATTCAATCCCCTGGTACACTTCGCCCGCCGGCACGGCAAAGCCCTCGGTCACAATCTTGAAGTGATGGATCAGCGACTCCATCTGCGTCTTCATCTTCTCGCGATCGGGCAGCACAATCTTGGGCGCATCGGCCTTGATCGGCCCTTCGGGCATGCCGTCCAGCGCCTGCTGAATAATCTTCGTGCTTTCGCGCATCTCCTCGAATCGCAGCAAATACCGCGCCCATACATCGCCGTCGGTTGAAGTCGGCACCTTGAAATGGAATTTCTCGTAACTCGAGTACGGCATGTCGCGGCGAAGATCGAAATCGATGCCGGACGCGCGCATCACCGGGCCTGTCACTCCAAGAGCGATGGCGTCTTCTTTCGAGAGATAGCCAACCCCCTTGAGCCGGTTCACGAAGATCGGATTGCCGGTGAGCAGGTTGGAATACTCGTCGATCTTTTCGGGGAACGTATTGATGAATGCCTGAATGCGGGCGAACATGTCCAGCGGCGGTTCCATCGCCAGGCCGCCGATGCGGAAGTAGCTGGTCATCATCCGCTGTCCCGACACCATTTCGAAGATGCGCAGAATCTCTTCGCGCTCGCGGAAGGTGTAGAGGAAGACCGTCAGCGCGCCAATGTCCATGGCGTGCGTGCCCAGCCAGATCAAGTGCGAGTTCAGGCGGGTCAACTCGGTCAGCAGTACGCGAATCCATTGACCTTTTTCGGGAATTTCCAACTGAAGCAGCTTTTCGACCGCCAGGCAATAACACAGATTGTTGGCCATGGGGCCCAGATAGTCCACCCGATCGGTGAGCGGAACCACCTGCTGATAAAACTTGGCCTCGCAGGTCTTCTCAATACCGGTGTGCAGATAGCCGATTTCGGGATAAAGCCGGACAATGATCTCGCCGTCGATCTCCAGCACCAGCCTCAGCACGCCGTGCGTGGAAGGATGCTGCGGTCCCATGTTCAGGACCATGTGTTGATCTTTGGCGCCTTCGGCTCGCGGAGCTTCCAGGATGGGTGTACCAATCGTGTCGGTCATTAGCGGTACCCCTCCACCGGATAGTCTTTGCGCAGCGGATGGCCAACCCAATCGTCCGGCATCATGATCCTGCGCAGATTCGGATGGCCCTCAAAGCGAATGCCGAACAGATCGAAGACTTCGCGCTCGTAGTAGTTGGCTGCCGGCCAGACGGGCGTGATGGATTCAACCGACGCGCTGGCCTCATGCACCAGTGCGCGCAGGCGAATGCGCTCCTTATACGTGTGCGAGAGAATGTGATAGCTCAACTGAAAACGCGGCGAGGAAGGGAACCAGTCGACCGCGGTCATGTCTTCAAAGAAGTTGTAGCCGGCGGCCTGCACGGTTTGGGCCGCGGCGCGGATCTGGTCGGCTGCAACGGTGAGGGTCAACTCATTGCGGTCGAACGTCGCGTCGGTGAGCGCCTGCGCGTTCCATTCAAGGATGGCTTTGAGCGCCGGGTGATCGGCAAGGCCCTCAAGCACAGCTGCCTTGCCGATGAATGAGTTGTTTGCTGTCTGGCTCATTTTTTAGAGGTCCGCCCTGTCCTTGCTCCAGTTGAGGATGCCCTTGCGCACAATGTAGTAAAGTCCCACCGCGACAAATCCGAGATAAACCAGCATCTCCCAGAAGCCGAAGAGCCTGCTTCCTGTGATGTGATAAAGCTGGCGGTAGATCACCGCCCAGGGCATCATGAAAACCGCTTCCACGTCGAACAGGATGAACAAAACCGCGACCATGTAAAAGCGTACGCTGAAGCGGCCGCGCGCGTCGCCTACAGCCACAATCCCGCACTCGTAGGCGGCCAGCTTGGTCTTGGTATTGCGGTGCCGCCCGACGAACCAGGAGGCTACAACCATCCCCACGCCAAGCCCGAATGCAGCGAGAATCTGCATGAGAAGCGGGAGGTACTGCCAGTAGTAGGGGGTCATCGTCGCCCTGTCCGGAAAAAATCCGTTGGATTGCCCTCGCTCGGCCGCAACCGCGAACAGCTCCGATCAAAAGAGGACGCTGGTTTGAGATTAGGTTTTCAGGCTCATCCCGTCAAGGCAGACAGGGTGAAGAGACGGGGAAAAACATGGCGAGAAAAGCGGAAATGGCCTGATTGCGCAAGGGCCGCACCCATTTGCAGATTATTTCGTTCCAGTGCGCAACTCTTGATTGGAGACGGAATCAACGGAGTGCGGGCAGGTTTGGCCCAGGCAGCCGAATCTGCTGTTCGCTGGGGACGGATTTCAGACCAAGAAAAGGTGGGTGCGGTACGTCACATCCATTCCCGAAACAGAACCTGATAATCCCAGTGTTCAAGGTTGGGACACGGTACCTTTGTCATCTGAAAAAGTAAGGGCAATGGCCGAAGAACAAGGTGAGGATGGACACCATGGCAGCTTCCACAACGACCGGCTTCGACATTCCCGCTTCTTCCCAGGCGCCCGCTGTCTATGCAAGCGCCCCGCGTCCGCGCCGCATCACGCCCCGCGCCGGCCACGCCCTTGAAATCCTGGGCCACGCAATCGAGTATCTCGCCGACGAAATTGTCCACGACGGCATCTCTCTTGCGGCTGACAATGAGCGGGTAAGGGCAGTGCAGTTGTTGATGGCGCTCAATCGCCAGGTCTATTTCGAATGTCCCGAATTGCCGACGTTCCGCGAGCGTTGCCGGTCGTTCCTGCACCTCTAGAATCAGCCGTTTCTACTGACCGAGAGCAAGCACCGCAAAGAGAATCAGCCACGCCAGGCCCATGGTGTGCCAGTACCAAGCCGTTGCGTCGACGGCCACCTGCCGGTACTCGACGCGTTTAAGGAATCTCAAAGTCGCCAGACACAGCGCCAACGCCAGGACGCCGACGACCAGGTGCGCAGCGTGCAGGCCGGTGATCATGTAAAAGAAATAGCTCGCCGGCGTAGAGTGTCCGTCGAAGGCGAATCCCTGGGCCGTCAACTGCCTCCAAGCAATCGCCTGTCCGGCAAGGAACAGGGAGCCAAAAACGAGCGTCGCGCCCACCCAAGGCAGGGTGCGGCGCAGCGCCGGCTGGCCGAGTCCGAGCCACTCCTCCAGCACATCGATCTCGCGAAAGATGCTCGTCCGCGCCCATTCCATACTCAGGCTGCTCAGCAAAAGCACCGCTGTATTCAAATACAGGATCGGCGGCAACTGCACCGGATGCCAGTCGCCGATGGGCTGCATCGTACGCGGATCCATGTGAAAGCCGGCCTGGCGCGCATAGAAAGCAACCACCAGCACGGCGAAAAAAACCATGTCGGTGGCAAGGAAGAGAAAGACGAAAAAGCGAATGCGGTGAAGGAGTTCGCGCGGGCCCCTGCGTTCATTTTTCCAGTCGTCGTCTCCGCCGCCGCCCCCGCCGCCGGTCGGCCGACGGTCCACGGGCGGCTTTCCGCCGATTCCCGGTTCTCTCCGTTCCGCTTCCGCGGATGTTGGCGTAAAAATGGACGGCATCCAGAGCCTCTGTGGAAATGAGATTACTCCACTTTCCATTCGACGCGTCCGAAATCCAAGAGGATGGATGCAATTTGGTGGCAATCTTTAAATTCAGTTCAGGTCGAAGGCCCGATTCAGGCAAAGTTGTCTATTTTTTGCGCGCTTCGTTCACGATTTCGACAAACAATCGGTGTACCCGCCGATCGGGGGAAAGCTCCGGGTGAAACGTCGCCGCCAACACCGCTCCCTGTTTGACCAGCGTCGGGGAGCCGTCGCGGAGGGCGAGAACTCTGACGCCTGGGCCGGTCTCGACGATGCGCGGGGCGCGAATGAAAACCATCTCCAGCGGGCCGCCGGCCAATTCAGTCTCCGCGTTCAGGATGGCCGAGTCGATCTGGCGGCCATAGGCGTTGCGCTCCACGACGGCGTCCAGCACGCCGAGACTGCGCTGGGCCGGGTTGCGCACCTCCCGCGCCAGCAGAATCGCGCCCGCGCAGGTGCCAAAGACCGGCTTTCTGCCGCAGAACTCCCGCAAAACCTCAAAAAAGTTGAGCTTCTCAAGGAACCGAAGGATGGTGGTGGACTCGCCGCCGGGAAGAATGAGCCCGTCCAGCGCAGCCAGCTGGTCCGGCTTGCGCACCTCAACCGGCTCCGCGCCCGACTCGGTGAGCGCCTCGGCATGCGCGGCGTAGTCGCCTTGAATGGCCAGAACGCCGATGCGCGGCCTGTCCGCGTCCAGGAGAGGATCCTGTCTCTTTTCTGTACTTGTCAATAGGATGCTCCGCCCTGGGCCGGGGTCAATCGACAGTGCCTTGAGCGGCAAGCGATTCCCCCAAGAATAATTTTACCCGTTTGAAGTGTTTCGCGTCGGGCCTGGCTTGCGCAGGCGCGACAGGCGTTTCGGCCACGCAGTTCTACTGATATGATTTCAATGAGGCCTTTGTGGCGTTGGAGCCTCCCGTGGGCGGTTAGCTCAGTTGGTTAGAGCGCCTGCCTTACAAGCAGGATGTCGGGGGTTCGAGTCCCTCACTGCCCACCAAAGATTAGTTCTACGCCGTTCGAAGAAGTCCAATAATCGAAACAAGACCCAATAAACACAGGTATTCTGTGAATTTTTCCGTTCCAGGCGGTACTATGGAAGCCAGGCGCTGCGGGGGTATTTCGGGGGGTATCTTTCCTCTGGTCAGGGGGTACTTTCGGCGGCGATGCTTTTGGGGAGGTAAAAATGCCGCTGACAGATGTAGAGATTCGCAGGGCCAAGGCGAAGGAGAAGGCATATCGCATGAGCGACGGCGGGAGCCTTTATCTTTGGGTCACTCCAGCAGGCGGAAAACTGTGGCGATGGGCGTACACGCATGAAGGCAAGGAAAAGCTCATGGCCTTCGGAAAGTACCCGGATGTGCCTCTCGCACTAGCCAGGGAACGCCACGCCGAGGCTCGCAGACTGCTCGCTATTGGCCTTGATCCGATGGTGCAGCGGAAGGCGGCAAAGAACGCAGAAAAGATCGCGGCCGAAAATTCCTTCGAGACGATCGCGAAACTCTGGTTTGACCATTGGCGTGCTGAGAAGAGCGCGCAGCACGTCGACGCGACGCGGAGGCGCATGGACGCAAACATCCTTCCGTTGCTTGGTGCGCGCCCCATCACTGAAATTGAAGCTCCTGAATTGGTCACGATGGTCAAAATGATCGAGGGCCGTGGTGCCGCTGATCTGGCAAAGCGGGCAATGCAGAATGTCGGGCAAATCTTTCGCTACGCCATTGCCCACGGATATGCGAAACGTAATCCAGCAAGTGAGATTCGGCCAGCCGATGTTTTGAGACCAACCCACAAGACAAACCTTGCACGGATCGACGCCAAAGAGCTCCCGGCGTTGTTGAGGTCGATGGAGGTATACCAGGGAACTCATGTAACCCGATTAGCGATGAAGCTCATGGCGCTGACTTTTGTCCGTACGAGCGAACTGATCGGTGCCAAGTGGGCAGAGTTCGATATGGAAGCCGCCCGTTGGGACATCCCTGCCGCACGAATGAAAATGCGCGACCCGCACATCGTTCCCCTCGCCTCGCAGGCAATCGAAGTCCTGGAAATGCTGCGCTTGCTAACTGGATCAAGTGAATGGCTCTTTCCCGGGGACCGTAGCAGCAAGAAGCCCATGAGCAATAACACTATTCTTGGAGCCTTGAAGCGCATGGGGTATAAAGGCCGAATGACCGGGCACGGCTTCCGAGGGCTGGCATCCACCATCCTGCACGAGCAAGGGTACCCGCATGAACACATCGAACTGCAGCTAGCGCATGCTCCACGTAACGCTGTTAGTGCCGCCTACAACCACGCGCTTTATCTTGAGCCGCGCGCCAGGATGATGCAAGAGTGGGCGAACTTCTTGGAGCGAACTCAAAGAGGCGGAAAGCTATTGCCGTTCAGGGGAAGCGCAGCCTAAATGAATCGGGTGATTGCGAATCCGGCGCTGCTCCAGCTCCGCCGCGAGTTCTTAGGCAATGCCCTCACAACGCAGGTCCGGGCGGATTTCCTCGACAAGCGTCGCGATCTGCTAAAGCCGGCGAACCCATGACGGCGCGGAGCGGAGTCAAGCAGCAGAACGCGATGCCTGTACGCGTTCTACGGCCCATTGCCTGATCTCGGATTTCACCCAAGCGACTGCGCGCGGTCCGAGGCGGACAGGCGCGGGAAAGCTCTTTTCCTTAATCAGCGCGTACAGGCTGGTCTTCGAGAGCCCCGTGACGGCCTTCACTTCAGGCAGCCGGATAAATGTCACGTCGTCCATGATGCTCGACGACTTATTCACTGTTTGATGCGGCTCTAGCCGGGTGCTTACGGCCGAGCCGCGCATTGGCTCAAACGTGGGTGTTTTGTATATGGGAGCCGGATTTCTCACGAAACCTCCTAAGTGGACGGTTGTCCAACTACTCATGTGTTTAGGATGGATTCGAATCTCAGTCAAATTTCCAAGATCTCGCCATAGAGCTTATTCCGCGTCGGAATTTGACCGAATTTCAAGATTGAAGGATTCTCATCCTCGGAATTGCTCCCGAAAAGGGTTGGCGATCAAATGAATTTTCGGCGTTTTCGTCCGATGTTCTGAGCGAGTGGCCAAAAGGGATCCAGTTGAAGGACACGCTTGCCCGGGTGAACGGCTGCTCGCTCGCGGCTTACGTTGCTTGGTTCTGCGTGCGAAGGAAGACACAAGAAGAAACCACGGGTAATTCAAATCATGGATTGAGAGAGGAGTGAACGCAATGCGAATCACGAAGGAAGAAGTTGTCGCGGGTCATTCTGCAATGCGGGTGCGTGGGTTTCTCAGGAGGTTCGAGCGCGGTTTTTTCATGCACACAGCAGCTGAGAGCCTTATGCGACTCAATTCAAAGCAGGCAGCAAAGTTCATCAACGATTTGGTCGCGCTCGAATTCATTGAGCCCACAATGCCGTTTGGGGATGAAGCAGCCTTCCAGGTTGCAACGCGAGGTCATGCATTTTCGAATGCAACTGCCGCGAAGCCTATTTCTCGAGGAACAGCAGAACGGGTCCTAGGAGAGTTCGTGGATCGCGTGAATGCTGTAAATGCTTCGAAAGAATATGCGTTCATCGTCAAGAGCGCCGTTCTGTTTGGCAGTATGCTTTCATGTGTGGAAAGGTTGGGTGATGTTGATGTCGCTATTGATCTGCGACCCCGAATCTCAGATACCGCCAAGTTCAGACAGCAATGCGACCGTCGCAGGCATTTGGCGGAACAACGCGGAAGGGCATTCCCCACGGTATTTGAATGGGCGACATGGCCTCAGAAAGAAGTTGTGCTACTGCTGAAGGCGCGCACTCGTAGCCTAAGCCTGCATGAATTCGATCAATTAACGGAGATGGAAAATCTTCGCTATCGCATACTTGTTGGGGACGCCAGTTTAATAGCCAGCCAGATTCCTGCCGGATGTGCTGTATGAGGATATTGTGCTTTGGAATGATGGGTTTGGCTGATGGACAGCCATTCAAGTGAAGGGAGGAAAGGAAAGCATTCGGCTGTTAACCGAAGGGTTGTAGGTTCGAGTCCTACCTGAGGAGCCAATAAAATCAAGCACTTGCAAGGCTTCCGGAACCCCAAAATCCCCAAATAATTGGCAATTGTGGTGGATTTTGTGCCGTAGCCATATCAACGTCCAGGCAGTACTGGTAGCATCCTGTCTCACCTCCTGCCGCAAGACGCTCCTCCCGCTCATCAAGCCTACCCTTTCCCGCAACAGCCTATCCGTGTCCCTCGCGGCTGCTCAACGGTAGTGCGTCCGCTTTGCGAACTCGCCTGATTTTTGATCGAAATCCGATTCCGGTGGAGACTGCTTCTCCAAGTGGCAGCCCGGCGGGCGATCGGATCAGGCAGCGCTTTGCCGGGCCTTACCCCCGCGATCGGGAGAAGGATGAGGCGAATTGATGCTTTTCAGACGGAGCAACATCTGGTGGTACGACTTCTCGTTTAGAAATCAACGAATTCGCGAATCGACCCACTCGCGTTCGAAAACCGTTGCCAGGGAGGCCGAACAACAGAGACGGCGCGATCTCGAACGCGGTATCCACAACATCACCGAGGTCCAGCAGAACCGTATCCGTGCCCTTGCTGACATCGCTGAGCAGTATCTAGCCGATTACCGGCTGCGCTATCGCGGCGTCACCTTCGCTGAGTATGCGATCGGTCATGTCGTGCGCCTGCTCGGCGACAAACTCGTCGTTGATATCGATGATG
>Ga0302266_10000341_pt1 | contig 47827 bp, 40 predicted proteins | sample III_Bog_E1_2_FD_194559 | JGI IMG/M metagenome (GOLD analysis project Ga0302266, IMG submission 194559) | Peat permafrost microbial communities from Stordalen Mire near Abisko, Sweden - III_Bog_E1_2 | ecosystem: Environmental > Terrestrial > Soil > Wetlands > Peat | place: Sweden: Abisko...
AAAGGCTGCTGTGTGATTCCGGCGTGGACGGCGGCTCATCGTTCTCCTCGTTTCTGCCATCTTACATGGCGGTAAGAGAACGGAACTCCCACTTATCCCTCTGTCCGATTTTCCGGGACCAGCTCAAGCCAACTAGATCGCAGGTCATCGGATCATGAAAGTTCCAATACGCTATTGAATAATCTGCAGATATGCAAGCAACGTTGCCTCGGCAGTCTTGCCCCAATTGTACTCAGTCTTAATCTTGTGGCGTAGCGTGTTGTTTGCTGGAGCAGCGTAAGCTTTTAAGACTGCCTCTCTGATAGATGTCTCCGAACCGGGATCACAATAGTACGCCATATCGTCGAAGTATTCCTTGGTGTCGCCTTCATCCGTAATGACCAGATTGCATCCGTTGATTCCCGCTTCCAGTGAAGACAGACCCGTAGTTTCCATCCAACTGGCCAGTACATGTACCTTCGCATCTCGATAATATGGCTCAAGATCGTCTTGTTTCACATGACCTGCGAAATGCACATTTGGACCAGCCTCGCGCTTGATCTGCTCATAGTAACCGCGTGCATTTGGTGTTGGAAGTCCAGCGATTACCAACGGAAGGTCAGACCCATTAAGCGCACGAATAAGTCGCAACTGATTCTTACGCGGAGAAATATTTGCCACACAAAGCACAGTGGTGCGTCGTTTATTATCATCCATCTCCGCATATTCTGCGCGAGAATCAAACATATTCTCATCTACAGCATTGGGAACTACAACGTACCGCGCCGACTTAGCTTGCGGAAAGTCTCGTAGAACCCTTTTCCACTCGGAATGTGAATTTGGCAGCGATACTGAAGTCATTCGCATAACTTCATTCTGTAATTGATGATGCCCATGTTTGAGCAAAGCCCAAGAACCAGCGTGCCATTCTCTGTTGACAACTCCTCGTGCAATAACCTTCAGATACTCAAGGATATTGTTGGGTAATATGCGCGAGACAACGCCAAATGCGCCGGCGCGTGCGTAACCATCATAGTCGGAACTACTTAGATAGATGGTTGATAATGCGATTGGCTTACCCTGTTTCTGGGCATTGCGCGCTTGCATATAAACTTCCTGTGGTCGAGTTAGATTGAAAAGATGTACGATGTCCCAGCCAGAAAGATCAGGCTGCAACTCAGTAGAGATCTTGCATGTGACGCCTCGTTGCTGAAGCGCCTCAGCGGTTTTGCAAATCTGAACGGTATCTCCCCCGGGTACGGTAAAAAGTGAAATCCGACTTTGCATCAATACTCGCATGTATTCTCCGCTTCTGGGTCTGGTACCAAACTAAAAATGCTTGGCACCATGTTAATGTGCCTGTTCATTATTAATGTTCATATCTGGAAAAATGTTACCAAAGGCGAGAAACCACATAATGTATTCTTGAATGTTGGTCATATAGCTTCCCGTGAGTTGTGCTATAAAAACAACAACAAACATCGAGGTTCTGAAAGTGTTGTTGTAAACCTTGGTGCGGTAGAACAGATAAAACTCCACGAGAAACCGAAGTAACAAACCGATAATGCCAAAATCAGCAAGTGTCAGCGCGCTTGAGTTTGGAATTGTATCGCGAGTTATACCTGACAAATCGAAAGCTTCGGTGCTGTTCTTTATTTGTCCTGGTCCAGCACCCCACCATAAACTTCTTTCAGATGCCTCAGCATATGCGCGAATAAACGCATAGGTAGTTCGTGTTGAGGTGGAACTGTCAACACCGTTGGTAACTTGAAAGACCCGAGCCGAGATTGTGTTATTTGTGGCTAGAATGGCTAATAGAATTAAGGCTGCTGACGTAATTGCTAAAAATGTACTAGGCCGTCGAAGAATAGATTTATCTGTGAGTAGAATTGAGGACCCAATTCCAGCCACTGCCATGCTTATTCCACCGAATGATTGGCTGAGAAGCAATGGGATGGAAATCATAAGCAGCAGGAGGGTATTCAAAAAAGATGTCTGTCGTAGCAACCGCAATACAGAGTAAATTAGCAGTGGGAGCATGAGCAATGCATAGGCTGAGGGCTCGAGAGACAGAAGATTGAGCCGTAGAATATCTGATCCTTTTACGGAATTGGGATCATATGCCCATAATAAATATTTAGCCGGGGTAGGGAAAAGAAGTAGAGCCACTAAAGTTGCTAGAAAATTAAAAACAATTAGATTCACGAAAAGGCGTGAAAGATCAGCGACACGAGTTAAGGAGAAACACAAGGCGTAGGATGATATGTAAACCGCGCAGAGTTGTCCGGCAGAAAGAAGATAGTCTCGCGGAGAAGAAATTCCGTTTAATGCATGTGCAATAAAAAAGGGCATTAATATGGCAAAGAAAGTGAGTAGAATCCAGCGGCGCTTGGAGAACAGCAGCGTTATATATAATATCGGCGACAAAAGTGTTGTATAACACAGTCCATTATGTACTCCCGCAAAATTAAAAAAGAAGTATAGGGCTGCAAGCGGAGCGTATTTATGTACGCTCCAGAGCGAAGCAGGCCGGAACAAGCAAACTGCCCGCACCGGGGCACCTTCCTCACCCAGAACGATTTGCGGGTTGATTGTTTGCTGGATATTGCCTTGCATGTCAAACTCCGTTCTGCATGAAGCGCCTGGATGCTAAGAAAGTGGGTTACTTCCAGGAGTGAATGTCGCTCTGCTTCCTCAGAGTGGAGATGTGTGCGCAGTACTTCATCAATGCCGTATATTTGTCTGGCCCAAGCCCTCTAAGTATTAAACGGAACAGTGCATGAATAATACGAATGCGAGGATCCTTACTTGAGAAAGTTCGTGAACTATATCCGCTGGTCTTATCGTGATTGCCTAGAGTCCGAGCTTTCTTGGCTGCTAGATAAAATCGAGAAGTACTGGAAAAAGGATTCTCGTTGGGGTGCATATGATATGTAGAAGCGAAAAATGCTCTGGTAAGGCGATTGATATATTGACCGTTGTCAAACGTAGCATAGGCATACTGTATCTTACTCATATCATGATAGCCATGTCTGACCAGTGATGCACGATAACTTTCAAATATTCCACGCAAATCGGGGCGGCTTACCAGCGTAAGAGCATCGCTATTCTTGGATATTCGGTCACCTGCGTCAACCGCTATTCCGCTGAAGTGATAGAACTCTAGTGGGAAACTGTTATTTACGTACAGTATTCCATCTACGCTGGACAAGGTCCTTTCATGTAGATTCCAATATGCCATGTTGCATCCGAGAGACTTGAGAATCTTTACCCTGTCGAAAAGACATGGAACAAGATTGATCCATTTCTGATCAACAAACATCCCCGAACGGGGTTCGTTGTAAGCGTAGTCGAGGCAGCGTTGTTCCCACCAACTCAAAAAACGCAGGGATTCCTTGCTGTTATCGATTGCGATGAACCCCAAATTAAATACACCACCCATGAGCAGAACCACTTCTGCTTGCACATCTGTGGGGTTGGGAGAAAGTATGTGGGGTGTTATTACGATGCTGTGATCCCGCAGCGCATCGAATACTGAATGCAGGGGCTGGAATACCTGAATGTCCGGATCAATGTAAAGCAACTCAGTTACACCGGAATTCAAAAGCGATTTCAAGAGGGTGGGCTTCACATTGGTATTCAATGCAAGAATGTCATATTTAAAGGCCACAGAGGAGAAGTCAGGAATTGCAAGATCCTCGACTAAGATGACTTCGAATTGTTCTTTGGAAAGATCAATGCCATTAGGAACACGGTCCACAATGAGCACCACAAAGCGATGGTCCGGATGGTGGCGCAGATAGGACTCACATAGAACTCGGGCATACGGAAGGTAGTTGAGCGAAACTATGGTGCAGGCAGCTTTTGTCATTTAACTGGGACCCACTTCTGAAGAGTAAAATCGTATGTTTTGGTTGGACGTGCGGGTGATCCTACGGCTATGCAAAATGGCGGAATAAACCCTGTTACGAATGAGTTTGCACCGATGATGGAGCCCTCTCCAATGACAGACCCAGGCCCAATCACAACACCATCACCTATCCATACATTGTCACCTACAACCACTGAGAGATCACTGGATAATGAGCGCTGATATGGTGCTAGCGTAGGATCAGAGCCTTTTCCTCGGTAAGTTCCATGATTGTGGTCTATGATAATCACTTTGCTACCGATTAGCACACCGTTACCGATTTGTACTGAATGTGCTGCTGCTATGTGACTCCATCGGCTAATGGCAACATCATCTCCGATAATAATACTTGGGTTGTAGAAAGTTCCATTATGTTCGTGTATGGCCTCCATCCATAGTTCCCCTGCTGCGGAAAAGTTCTTTCCCAGTTGAATATAGGACAGGCCACGTAGGTGACAATTAGGACCCAGGTAGATCGTTGGACAGCGCAGAACTCGCCTCAGCATGAGGCGGCGAAACTGTACTGCTGCCCGGCGCCGTAACTCTGTGAGAAAAATGTAAACGCCGTTGATCTGGATAAAGCGCAGAATGCGCGAACGTTTGTCAAATATGGATACAGACATTAGGGCTTACCAGGGAAGACGAGTGAGTTTTGTGAATTTGTTGGAGATGCGCAGCACATACGTCCAAATACGCAACGCGGGCAAAGGTAAGGCGCAAATCAGATATGCATAAAACCATAGGCGCGGATTGGGTGCCAAGGATGTGTAAAGGGTTGAAAGTGCCAAGCGACTCTGGTTTGTCTGGCGAAGCACGCGCAAGCGAATAAGATACTGCGGAAAAAAAATACGTATCGAACCGTTCAAAATAGCATTCTGTGCGCGTGGCAAGTGAAGCCATAGGCGGACAACTTCTGTCAGGTTTACACCAAATACCTGAAAAATATTGTAGGCCACAGTTTCGTTGCCGGTCGCAGCAATTAACGGGTCTTGGATGAGTAAGCTTCGACGGTGATTATTCATCGCGGTAAAGTATGGTCCTAGCTGTATGAGGCTTGTGTTTAGCAAACTTTCGAATGGAGGATGAGCCAGACTGGAGACCCGTTCTTTATTTATGATAAATGCAGAAATAAAGGTAAAGAATACGTGAACATGCCAGGCTAGATCTTCCGCTCGGGTGAAGATCAGATCATCCTTGTGCTTGAATGAACAATGTCCAGTATAGGGACCTGTGTACGTGTAGCAACGAATTGCGATCAAGTCGTAATCCTGCGTGTCTAGCGTGGATAAAACACGGCGCAGGCCGTCGGGGGCAACCATGTCGTCGTCGCCGAATATCCATACGTATTTACTTTTGGCCTGTTCATAGCATTGCAGAATATTTGCATCTGCGCCCAGATTGACTTCGTTGCGGATATAGCGCAACGGTAACCCGCGCTCCTGCATCTCTTGCACCACGGCGGGCGTGTCGTCTGTGGATGCATTGTCGGATACGATCACTTCCACTCTTGAATCCCCGCGCAACTCCTCCAGCAGCGAGGAAAGTAGGACGCGCAGGTAGGCGGATCGATTGTAGGTGGGAATTGTAAAGCTGAGAATCGGATGTTCTGACGTGTCGGTTGGCACTATGCACTTGGCTCCTGGTAATTTGCGTTGCAATGCCATTCGCGGCGTTTCTTTTGGAAGATGGTGGTGCCAATGGCCAGACCAAAAATGCCATTGATACAGAAATATCCCAGCACCACTCCCTGCATACCACAATATTTACTGGTCAATATTGTGCTCACGGCAGTCAGTAGTCCAACTATAACGGACATCTTCATGAATGGTTCCAATTTATGAGAACGCAGGTAGATAGCTTCGCTGAATAAAATGTGATTGCACAACACCGTAGCAAGCAGGATAGCAAAGGAGGAAAGTGGCAGTACCCTTCCGATCAGATGGGGTACTGTTCCACCAAAAAGAGCCATGGCTGTTAGCAGGAAAAGTACTGCTGACAGCAACAGACAGGAAGATTGCCAGAGGGTGCGGAAGAACAAGCGATCCAGTGTTACATAATCTCTGCGCGCAATCAACAGCCCAAACGGCGAAGCCTTGGTATTGATCCAAGCAATCGCAACTGCGCTCAAGGCGGTGGCAATGGTCAACGACATCCCCATTCTTCCAGCCTCGACAGGACCACGAAAGATGAAAAGAACTGGATTGATGAATTGTATGATGAAATATCCGCACAGCCAACTTGTGGCAATGCGCCATTGGAATGGCCAAATCTCTGTCTTCCAACTCACCGCATGGTCAAGTACCGGATAACGCAATAGCGGAATCAGCAGACCACGTTGTGTGTATAGGAAGGCACCGCCCGTGATTGCCTGGCCGGAAATGATTAGTGCCGGTGCGAAGAGACCATGATGCAAATACAGAGAAAGCCAAGCGAGAGTGCTTCCGGCAATCGCTTGAGTGAGGCGCATGCACGCCACTTGCGGAATGCGCCCGCAACCTTCGATGAAGGAGAACAGCGGATCCATCTGGAAGGTGAAGACTGCGGAAACAATGGCTGCAAACCATGGCAACGCCCAGTGTACCTGCACACCCGATTGGTGATGCAGGTTGAAAAAATAATAGCCTGCCGGGAGCAGCGCTGCTGCCATCAAGGCGGCGCCTATGGAATACCAACGAACCGCCTTTTGAACCACCGACGCCAGACGGGAATGCGCGACACAATCTCCACTTATGCTACCGTCGTCATTGATCTGAAGTACTGCCCGCTCGTGGGTTGCGAGTTGAAGAATGACAAATGAGAATCCCAGCTCAAAAACCACTTGTAGCGCCACTAAGCTGGAGAATGTGTAATAGTAGCCCTGTTCGACGGCGCTTAGATATCGTGCAATGAGCAACACTGTGACCAAACCAGCCAAAGTGCTCCAACCACGCGCGAGAATGGTAAAGGCAATTGTTCGATCCAGACCCAGCAAATGCTTAAATCTTGCCAGCCACAATGGTTGCTTTTCCAACGTCAAATCTTCACCCTGGGACGACCTCAGTATTCCAATTGCAGTATGCCAAGTTCCTAGCCGCCGTTAGAAAGTCGCACTCACAAAATCCACGTCTGAAAAATACCTTGAAGTTGGAGCGCCTGCCTAAATAGCGCATACAACCATCCACGTACTACTTGTTCGCTGCGCTGACGAAGGGAAATCTCCAGCGGATTGCACCAGCCTCACGAAATGCCCGCATTTGTGCAGCACTACTTTCATCTGTCGTTGCTAGTTCTACTGCCCAGCTAGCTAGTGCAAATAGCACTGAAAAGATAAAACCAGATAGCGCAACTCCAAGGACAATCAATGCGCGGCGCGGGCCTGATGTTGTCTCTGGAACCACTGCTGGTTCCACCACCTCCACTATTAGCGGTGACTTGGACTCATCCAACTGCGCGGCGTTGTACTGCTTAAGGAGCATATCGAAGACTGCTTGGCGCATCTGCAATTCATGTTCCGCATTGAGATACTGCATGCCTATATCCGGCATGTCTCCCAAGTTGATTCCTGCGGCGTTGACGGATGACCCCTTGCTGGCAAATGCTGCGGCTTGTGCTTCCAAGTCGGCCAGTTGCTTCTTTCTAAGCTGCACTTGTGGACTTTGATCGGTAGTATAGCTTTGCAGTGTTTGCAGGCTTGCTCTTTGTTCGATGATGTCCGAGCGTAAGCGAGCTATGCCTTCGACCATCGATCTTGTTTGGGCCTCCGGCTGAATTATGCCCTTGCTTTTTTGCACGCTCTGAAAAGCAACTTCGGCATCGATCAGCCTGTCCCTTGCTTCCTTGAGTTGGGTTTCAAAAAAAACTTTGCGTTCATTGGCCTCTTGCGCTGCCATCCTGCCCGCCAGATTTCTCAATTCCGTAGTGTACCCATCCGCTAGCGCGGCGGCCTGGATCCGGTCGTGGTCCTTAACGGAAATCAACAGCAGGCCGTTCTTATCAATCTCGACTTTAGTGCTTGATCCCAACCGGTTGCGTGCAGCCGTCATGCTCTTTGCGTGATATATCTTCAGCAGATTGAACCTTGTAATTAGTGCATCCGCCACTGACCGCGAACTGAGCAGCCCTACATAAATTGCTGAAGGATTCTTAAACGCTGAGCTAAGAGCCGATGAAGCAGAGAAAGGTCCACTGAGCGCAGCAGCCTGGTTCATTAGCATCGCAGCAGAGGAGGGAGCCTGCTGTGGCGGCATCAAAGAGGTGGTGGCGATGTATTCTCTCGGTGAAAAGATAGCCACGATCACGCCTATCAGGAGGGCGATCAGGGTGCCTTTTGCGATCAGGGACTTGCGACGCAGAATTTGTGTAAGGACTTCCAGCAAATTCAACTCCTGCGCATTTGCAGGCTGACTCATTCGAGTGCTCTCCTCATTGCGAGACATACATTGCCTTTTCCGTCGCGTTGAAACTGTTAGATGTAATTAGTTTCGTCTGAATTGCGACGTAACCTGCAGTACACATGTGAACTCATAAAGTAGTCCGATAACGGATTTAGCGGACTTTCAAAGACTTTTGGAAAAGGATATGTCATTGCTCTGACGTTTACTATTCTGTGCAATAACATTAGCTTGCTCCACGGCATGAGAAGCAATGGAAACAGAGATGGGTTTGAGCATTCCGTTTGCCCTAGCGCGGTCTTCCGCGCGCTGAATATCACGCAACTGAATACGGTCGCTTGTTTCACAGAGAGCAGGTTGCAAATCCGTCAGGAGTAAATTCATGTCCATCAGAATATTACGCTCTGTATAGGCATGGCTGAGTTTGAGCTGTCCTAACGCTTGATGTTCCTGAGAATACAAATCCATCGAAAAAGTCCATATTGGCTTGGGGCGAGTGACAAATCCCTCTTCGCTTAGATCGTCAAGTAGTGTGCGGTCTATAATAGCTTCCGCACTCAGCATCCGACGAGCCGAAAGCCCATTCGTCATATTGAGAGCGTAACAGTCAAATTCGTCCGTCAGTAGAAGATCATCAAGTGCCTTAAGCAGTTCCGGCCAACTTTCGCACACTCTTAGCTGTTGGCAAGTCTTGCGGAGCGCAATGTTATTGGCGACCACTTTCTTCTGTTCCAGCCATCGCTGTGCTAGGCGGGTTACCTCGTCGAATTCCAAATAGCCCAAGCTTTGAATGCCAAAAATACCGAGAATGCCGACGATAACCAAAATCATGCCAACCACTGGGCGGTTTGGGTACATCAGGAAAAGACTAACTATTGAACAGGCACCGCATGTGGCATACAGCACTAGTACCGCTTGACGCTGTGAGAGACCTAACTTGAGCAAACGATGATGAATGTGGTCTAGGTCGGGCGCGAAGATAGGCTTGTCACCAAGAAACCTGCGCACAATTGAAACGCCAGTTTCTACGATGGGCAAGCCGAAGGCAAGCAGTGGAATTGCCACAGTCACAAACGTGGGCGCAGCTGCATGATGTGGTTGTAGAGCCAAACCACTCAGCATAAAACCCAGAAACAGGCTGCCACAGTCGCCCAAAAAAATACTGGCCGGATTGAAGTTGAAGCGTAGGAATCCAAGTACTGATCCACCCAGTACTAAGGTGGCGAACTCCACACCGGTATTGTGATCCGCCAGGGAGAGTCCACACAGCGCGATTAGGGAGAATAGTGTCGCGCCAGCGGCCAAACCGTCTAGTCCGTCAATCAGATTGAATGCATTGGTAATCAACACTACCCAGCCGACGGTTCCCAGATAGGAAATCAATAATCCTGGCGTACCGTGAAAATGACCGGTCGTATCAGGAAGATCTAGGAAAAGTCCAACATGGGCCAAATACATCCAGCTGGCAGCGCAGATCTGAAACAGAAGTTTGACTTGCGGAGAGATATTGCGAAAGTCGTCGACGAGGCCAACGATAAAAAGTAGCGTTGCTGGCAAGAGGACAGGCAATTGATCTCGCCAAGATTCATTTACTCCGGTTACTGCTGCAAGCAGATAGAAAAACAGAAAGGTTGAAAAGACCGCAATGCCACCTAGGCGGGGAATGCCTGTTTTATGAATATGATGACTGGCAGGGAAAGATACCCAACCACGCTTGCGCGCCATGTTGCGCACTGAGAAGGTCAACACTCCGCCAACCACGATTGAGAAAGCAAATATCAACGAGAAAATGAGAGTTTTCATGTTTCAGCACGTCCTCTCTGCCTAGATAGCCAGTGTTCTTTGGGGGGAAAGGCGCAAATCTGTGCCCATTGTGTGGAGACGAATTGATTGCCTGAAGATCACTAACCTGACTCCAATCCAGCATCCCTGCCAAAACCTTCTCGCAAATGTCGTATATTTTGAGCCGTTCGATTTGCTGGAAGGGATCAGCGTCAACCAGAGAATGTCTTTGTTGTACTCGCAAATAGCGAAAAGTCATTAAACAGCTGCATCAAAGACAAACCTTAGCGAATTGGTGCTGTGATGTCCATGATCAACGAACAGACCTTCCGCTGGCGCCATGTTTTTGTTCGTTATTGCGGAACGGCGGGTTCCAGCGCATTAGATTCAATTTTGCGAAGTAAATCCACTCGAACCACATCGATCCATTATGCGAGGTAAGGATCCGCTACGCCAACTTAGCAAGTCAGTATCAGCTTTCCCATTGTAACCTCACTCGTGTGGTACTGTCTCCATGTTTTGACACTGCGAAAAAGAACTCGACCAACTGACTCAAGCCCCATGATGAACCTCCTGGTGAATAAGTGCGTATTGTAGTAAGTAAAAGCGATTTATTAGGCCGGTCATTTATCGAGTTGCTTTTCCTTCAGTATTCTTTCAGACGATACTTCACAAAAAATCTTCTCCGCCGCCGTAAGAACCTAACGTCAATCTGGGTGAAAATCCTTTGGCAATGCCTGTGAATATTTCTATTCAACACCTCTATTCCCGCACAGGTTACCCAATAAGCCCTTGAGAATCACTATAGAAGAAGCAGGATTTCATGACGTTGTTTTAGCATACTGCTTTCGCGCTCGCTTCATCCTGCGGCCCAGCCAAAGTACGGGACGCAGCAATGAATAAAGCCATATGTGAGAGTCTGCCAAGCGGAATCGCCAGAAGTCTCTGCGTGAAAAGGTCAAATCTTGCCAGAACATCTGCCAAGTATGCTGTGGAAGTAATAAACGACGATATTGCAGACAGCGAAAGCCATCCCGGACCCGGACTCCAATGTGGCGTACCTCGGCCTCTTCTTCGGTGCACAGCATAGCAACTGGAAGTTGTAGAAGCGTTGCGTGCAGGCCGTCTGCTGCTTCCTGAATGATGCTTGGTAGCGGCAGGCCGAAGCATTGAGATACCAGAAGCAGGGAGGCCAGAAGAGCGCGATCTTGATGGGTTGCTTGTGCCGTTCGTAGTACGGATGTCCAATCCAACTCGCCATCGGCCATGATGCGTGCTAGGTCTCCCAGCCACTTGGCGCGCGACCAGACGTGTTCGGCGCCGTGGCTGCATAGATAGAGCAGACGGTCTTCACGGTGCATTGTCAAAAAAGAAAGCCCGTGCCAGTTGCTTGGAGATGCCCGATTCCAGAGCATCTGGGACTGTTGCGGGGTTTCCCACTGATTACGCCAATGAATCTCAACCAGACCGGCGCCGGAGTTCGGCACAAAGTCCAACTGATGATCGCGTACCCTATAGTAGGCCCATTCGCGTGGTGTCAGTGCAGCGCCGCTGGAATCAGTGTGGTAGCCAAGACCTTCCAAACAGACCTGAACACGTGAAAGATCTTTCTCGCGCACTTGCAAGTCAATATCCTTGGAGTGGCGCAGTCCAATATCCCCGTATAGCTCGTCAGAAAGCATAGGACCTTTGAAGCAGAGTACGGAAATATCTTCCTTCTGAAAAGCGCGCAACAGCGGAGTTAAAAGTTGTATGTGACGGAGTGCAACCCGGCGACAGCGGTCTGCGCGCTGCTGCATCTCGATTTGCACTTTGGCGGGCAATTGCAAATCGGAAGTGCATTTCAGCGCGGCCCAGCTCAGGGCAGGGGTACGGTGACGATCCACCAGGCGCAGGTACTCCTCCCAGTCAACGCCGCCCATTAATGCCGTTTGGATCGCTTTATCTTGCATCCACTTGCATGAACTGGGCGCTAGCCATGAGGTAGCCAGCAAAAGACGCAATGCTGGACTGCTCTTTTCCAGCCACCCAGCATCATCCGCATTTGTTGGGCATATCCGCAAACCTACTCTTGCCTCTTTGTTCCTAAACTGCTGATATCATGCGACTAGTCACAAGACGACGGCAAGCAACTCGTTGATACCCACGCCATCCGAAAATCTTTCCCGTCTACAGTAAAGCTCAATTCGAGTGCTAAGGAACCTCTGATTAAGTCGATGTTTTGAAAAGGCATGACTTTAGTAGCGCCGTAATTCATTGAGATATTACTCGGCCTTAGCTCCTGAGGGAAGGTTTCTTCGGAAATGGTACTTGATCATAAGTTCCCTAAGCCATGATTAGGAGTGGGCTGCCTTAAGACTACTCGTGAAGCTAACGTTTTGACGTTTTCGTCATGCCGGGTTCCAATCCGATGCTGACTGCATGTGGAGAACGTTGAGTACTGTGTCTACCAACTGTTTACGCGAAACTCAGAGAGAGGCGCGCAGGAATTCCTAGCTTCCCTGCAGCACCGGGATGGCGCGACCGAACTCAAATTTGACGGGCTGGCTATGTACATTCAGATAGTGATAACCGACGTCGTTGTGGGGATGCTCCAGCAGCGCATGACGGGAAAGTTGGAGATCGAGTAGTTGAAGGCAGTTTTTCCCTCCAGCGTCAGGCTGCGGCAAACCAGCCAGATCGACAAATACTGAAACGACACCTACACAGGTTTCTTTCCGCTGGAGTGCCAGTCAGCTGTTTTGCGAATAGCATCTTGCAGAGAAACTGTACACGTCAAACTCAGGTCTGCCTCCGCTTTTCGCACACTAGGTACGTATTGTTGTAGCGGCGTACTGTTATTTTCCGCCTGTGCTATCAGGATAGAGTCTTCCCCTTGGATGATCTGCGCAATAGTGCGCGCCAACTCTTGGATACTGACAACCTGCTCGGAGCCGACATTGATGGGCGTCATTGCATGGGCGCGAAATAGAATCGTCCACAGCCAGACTGCCAAGTCCGAAGCATACATATAAGACCGCTTGGCTCTGCCATCACCCTTTACCTGAATCTTTTGGTCTAGCATGGCGTCACGCAGGAAGTTTCCCATGGCAAACAAGGCATCTAACGGCAGGTGAGGTCCAACAAATGCGAAGCAGCGGGCGATCTTGCATTCTATGCCATACTGAGCCCCATAAACGGCACACAGCAACTCCGCAACCCGCTTTCCTTCGGCATAGACAGATTCGCACAGTGTGGGATCAGGCGCTCCCTTATAGTCTTCACTCAAATGAGAGATAGAAGGGGGCTGAGGGCCGTAAACGGCACCGGAACTGGTTAGCAAAAACTTCTTTGTGCCATGGCTGGCTGCAAAGTCCAGCGTGTGCTCGGTGCCACGCAGAATCGTATCCAGCGTTCCAGGAGAAGAGATCAAAGCCGGTTTGGTTCCGGCATCAGTCGCAGCATGGATTACAAAAGGAAATTCACCATCGGGATAAGCAAAGTCTCGGGCGTCACCCGCCAAAAGAGAAATAGCCGGATCGTGTGCGATATGCGGGCATTTTCGCGCAAAGGCCTCTGGATCCCGAGAGAGGATCGTCAGACTTGCTCCCAACTGTTCTATCCGGTTGATGTATGCAAAACTCTCCGAGAGCCAGCAACCAAAAAAACCGGTACCGCCAGTCATGAAGATGCGTTGTCCCCGCACTTCCTGCCAGAGCTTCCGGGTACTTTGATGAATAAATTCCAGATCCGAAACCGGCAGCGGAGACGCCATGAATGACTCCCAAACAAGCGCAGGATACTCTCCTGCGAGGTTTCCTGTTCAAAATTGCAATGAGTGTTCTCATGCACAGCAATACAGCGCATACAAGGATCAGAACCCATTGGGAATGACCCAGCCTAGTCATCGAGATTTCATTTTCCCGTATGCCATGCAATTGTCCGTCGAATCGCCGCGTCTAGACCTATACGCACCTTAAGGCCGCAATCTTTCTCTGCCTTCGTCACATCTGGTAGCCAACGGGAACGATGTAGTTCGCCTCCCGGCAGCGTGTTCAGCTCTATTCTGGGGTGAGATTCGGCGAAATCGGCCACCATCCCCGCCAGTTCCTTAAGCGAAATACCCTGCGGGCTTCCAATGTTATAGGCCGCTCCGATACGGCCATCAACCAGCAAGCGAAGCATCCAGTAGGCCATGTCGCTGCCATACATGTAACTGCGCACCGTGCTCCCATTGCCCTGCAGGCGGATCGGTCCGCCACGCAGCGCCTCGCCTAGGAAGTTGTTAATCGCCCATGGTCGGTCAAGCAGTTGATATGGACCGATAAAGGTGAACGGACGTGCCGTAACCACCGGCAACCCCGTCTGGCTGCGGTAGCCGGTAGCAATCATCTCGGCTGCCCTTTTGGACTCCGCGTAGAGATTTGCCAAGCGGTTGCAGTCCATGCCGGAGTAGGATTCCTCACTCAGCGGTGCGCTCTCCCATTGCTGCGGTCCGCATACCAGGCCGGAACTCAATACCAAAATGCGCTTCAACGCACCAATACGCGCGGCAGCTTGCATTACATTTTGTGTTCCCAACACAATGGTTTCCATCGTGCGAATGGGGTTGGACAAGTGAATGCGGCTGTCCGGGCTGCCGGCGGCATGGATGATCCAATCGGTATCCGTAGGTACGGCTGAGATATTCCGTACATCCCCCTCCATCAACGTGATGTCGGAGCGTCCAGCCAAATGGGGGGCACGCTCCGAAAACTCGGAAGCGTGGGGAGATAGCAGCGTCAAATGCACGCCAAGTTTATGCCTGTCATTGAGAAAGGCAATCATCTCCGCGACCCAACTGCCCACAAACCCAGTCCCGCCGGTAATCAGAATACGGGTATTGCCCAGCGCAGCAAACGTGCTGGCCTCGGCACCTATCGACAGGGCGCAATCCTCGACTAACGAATCATATCGGCTCATGCTTCCACCTTCTCAGCTTCGATTCGCAACTCACCCGCGGACAAAGCCTGTGCGACTTCGATGATCAGGTCTTCTTGCCCGGCAACAATACCACGCCGGCCCAACTCGAAGAAGACATCACGTGGGTCCACATGGAATTTGGAGGAAACCCGATCGACATGCTTGGCAAAGCCGGAGAAGACGCCAGCCAGACCACTCACAATACTGGTCGACTTGATCGTGGGGATCACAGGAATTATCGCTCGCTCGGCAAGATCGGCGGCATCCAGCATTTTATACAGATCGATACCGGTCTCGTATCCCACGCGGTGCATCACGGCAATCAGCACTTCCAGTTGCGCATTGCCTGCGCCAGCGCCGAAACCGCGAGCCGTACCGTCGATGATTGTGGCTCCACTTTCCAGTGCAGCCAGCGAATTGGCGATAGCCATGCCCAGATTGTTGTGTGCATGAAAACCTACCGAGATGTGCAGGGTCTCCACCAGAGCGCTCACCCGGCTAGATACGTCCGGAGGCAATAGCGCTCCCGCGGAGTCCATGAGAATGATCGCTTCCGCGCCGTAGGTCTCCATCTTCAACGCTTCTTCGGCCAGACGCGTCGGTTCCAGCATGTGCGACATCATGAGGACGCCGAAGACCTGTTTGCCGCGCTCGCGCACATAGGCAATGTGTCGCTGTGTAATGTCTGCCTCGGAGCAATGGCAAGCCACGCGAACTACATCAACTCCGATATCGATGGCCGGGCGTAGATCCTTTTCGATGGTAGCGAAACCGGGTATGACATGAATGCCCAGTTTGCTCTGTGTCAGCTTTTCGCGCGCAGCGATCAGCATTTCGCGGTCAGGAACCAGGCTCTGCCCCACCTGCATGGACGATGCACCCAATCCATTCCCGTGTCCTACCTCGACGATGGGCACATGCGCGGCATCCGCAGCCGCGGCATAAGTTTCAATACTCTCAAGGGTCAATTGATGCGCCACGGCATGGTTCCCGTCGCGCAGGGTCGGGTCACTTACCAGGATGTTAGGCATCGCTTCCCTCCTCGAATGAGATCTTTCGACCAGCAAAGGCTTCCGCCATGGCAATGGCAGCACAGTTGATGATGTCCAGGTTGCCGGCATATTTTGGCAGATAGTCGCCCAGCCCCAGAGTCTTGACCATGATGACTACCCGCCCGTTCTCGATAATCGGACCCACAATCAGGCTATACCCTGGAACATAGCGTTTGATGCGCTCGACCATGGCCTCGATCCCCACTTTAAGCGCGTCCATATCGGGGTTTACAACCTTGGCGAAGACAGTCGTCTGCATGTTGATGCAGGGCATGGCGGGGTTCAGGTTCAAAATGGCCTTGGTGCTCTTCGCCCCTGAAAATTCCTGCACCGCCGATTCCGTCGTGCCGATGTATTCATCCAGATTGATGCGTGTGGCCGGACCTGCGCTACGCGAGGCGATGCTGGAAACCACTTCAATGTACTCAACATCTTTTTGTGTCTTGCCGATCACATAGGCTATGGGAGCCGAGGCCTGTCCGCCGCAGGTTACCATATTGACGTTCTGCGCGTTCAGACATTCCGCCATATTCACCGCAGGAATACACATCTTGCCGATATGTGACGGTGTCATATCGATCACCTTCAGGCCGAGCTTTTTCAAGAGCGGCCAGTGGCGCAGATGATCGCGAGCAGAAGTGGCATCGAAGACAATTTTGAAGGCGTCTGGCGTCTCTAAAATCGCCTCAACACTGCGATCCGAAATGGGCACGCCGAGCGCGACCGCACGGGACATCCCTTGCGAGTTTAGGTTGCGACCGACAAACAATTTGCAATCCAGGTATGGCGAACGCTGAATCTTGAGCAGCAGATCCGTCCCGATATTTCCGGTTCCGATGATCGCTACCGGGATTTTTTCCTGAGCTATGGTCATGCCGTCGACTCCAGGTCTCTTCCTCTTGCCGTTAAACAATAAGGCTGGCAGATTTTGGGTGCATGCCAATCAGCATGTTTTCTGAGAGTTCTTCACGCGACAACTGCGGACTCAAATCCTCAAGCGGCGGCGAAATCAAGACCCCGTTCTGTTGGATGGAGGCCAACTTGGGCGTGAAAGCCTGCTCTGGATCCATGAAGACTTCGCAGATTACCGGTCCTGTTGCAGATTGCACCTGGGGCATAACCTTATCGAAATCTTCCCAGGTACGAATCTGGAAGGCGGGTATGCCAAATGCTGCCGCCAACGCGCTATAGTCTGGGCAAGAGACGCCGGAAACTTTGTCGGAGGAAGTGCGCCGCGTTCCAAACCACCCCTTTTGAGTCAGTTTGATCATCAGGTAGCCATCGTTGTTGAAGATAATGATTTTTATAGGAAGCTGATGATGCACCACCGTTTGCAACTCTTGCAGATTCATCATCATGCCGCCATCGCAATTCAAACACAGGACTTCTCCACCATTTCGTGCAAACGATGCACCAATGGCGCCTGGAAGTCCGAAGCCCATTTCTCCCAGTCCTAAAGATGTCATCAGACGCTGTGGTGGAGTGAGCTTAAGAACTTGATGGCCGCTCAACAAGGCTGTTCCCATATCCGTGACTATCGCCTGATCATCCTTGAGCACTCCATTCAGCTTCTCCATGAATCGATAGGAATTGATGAAGCCATTCTTGTCAGCGTGCTCAACGTCTACATAGGGATAGCGGCGACGATATTCGTCACAACGATTCACCCATTCGGAAGGCGCGGCAACCGGCTCTACCAGAGCGGCTTCCAGCTCGTTCATGAAATCGCCGGCGTCCGCACAAATGGTCTGCTCGTAACGGTCCTTGTACTTCTCCAATTCAAGCGGATCAATATCGACAACAGTAATGTTCGCGGCGCGAGCCAGCTCGGTAATGTCGTATCCAACCATGGGAATAGCAAGGCGTGTTCCGATGGCAAGAAGAAAATCGCAATTCTGCAAGATGAAATTTGCACTGCGATTGCCATACACACCAGCTCTGCCATACACGAGGGGGTGATCGGAATCAATCATGTCAATTCCCGACCAGGTAACCAAAGAAGGAATCTGGACCTTATCCAGAAAGCCGGGGAGTTGTGCTGCCGCACCAGCCAACCGGATGCCAACTCCCAGCCAGAGTACCGGACGCTTGGCCTCCTGCAACTTCTTTGCGACCGACGCCACGGCATCGTGGGTCGCAGCTTGCTTCACAAGCTCGGCCGGGTGGGTCAACTCGAAGAGTTCCTCCGCGCTGAGCCGCAGAAGATCCTCTTCGGCAACTTGTGCGGACTGAATATCCAGAGGAACATCTACCCAGCATGGACCTGGCCGCCCACTTACGGAGATGCAATAAGCCTTTTCCAATTCAAAAAGAATGCGCTTTGGGTCGATGACCCGAACTGCATATTTGGTTATCTTGCGGACCACTTCAACTACGTCAAACCCCTGCACACCATAGATGCGAAGATGGTTATCTGGGCGTGTGTGTCGAGAGGCTTCGTTGCCTGAAATTACCAAGCCCGGAATCGAATCCATCCACGCGCTCACCACGCCCGTAATTCCATTGGCTGCTCCTCCACCGGTGGTCAAAAGGCAGGCCGTTGGCTTACCACGCATCTTGAAATAAGTCTGCATGGCCATGGTGGCGGCTTGTTCATGATGGACACACACAATCTGGCTATCACCGAGATTTGCGACAGAATCGAATATGTGTGCGTTGCCGGCACCTATGATTCCGAAGACATGATCCATTTCTTTTTGCGCCAGAAAGCCGGCAATCACATCACTAACCTTCATCTTCATTCCCTTCGCTGCTCCATTTACCCTGTGATGTAGCAAGCTCAATATCGGTTTATCCCAACGAAGTCATTCGTCGTCAACCAGCAATGCTCTTGATGCCCGTTGCCTCTCGCAAACTTTCGATGACATAGTCCAGCATGGTTCCTGTCAAGCCCGGGTAGACGCCGATCCAGAAGACGTTGTTCATCACATAATCGGCGTTGCGCAGATCGCCAACCACGCGATAGTTTGCGCCCAGATAGGCCGGTTGGCGCATCAGGTTGCCGGCAAAGAGCAAACGGGTGCCGATCTTCTGCGACTCCAGATGATGGGTCACCTGATCGCGGGTCAGTCCCGACTCCGGCTTGACCGCGATGGGAAAACCAAACCAGCTGGGATCGCTGTTCACGGTCGCTTGCGGCAGCAGGTAAAACTCCTGCAAGTCGGTCAGTCCGGCATGGAGAGCGGCGAAGTTCTTCTTGCGGGCATCAATGAACCCGCTAACTTTGTCCAACTGCGAGCAGCCGACGGCGGCCTGCATGTCGCTGACTTTCAGGTTGTAGCCGATGTGCGAGTAAGTGTACTTGTGGTCGTAGCCAAAGGGCAGCGTGCCCAGTTGCCACTCGAAGCGCTTGCCGCAGGTGTTGTCCTTGCCCGGAGCGCACCAGCAGTCGCGGCCCCAGTCCCGGAACGACTCGATCAGCTTGGTGAGTTGCGGCTTGTTGGTGGCCACGCATCCACCCTCGCCCATGGTGATGTGGTGGGCGGGATAGAAGCTGAAGGTGGCGATATCGCCAAAAGTACCGACCATTCGCCCGGCAACGGTAGAGCCGAGCGCATCGCAGCAGTCTTCGATCAGCCACAGGTTGTGCTTGCGCGCAAAGGCCGCAACCGCCGCGACGTCGAAGGGATTGCCCAGTGTGTGGGCAAAGATCAAGGCCTTGGTGCGCGGGCTGAGCGCGGCTTCCAACTGCGCGACATCCACGTTGTAGGTGCCGAGTTCAACATCCACAAAGACCGGAACCAGCCCGTTCTGCAGAATGGGATTGACGGTGGTGGGAAAGCCAGCGGCTACAGTGATCACTTCATCGCCAGGCTTCAACTGGCGCTCGCCCAGAGTGGGTGAAGTCAGCGCCGAAACCGCCACCAGATTGGCCGACGAACCGGAGTTCACCAGTCGCGCATCGCGTACACCGAGCAGCTTGGCAAAACGGAACTCAAACATCTCGGCAAAACGGCCCGCGGTCAGCCAGAAATCCAGGCCGGAATCGACAATGGCAAAAAGATCGTTCTGATCAAAGACGCGACCCGAAACCGGCACCGGTGAGGCGCCCGGTGTGAATTCCTTTGCCGGGAAGGCCTCCTGATAGTACTCGTAAGTCAGCTTTTGAATCTCGGCGCGCAGTTCCTCTTTTTTGCTCATGCGTGTACTTCTCCCCCGATGTTGGTATGGGTCAGGTTGGTGTAGTTCTCGATCTGGTTACAGGTGAATGCGCGCATCTCTTCGCCGCGCTGCTTGGCGCGGTACCAGTCAACGGTCATCGCGAGGGCCTCGCGCAGGCGCAGTTGCGGACGCCAGCCCAGACGCGTCGCGGCCTTGGAGCAATCCAGCTTCAGGTTCTGGGCCTCGTGCGGTTGCTCGGCGTTGTCCAGTTTCCATTCAGCGCCCTCGCCCCACAGGGTGACCAGCTCGCGCAGGATCCACTCCACGGGTTGAGCGTCGGAGGGGTCAGGTCCAAAGTTCCAGCCCTCGCCGTTTGCCGTACCGTTCTCATAGAGCGATTCCGCTACCGCCAGATAGCCGCGCAAGGGCTCCAGCACGTGCTGCCAGGGGCGAATGGCGCGGGGATTGCGAATCACCACCGGCTGCTTGGCCGCAAAGGAGCGCATGATGTCCGGCACCAGCCGCGCTTCAGCCCAGTCACCGCCGCCAATGACATTGCCGGCACGCACCGAGGCCAAAGCCACTCCATGCTTCTGGTAACTGGCAGGATGAAAGAAGGAGTTGCGATAGGACGAAACCACCAGCTCGGAGCAGGCCTTGCTGTTGCTGTACGGGTCGTGTCCGCCTAGGCGGTCGGTTTCGCGATAGGCCCACTCCCACTCGCGATTCTCGTAGCACTTGTCGGTGGTGATGGCCACCACGGCGCGCACGCTCTCGGTGTGACGCACCGCATCCAGCAAATTTGCCGTGCCCATTACGTTGGTTGCATAAGTGCCCAGTGGATCTTCATACGAGGCCCGCACCAACGGCTGCGCCGCCAGATGAAAGACAATCTCCGGCCGAAATTCGCTCAGTGTGGAGCGCAGCAGCGCGGCATCACAAATGTCGCCGATCACCGAACGCATGCCGCGTTCGATCGAGGCGTCTTCATAGAGGTTGACCGCGGTGGGCGGCTGCAAGGAGAAGCCGCAGAGCTCCGCGCCCTGCAACTGAAGCCACAGTGCCAGCCATCCGCCCTTGAAACCGGTGTGCCCGGTCAGAAATACGCGTTTGCCCTTCCAGTTCATTCCCAGACCTTCCACGGCGCTTGGCCGGAGTTCCAGAGAGCTTCGAGCGAGGACCTGTCATGCACGGTGTCCATCGGCTGCCAAAAGCCGGGATGCTGATAGGCCGACAACTCACCTATGCGGGCGATCTCTTCAAGCGGCTCGCGTTCCCAGATGGTGGCGTCGTCCTTCAAATATGCGCCCACCTTGGGCGAAAGCACAAAAAAACCGCCATTGACCCAGCGCGCATCGCCCTTGGGTTTTTCAGCAAACGAGAGCACCGACCCAGCCTCGTCGATCTGCAACGCACCAAACTTGCCCGCCGGCTGCACGGCTGTCAAAGTTGCCAGCTTGCCGCTCTGCTGGTGATGGCTGATGAGAGCCTGAATGTTGACATCGGCAACGCCGTCGCCATAGGTAAAGCAGAACGACTCCTCGTCCTGCAGATAAGGAAGCACGCGCCGCAGACGACCGCCGGTCATGGTGGCCGCGCCGGTATCGACCAGGGTCACGCGCCAAGGCTCGGAGTTGTTGCGATGGAACTCGGCGGTATTGTGCTTCAGATCGAAGGTCACATCCGAGGAGTAAAGAAAATAGTTGGCAAAGTACTCCTTGATCACCTGTCCCTTGTATCCCAGGCAGACGATGAAGTCGTTGATCCCATAGGAGGAATAGATCTTCATGATGTGCCAAAGAATGGGCTTGCCGCCAATCTCAACCATGGGCTTGGGACGCAGCGTGGTTTCTTCACTCAGACGGCTGCCGAGACCGCCTGCCAAGATGACTGCCTTCATCTATTTCCTCTTCTCTTTCCTTTGTACCGGCACAAAGCCTTCGCCAGAAGATATCTGTTCACTTTGAGAGTCTAGCCCAGAGCGGAAAGCATCAGAGCATCTTCGCGATAGCGATCAACCAGACGAAGATACTCTTGCCAGTCTAGATCGGCGCTTACCGCGTTACAAATGCCGTGTTCTTGTAGGGAGCGCCAAAAACCAAGCGCAAACAAAGAGGTGGAATGACGAAGGGGATCAGGATCCGGTCTCATTTGCGAGCAGCGCTTTGGCGTCCTATGAACCGAATCGAGAGTCAACGATTCTGATCAAACAACGTGTTACCTTTTTTCTGTCTAACGGGAACTATCTGCTTTGAGCGTTGTAATGGAATGTGAAAGCCTTTCAATATTTTTATTAAGCTTGCGAATATGGGCGCGAAAATCGTTCATATGGCAGCCGAGTGCTTCGTCGCGGTTGACGCCATCCATGAGCGTACGCATTGCATCTCGTGTGAGCGCAGATACGCTGCGTGCTCCAGTTCGCGCACACAGACCCCTGAGAGCAGAATACTCCTCTTCGGATACGCGAACGCTGATCGTGCGGGATTTAGGCTTTTGTGTAGTCACGTTGAGCTCGGTTACCTGGTACATGTGGCAGGTTGTATGCGCTCAGCTCTGTGCGGAGGCGAGTATTTAGGAGAAAACAACAGTATGAAAGTTCAAATTTCACCGTACATCATGCGGACAGGCTTCGCCCCCGTCAGTCCCATAAACACGACAGGACCGTTCTTTTGTTCTCATAGTGGAGGCAAACCAACTACGCAATATCCTCAAAAGGCATTTCAGCTAAATGATTTAGCGTCAGTCGAGGAGCTATTTTCCTGTAGATAAACATATCACTCCTCTACTGCGAGAGCAACAGAAAATGCACGACAAAAGGCGAGTAGATTTATTGTTATGGATATTGTTAACTGTATGATATATCAATCACTTATGATGCATAATTAGCTTGCAATGTGAAAAATGTATGACAATAATGCAATATTGCTCTGCAAGTATAGCTGCCCTGCTTATAATGCATAAATTTCAAATCGCACGTGAGTTGCCTCTACGGACTATTGGAAATCAGATAGTCTGCTCCGTTGCGTACTTGCCAGCCATCATCTGCCGTAAGCAGAGATTATGCTCATTTCGGGTATCGTAGTTGCACCGTCCAGAATAAGCAAATCTTCGATCCCGATTTCCAGTGAAAAGCTTTGCTGGACTGCGGCAAGGGTAAGGACGACTCTGCACTGCTTGCGCAATTCGGATACAACGCCTTCTACTCCGGTGAATACGCCGGCAAGGATGCGGACACGAGTGCCTACAGAAACCTGGGAGTGAGGCTTCAAAAGCAGCCCGCCTGTCAACCCCTGACGAATCCTGCCGAGTTCTTCATCGCTTACCATATCCCGCAGGTCATCACCCAGAACGCGAAGAACGCCTGGACTTGATATTGCTGCAATTCTATTTTGAGCAGAGATGCGGGCAAAGAGATACCCAGAGAAGAGCGGACGTTCAGTGACCTTGGTTCGATCGGTCCACTTCACTTTCTCCCTGTAAAGCGGAACGTAATGCTCTACGCAACGTACCGTAAGATGCTGCGCAACTCGATTCTCGTGATTGGAAAGAACGTGAAGCACATGCCACGGAATGTTTTGCATTGCTTGCTCCCAGAGACTAAATGTGCCTGTCACAGAGGGTAGCCACTTGCGATAAATCGCCGAGTATGAACTCCCGAGTCTTCGCTAACATTGAACAGTGGCATGCCATCATAATCTGAAGACTAACCATGCCAAAAAGGTACACAGTAGGTCCGAAACGCTCTCAATGTCACATAATTTGTGTGACATTGCAACGGATCCAGCCATTATCGGATGACTGGATCCGTTGCATGGTTACGGCATATACGCAGCCATTATCATGCCGGTGGTTGCTGCCTGACCCAATACCGTAGCGGCAGGAGCCAGGTTCTGCCAGAGGTTGCCCGGCGTCTTGATATGAAGTGGTACGACAATGGCATCCCCAGGAGATAGGGTGATCCTCTCAAAGCTGCCGCGCCATGTTCTGTTGCTGGTGTGGTTATTGATGGTGGTCCCATCGGCGCGTAGTAAGTAAATGTGTGAAGTATCGGCTTCGCGAGTGGTGCCTCCGGCTTCCATTAGATACTGCGCGATGGTCTTGTGTGCTTCATAGCGGAACGCATTCTCGTTGTAAACGGCTCCAACGATCTGTACGGTACTCATGCGTGCAGGGATGCTGATGGAATCGCCATCTTCCAGCGGGAAGGCAGGAAGATCGTTCAGACTCTGGGCTTTTGTTCTCAGGTCGAGAATGACACGGCCCGTGGGTTGGATGGCGGCAAGCTGATCGATGAGATTTTGTTCAACGGTAAGCTGGTAACTGGCAGTTGCCTTACCCTGCGTGTCCATCTGCGATGTGTTCTGCGGGTTATTGGCATAACGCGAAATCAAATCCCGCTTCATGCGCATAATGGATAGATTTAACTGTTCAACTTGCAATTGCTTGGCTGAGACACGGGTTAATACTGTGCCATATACATAGGAGTGCAAGGTCAGGCCACCAGCTTGTTGGATCAAATCCCGAAGTGTGTCGCCCGGCTTGACGCGATAAACACCTGGCGCACCAACCTCGCCGCCAATGCGAATAAAGAAGACATGCTTGTCCATCGGCAGCGCAAGATCTTTTCGAGAGAAGATGGTCACCACATCGCCGATCTGCAACTTCTGGTTGTCGGCTGAATCAGGTGTATCAATGGCCTTGCCCAGATTGAAAGGGATTAGCCTGGTGCTGAGGTCGTGCATATCCAGCCGTTCGATCGCCGCGTAGTCCCAGTTGATCTCCGTGCTATTAGAGTCGATGCTCGCCATCATGTCGGCATGACCGTTTTCGGCTTGATGGTTCTGCTGCTGCCAGTGTTCGCGGGTGATCAGAAATTCGTGATTGGGAATCAGGTCGGATACTCGCATACCCTCACGCCATGGATAGCTCCCCGGAGATGCAACATTGCCGCGCAGTGTAACCGCATGGGGCAAAGCCACATCTTGACGGGCGAAGATAGTCACTACATCGCCAACCTGCAACTCCAGGTTCTCGGTCGGATCGTGTGCGTCAATGGCCTTGGCCAGGTTAAAGGCAATCAAGTGATTTTTCAGATCATGCATGTCCAGGCGCTCGATGGTTGCATAATCCCAGTTCACTTCGACGCTGTTTGCTGCGATACTGTCCGCCGTGTTAGCAGGGGCGCTCTCGCTCTGATGATTCTGCTGCTGCCAATGCTCGCGAGTGATCAGATAATCATGAGTAGGTATCAGGTCTGAGACGCGCATGCCGGCATGCCAGGGAAAACGTCCCGGAGCCGTTACATTGCCGCGCAGCGTTACTGCATTTTCAAATTTAGGCGAGATGGGGAAAATACGAAGAATATCGCCGCCATGTATTTCACGTTGCAAATTGCTTGCATCCAGCGGGAATTGATCCACCTGCCGCCGACGGTGGTCCTCCAGGCGCTCCAGTACAGCCAGATCGGTAGAGGCCATTTGTGTGAACCCTCCCGCGCCATGCACCAGATCAGCAATGGATGTCTTGTCTTTCAATTCGTAGATGCCGGGCTGATTCACATTGCCAATCAGCGCCACTTGCTCGCCAACCGGCGGAATGAAGATGATGTCGCCTGGCAATAGTTTGACATCATGAGATCTGTCGCCTTTTTGTTGCAGATCATATACATCGAATCGAGTGATTACCTCGTTGCCGCGACGCAGTTCGATATTGCGCATGGAGCCAGTGCCCGCAGGGCCACCCGATGCGAACAGGGCATCGACCAGCGTGCTCAGTGAACTGACGGTGTACATGCCGGGTTGGTCTACTTGTCCGAGAATGAAGATCTGAATGGAGCGCAACTGTCCCATCGTGATATTCATTTCGAATCCCTTGTAGAGGCGGCCAATCGCCGTGCGCATGAAACCATCGAGTTGCGAGTAGCTAAGGCCAGAGACATTCAATACTCCCACCTTGGGAAGCATGATTTGTCCATTACGATCCACTATCAGCGAGTTCTCGAATTCGACCATTCCCCATACCCGGATATCGATTTCGTCGCCAGGACCGATGACATAATTTGCTGGGACAGGAACATGATCCATTGGAGCAAAGGTGGAAGTAGTACCATCAAAAAGATTTCGGCCATACACGGGGAGATAGGAACCTGCGGCATCGGCGGCAAATTGCTCAAAGTCCGAGCGACTCACCTGCTGATTATTTTGGCGCGTCGCCTTTTTTGCCACGGCGCTGTTCTTGTCGGAGTCTTCGCTGTCGGATTTGGATTTGTCTGTAGTCTTTTGCTGCTCTAAGGAAGAACCTTTTTTAGAGTTCTGACGCCCGCTCATGTCGGCGTCAGCCGGAGCTGCATCCCCTGCCAGAGTTGGCGCGGTCAATCCCTGACTCGCTGGTGCGACGCTTTGCATTGTACCGGTTGACGCGCCTGCGGTACTTACAGGACCCGTAGGTCCAGTTGCACCCGTTTGCGCCATGGCAATTGTGCTACACAACAGCAGAAACAACGAAAGCCGCTTGCACATCTGGTTCTACCCTCCGGGGTGCGGTGATACTTCAGAACACTACGATTTTTACAGGACTGGCTGAATACGGTTCAGTTGCGATCGCGTCGATACTCTGCGTTGGTTAGCAGCATTATGTGTTGAAATCGCGCCGTCTGACTGTTCAAACATATGAGGACGCAGAGTTTCCGTGCACATATGCAAATGCCATAGAATTCAAGTCTATAGCGCCCACTCGGGGAGTGTCCAGACAGCAATGCCTGCATGTTACTACTTGTTCATAATGCACTTCCCCCTGAAATTCTTAGAGAGGGCTGCACCCAATGCAAAACAGTAAAAAGGAAATCCTGTTGCAGCCGCGAACCGTGTCTGGAAAATCCCTTGGTTGATCTCGCAATTTCTGATTTGTGGTGCACTGTATGGAGGTGCCTTAGGATGGGATGCGGAACGCGGCGCTCCCATCAGCCAGGGTATCCAGCACTAGAGCCAGGCCGTGCTCCCAATGAGGCAGAGTGATACCGAATTCCAACTTTAGTTTGGCCGCGGAGAGCCGCGAATTCATAGGGCGCGGCGCCGGACGTGGAAAGTCGCTGGTCGGAATCGCTTTCACTGCCGCCTGGGGTGTTCCCAGCAGCGGAGCAGCGCTGGCAAAGATGGCGCGGGCAAAACCGCACCAAGAGGTCTCTCCGCCGTTGCTCAGGTTGTAGACCCCGCTGCGACCGTCGATTCCCTTCCCTGCCGGCATAAGCACCTGGGCCAGGACGTCGGACGTGCCTTGTGCGATGCATTCGCTGGTTGTGGGTGCACCGATCTGATCGTCGACGATGCTCAGTTCCGAGCGCTGCTGGGATAGCCGCAGCATGGTGAGCAAAAAGTTGTTGCCGCGCGCCCCATAGACCCAGCTCGTACGAAAAATCAGATGTTCACACCCCGACGCCTGTATAGCAAGATCGCCGGCCAACTTGCTCTTCCCATAGATGTTAACTGGATCCGGCGTATCCGTCTCCTGCCAGGGTCGGATTCCGCTGCCGTTAAAAACGTAGTCGGTGGAGTAATGAACCAGCAGAGCGTTCAGTGCCCGAGCCTCTTCTGCCAGGACTCCTGGAGCGGTTCCGTTAATGGCCATTGCCAAATCCTGCTCGGTTTCGGCCTTGTCAACGGCGGTGTATGCGGCGGCGTTGACAATGACTGTGGGCTGGTGTTCGCGCACTGCCGCACGGAGTGTCTCGGGTTTGGTAAAGTCCACTTCGGGGTACTCTACTGAAACAATCTCACCCAGGCAGGCCAACTTGTGGCGCAGTTCCCAGCCCACCTGACCGACACGGCCAAAAATCAGAAATTTATGCGGTTGCATGCGGCTCCCTATAAAACTGCGGTTTCGTAGACTTCGGCTTCAAGAAGCGGTGTACCGGCTGCATCTTTGGCTGAGAGAATGGGTGAGCCCTCCAGCGGCCAATCAATGCCTATCGTCGGATCATTCCACAACACGGAGCGCTCTGACTGGGGCGCGTAGTAATCACTGGCCTTATAGAGAAAATCGGCGGATTCTGAGAGCACCAAAAAGCCGTGGGCAAAACCGCGTGGAATCCAGAACAGTCGCTTGTTTTCAGCAGACAGTTCCACACCTGCCCAATTACCGAAGGTGGGCGATAGCCGGCGCATATCGACGGCGACGTCGAAGACTCGGCCGCTGACCACCCGCACCAACTTTCCCTGCGGTTGATCGATCTGATAATGCAGGCCACGCAATACATTACGTGCCGAGCGCGAGTGGTTGTCCTGCACAAAGTGCGCATCAATGCCCAGTGACAGCATGGTGCGCTCGTTGAAGCTTTCCAGAAAAAAACCTCGATCATCGCCGAAGACCTTCGGTTCGATAATCAGCAAATCGGGGATATTGGTAGCCACGACTTTCATCTAGAGGCGCACCTCAGGATGTTTGAGAATATCCTTCAGGTAATCACCATAAGCATTGCGAATGCCGGAAGCAACAACGTCCAATTGTTCAGCGTTGATAAAGCCTTGCCGGTAAGCAATCTCTTCCGGGCAGGCCACCATCAGGCCCTGGCGGCGCTGAATGGTCTGCACAAAAGCACTCGCTTCGAGAAGTGAATCGTGGGTGCCAGTGTCCAACCAGGCAATGCCACGTCCCATGGTTTGTACTTTCAGCTCACCTTTGGCCAAGTAAACTTTATTGACATCGGTAATCTCCAGTTCACCGCGTGGAGAAGGTTTTAGATTGGCAGCGATGTCTAGTACCTGATTGTCATAGAAATACAGGCCGGTCACCGCATAACGGGACTTCGGCTCCTTGGGCTTCTCAACCAACTCAATGGCCTTGCCCGTTGCGTCCATTTCCACCACACCATAGCGTTCAGGGTCTTTAACCGCATAGGCGAAAACCGTAGCGCCAGTTCTTTCGGCCGCTGCATCCTTGGCTAGGGTTGCCAGATTATGGCCGTAGAAGATGTTGTCGCCCAGCACCAATGCCGAGTCGTCGTTGCCTACAAACTCCCGCCCAAGGATGAAAGCCTGCGCCAGACCTTCGGGGCGTGGTTGAACCACATACTCGAAGCGCATTCCCCAGGTTGATCCATCGCCCAGCAACTGCTGGAACCGCGGTGTGTCTTGCGGTGTCGAGATAATCAGTACTTCTCGAATCCCTGCCAGCATCAACACACTGAGCGGGTAGTAGATCATCGGTTTGTCATAAACCGGCAGCAATTGCTTGGAAACCGTTTGCGTAATTGGATAAAGCCGTGTTCCCGACCCGCCCGCCAAAATGATTCCCTTGCGCTGGCTCATGCTTTCACCTTTGTTGGAGAATATTGTTGGTTGATCCATTCGCGATAAGCACCGCTGGTTACATGCTCTACCCATGTTTGATGATCGAGGTACCATCGAATGGTCTTGTGGATTCCGCTCTCGAAGCTCTCCTGCGGTTGCCAGCCCAACTCCCTTTCAATCTTGTCGATATTCATGGCATAACGCCGGTCGTGTCCAGGCCGGTCCTTCACATAGGTCACTAAATCGATGTACGGCTTTGGCGCCGGAACCAGTTTGTCGAGAATTGCGCAGATTGTCCTGACCACGTCGAGATTGGCCATCTCCTGCCGTCCACCAATATTGTAGGTTTGCCCAACGCTTCCCTTCTCCAATACCGTACGGATGCCGCGGCAGTGGTCGCCAACATAGAGCCAATCACGAATTTGTTGTCCGTCACCGTAGATGGGTAGTGGTTTTCCGTTCAGACAGTTGTGGATGATCAGCGGAATCAATTTCTCCGGAAAATGATACGGACCATAATTATTGGAGCAGTTTGTGGTCAGTACCGGAAGACCGTAGGTATGGTGATAGGCGCGGACCAGATGGTCACTGGCCGCCTTCGAGGCCGAATAAGGACTATTGGGGGCGTACGGTGTGTTTTCTGTGAACGCAGGATCGGTAGCGGACAGTGTCCCGTAGACTTCGTCTGTGGAGACATGTAAAAAACGGAATTGCTTCTTCTCTTCTTCGTTCAAAGTGCGCCAATAACCGAGCGTTGCCTCCAGCAATTTAAAGGTTCCCTCGATATTTGTGCGTATAAACTCTCCCGGGCCAAGAATTGAGCGGTCGACATGGCTCTCGGCAGCAAAGTGCACAATTGCTCTTGGCTTGTATTCATTGAGGATGTGACGGACAACTTCCTCGTCCACAATGTCGGCAATGACAAAGCTGAAATCGGGATTATTTTCGACGGAGGCCAGATTCTCACGGTTGCCTGCATAGGTCAGCTTGTCGAGCACCACGACAGGGGTCTTCTGCTCTGTTAACCACTGAAGGACAAAGTTGGAACCGATAAAGCCGGCTCCTCCGGTAACGATGATTGGAGTGTTGGCTGACACGTGTTGATGTCTCCGGAAATTATGTTCACAGCTTCGCTAACAAGTTGATTATAGTGTTCTTGCTAGGAGATCTTTTGCTAAATAATGGATAAGCCTCACCCCATTGTGGTGCAAAATACCATCGCTTTGTGCGTGCGGAAGTTGGGTTTGGAAAATGACAACACAATCATTCGGTTTGGAGGATGTTCTCGGATTGTTTGTCCATTTAAAAATGTACTAAAAATGTAGTGTTAAATGTAGTGTGTAGCAACAAGCAGTAATGTGGCAACAAAACAGGATGTAGCACTGTGAAGTAATGTTGCAAGAAAGTAGGTTGTGGCAATAAACTAATAATGTTGCTACGGATATTGAATGTTGCAACTATGTGTAATGTTGCTGTATTGCAGATCGTTGCAACATGCAATGTTGATGCGCATTGATAACAAAGGAGTTCCATGCCAATAATTGCCGTTTCCAACCCCAAGGGCGGAGCAGGGAAGAGCACGACCACCTTGCTCCTGGCTACCTACTTGGCCGAACAGGGCGCCAGCGTCTGCGTTCTCGATGCCGACCCCAACCAACCCATCCTCGACTGGAAATCCAATGGCATCTCCAATACCAAACTCGAGGTTATTGGCGGAGTCAAGGAGTCGACAATTATGGAGGTCCTCGACGGCCTGACCCACCAATTTGTCTTTATCGACCTGGAAGGCACGGCCAGCGTTCTCGTCTCCCGCTCCATCGCCATGGCAGACTTTGTCATCGTCCCGTTGCAAGCTAGTGCTGTAGACGTTCGCCAGGCAGCCAAGGCGATTCGCGCCATCCGCGATGAAGAGAAGGTTGCCCAGCGCTCCAATCCTTCACGGCGCATCCCCTACAAGGTGGTCATGACCCGCACCCCGGCGCCAGGCGCCCCTGTCTCTTCGGTGCAGCGTCAGTTGGAGTCCGAGATCACCGCTGCCGGTATCAACAGATTCAAGACCAGCCTCGCTGAACGTCTTGCTTATAAAGCAGTTTTTGTTGAACGGTTATCGCTGCCGGAACTCAAAGACATGAAGGTTGGCAACCTCCAGGCAGCCCAGGACAATGTGCACGATCTGGCTTCCGAGTTGATCGAGACCCTGCAAGCTCTGAATTAGTGGATTTCCGCTTCAGAAACTCGCCAACCAGCAGGGAACTCATAGGATCAGGTAAATGTAGCTATTTTCGATGCGGGGAATAGTAAACATGTAGCTTGTTGCTACAATGTAGTAGTAAGCAATAACGCCGGGGAGGCGCTTATGAGCAAATTTGGATTGGATATGGAGCCGGATAGCACAAACACGGCCAAGAGCGACATGGCAAGCAGGCTGGCCAGCTTTCCACCCTCATCTCCCAAGACGGCCATTGACCTCGTCGCTGTCGATGCTGCTGGAGCAACCCACGGCTTTATCAGCCGCGAGGTAGGAAACAGTCGCAAGCGCCGCGTGGTGCCCTCAGAGCCAAAGCGCCAACTCTCCATCATGATGCCGGTGAGCAAGTATGACCGCTTTGTGGCGTACGCCGATCGCCATAGGCTGACCTACGAAGAGACGATTTCCCGCTTCATGGACCGGGCGACGGACTAAGGATCCACACTGCCGACAATTTCTCATGCGCTGAAGAGCTCAATGGTGCCGGTTGTAGCGTCGAACCGTCCGAGAGTAAGGGTTGAAGCTACTTTGGCGCGTCGAGTGTGGCCGGTCAGGCTGGGAATGAACTGACTGCCGTTGCGTGGCAGCGTAATAAAGCCACTCTGAAAACCAATGTATTGTTATAGTTGCGAATGAGCAGAGACCAGCAGCACATGCTTCAGAGTTGATAAATAAATTATGGGTAATGACGCAACGAAAAGAGGTCTCATCAAAGATCAGGCCGCTTGGTTGGGTCTTCAGGATTGCTCGCAGTCATCCCCTCAACGGGAGATCTTGGGCATTTCAGGCTTCTATTCAGGTAAAAGTGAGGGCCAAAAACCTTCAAAAGTCTAAATCGCTATCCTTTACCGAAACCTGAGAACTGGATTTGAACTGCATTTCTCGCTTGGCCAGATCATGAAAGAGTTGTCGCAAATCGTCATCTTCAACCGGCGGTGGAACTGGAAGGGGATCGAGCAAGCTCTGAATGGTGCCGAGATCGTTCTGCATGGCCTGGGCCAACAGGCACAGCGTCTCCAGGATCTCCTCAGAATCTGCCCCGGTAATGGTCAACCGTCCAGCTTCGAGTTGAATCTGAGCAGGCAGATCCGCGGCCATCACAGAGCGCAGTTCGGCGGGCAACGAAATGGCGAGTGGACGAGTCTTTGGTGCCGGTCCAGCTTCAAGCCGCCGGCGCTGCACAACGCCGGAGAGGTCGTCAGATTCGATGGAGCGGCTCAAAAACTCAAGCAAATTATCGCGATCAACCAGATGGGTGCCGCCAATATTCTGGATTCCTCCGATGGCCTTCATGAGCGACTGGGCTGAAGCCCGTTTGATCTCAAAGAGGTCTTCGATATCGCGACGGCTCCAGGTTTGAATCTTGGAGCGCTCAACCCGTTCTCGAATCTCGTGTAGCCGATAAGACCAGGAGATGGTTTTGGACACGGTCAGGGCTCCAAGGGCAGAAATCCGTACAGAAACAGAGTAGGGGATAATTGGCCGACATGCCAATTATAATCGCCAAAACTCAGGGTTGTCAGATCTGATAAGATGTACTTATCAGGCGTTATAACGTATACTGCCGAAAACAGCCGTTTTCGGCACAATTTCAGAGAAAGTTGTTTATCGCATGAACCAGGAGCCCCGGAAAGCGGACACCGCCCAACCCGCCCCAATATCCCCGCCGGAGATCCTGCCTCCCGCGCCTCCCGCGCCGGCCGATCTAGCCCTGGTCCAAAACACGTCCGGAGGCCCTTGGGCTATCGGACTTCCCAACCTCCCGGCGGACAATCCTCTCTATGAGACCGCTCAGGCCGCCCAACAATATGTAGAGGCTGCCAAGGCCGTCGCCACCCAGCGGGCGTACTCCTCCGACTGGCGGCACTTCGCGGCTTGGTGTGAGACCCATGGACTAGACTCGCTCCCCGCCACTCCGAGCACCGTGGCCCTCTACCTCACCTCGCTTGCCAAACCTGCCGAGGGCGAGAAACCGCGCAAGGCCGCCACCATCACCCGCCGGCTGACCTCGATCAACGCCGCCCACAAGAATGCCGGTCTAGACTCTCCCGCTACCATGAATCATCGTCTTGTGGCCGACACCCTGCACGGCATCCGCCGGACTCTGGGCGTAGCGCAAACCAGAAAGAAACCACTGACCCGCGATCGTATCGTGAAGCTGCTGGGCGTGCTGGAGGGGCCGATCGCCGCCGCCCGCGACAAGGCGCTGTTGCTGGTTGGTTTCGCCGGCAGCCTGCGCCGATCCGAACTAGCTGACTTACGAGTCGATCAACTTACCTGGCACCGCAAGGGAATCACGCTGAACCTGTTGCGCTCCAAGACCGATCAGGAAGGGCAGGGAAGAGAGATCGATATTTTGCATGGGCTGCACGATCTGACCTGCCCGGTGATGGCGCTCGAAAACTGGCTCAAGATATCCGGCGTAAAAGACGGGTTCGTCTTCCGCCGCGTCGGCCAGCACGGCAACGTAGGCACAGCGCTCGACAAGGATTCGATAGGGAGGATCGTCAAGCGGCTGGTCAAGAGAGCGAAGCTCTCCGATCCGGGCGCCTACGGAGGCCACTCGCTCCGGGCGGGCTTCGTGACCGAGGCCTCTGCCAATGGCGCTACTGACCGCCAGATCATGAAGCAGACCGGGCACAAGTCGATCGTTATGGTGCATCGCTACGCCCGCGAGGATCAGAAGGACCGGCAGGATGCAGCCAGCAAGCTCGGACTCTGAGTCAGCGGGAGGCTTCCCCAAGTGATCCGACGGAATAGAAAACCAGGCCAATCATATCGCCGAGGGGGCGTATAATCCGACATGGACGAGCACCAACTCCGAAATGGACGGGATGATAATCCGATATGGACGACACTAAAGCACCTATTTATGATCGGTTTACCTCATCGAAAGTCGCCGTCGCACTGACAGATACTCCCGTTGTCATGCTGATTGGTCCCCGCCAATGCGGCAAGACGACACTGGTCCGTCAATTCCTCGATGACCCGCGCGAATACATAACATTGGATGACGATACCGTGCTCGAAGCGGCTCGCCACGACCCAACAGGGTTCGTGCGCGGACTGGATCGGGTCACCATCGATGAGGTGCAACGAGCGCCAGAGATTCTGCGGGCGATCAAAATGTCTGTGGACGGCGACCGTCGCCCAGGCCGCTTTCTGCTGACGGGCTCGGCCAACGTGCTGAGTTTGCCGCAAGTCTCCGAGAGTCTAGCCGGTCGTATGGAGATTGTGAGTCTCATGCCACTGTCCCGATCGGAGATAGATAACAAATCAGCAGTTTTCCTCGAAGCAGCGTTTGCGGGCAAATTGGTCAAGCCAAACCGCCCCATGATCGCAGATGAACTTCTGCAAACTGTCTTGGTCGGCGGCTATCCGGAGATGCTCCGGCGCGAGAACCCGCGTCGGCGCCAGGCCTGGGCCCGCGACTATATAAGAGCAATTGTCGAGCGGGATGTGCGCGATATCGCGGAGATAGAAAAGCTTGATCAGTTGCCAAAACTGCTTCAGGTGCTCGCGCACCACTCCGGGCAACTCACCAACTTCACACAGATTGGCGGCCAGTTGGGGATCGACGACAAGACGACCCGCAAGTATGTAGGCATCCTGGAACAACTGTTCCTCGTGCATCGCCTTTCGCCCTGGTTCCGCAATCAACTCAAGCGGCTCATTAAGACTCCCAAGTTGCACTTTATCGATTCCGGACTTCTCGCGGTTCTACTAGGGGTAACAGCCGAGCAGGTTGCCAAAGACCGCTCCTGCTTTGGCGCTCTCCTGGAGACGTATGTCTTTGCGGAGATTTTGAAACAGACGGCATGGTCTGATCAGCGCTATGCGCTTCATCACTATCGGGACAAGGACCAGGACGAAGTCGACATCGTCGTGGAGAACGAACAGGGGGCTTTGGTGGGCGTGGAAGTCAAAGCAAGCGCGACCGTGCATAGCAGTGACTTCAAGGGATTGCGAAAGCTGCTGGAGATCAGTGGCGACGATCTGAAGCTGGGAGTGGTTCTGTATGACGGCCCGAATATTGTTCCTTTCGGTGACCGTCTCTTCGCCGCCCCCATCTCCTGTCTGTGGAGTTGACAAGGTCCAGGTGTAACAAAAAACATCTCAAGTGTCGGCAAGCCGCAGTGAGCAAGTTAGGTCTATAAAAGGAGACTCCGGTGGAAGAGATATGGGAACTCAAAGCCAAGATCGAAGCCTTGCTTGTTGCCGCGGACCGTTCTGTGACCGTTCCTGCGCTGGCCCTTTGCCTCGATGTCACCGAAGTTGAGGTCGATGAGGCGTTGCGGGAGTTCGAGGCCGATCTCATGGCTGCTGATCGCGGTATCCAGATCCAGGGTGTTTTTGACTCAAACCGCGAAAAGTCAATCTTGGTCCCCTGCAAACATTGGGTTCGATCCCAAGGTTGGTTCGCTCGCAGTCTACACCTGTCCCATCGAATGCCTAAGTGGATGGGTGCAACTGGAGTTCGACATTCACATGTTCAGCCTTTTGCAAAGCGGCTATTACACCAAACAAATTGATCGCGCTTGGATTGCCCTTTGGGCCAAACATGCGCTGTAGGCTTGGTGATGGGATTTTGGTTGTCCGCGACAGTTCAATAAATCCAATCGTAGCGTTGATGTAGTTGCGAAGAATGGCTCGGCCAGTATCGAAATCGCCACTGGTCATCAGCTCTATGCCTTCGCGAAGAAGAGCTTGGCGAAAAGCTGGTTCACGCTGCGCGCGCTCGCGGATTGTATCGCGAAAGTCTCTAGTGAGCGCCATGTCACTTCCTCCCCTTATGCGTGGTCGACTTGTTTTTAGGAATGGATTTTCGTGCGGAGGCCTTCCGTTGTTTGTACTCCCGCCAGAGCGCATGGGCATTTTCAATGTCCGAGTTCTGGCTCCTCTTGGTTCCCCCACCGAGCAGGATTACCAACGTGTCTCCGTCCTGACCGAGGTAAATGCGGTATCCTGGGCCCCAATTGAGCCGGTATTCAGATACTCCCTGATCTACTGGCTTAAACGAGGACGTATTACCTTGGGCAATGCGTTCCACGGCGGTGGTCACTTTGACGGCCGCCGCTACGTCAAGACCGTTGAACCAATCTCGGTATTGATTCTTGCCAGCAACATCCTGGTATTCCAGAACCGTTACCATTTCCCCTCATTACAATAATAACATAAATGTTATTATTGTCAAGTTTGCTAGCCACCAACTAACGCCATGTATGCCAACATAGACACGTATACTTCTCAACTCATTCATGCTGCTAGCCTTAATGCGACATGATTAAGTCTGCTTCGGCACTTTTGCTGATTTATATTCTATTTTATTCGCTTTTTGAGACGATATGAGATATATGAAACATGCACCCCATCCAGATCCAGCGCCCAGCGGGGCCAAAAAGATAGTCGACATCCCGATTTGTCCCTTCAAATCAGTGGAACAGAATCAGTTACACTATGCCACGCTGGCCGCCGGGTTCACAGAAGAGGTGCTCATCCGGCTTCTGTGGCTGGTCAACCCCCAACTAATGCCATGTATGTCAACATGGGCACATATTCTTCTTAACTCATACATATTGCGAACCTTATAACGATATGAACGAGTATGTATCGGCACTATTGTTACTCTTTATTCTATTTTATTAGCGTTTTGAGACGATAGGAGATGTATGAAACATGCACTCCATCCAGATCCAGCGCCCAGCGGGGCCAAAAAGATAGTCGACATCCCGATTTGTCCCTTCAAGTCAGAGGAACAGAATCAGTTACGGTATGCCGCGCTGGCCGCCGGGTTCAACGAAGAGCTGCTCTTCCGGCTTCTTTGGCTCATCAGAGCGCATGAGACTTTGCTCCATTTCCCGTTTGTTGCGCACCACCTCTCGGAAATTCTCGCACCCTATCGATCAGAGATTGAGAATCAGGAGAGTCAAGCGCGCGCACTTGAGCCATTTCGGGGTTGGCCAAAACTGCTTGACTGGCTCAACAATACGCAATACCGAGGGAGCATCGAGAATGCATCACGTGGCCTGGTACCGACAATTAGCCGCCAAGGTAAAGGCATCCAACAGCACTCACTCTATGAAGCGCTATTGGCTTGGCCGCCTGACAAATTCGCGGAACAATATCGAGAACTGCAGTTCCAGGTACTGCTTGCACACGCAAATTACTTGTATCTGGCACACGGCAAAGCAATCAGTTCGCTCGAAACATCTGCAACTGAACGGAATCTAATCCTTCAGATCAGATTTCCGATCTTACCGTACTCGGCCATGCATCCCCTAAAAAAGCTGGCCGATCAGGAGTGGGAGTCATTCTTGCCCAACATTCCTCTCCACTTAGGCACAACACGGTTCCTAGAGGAGATTGAAAAAGATGAATGGAACGACGGGATTAGCCAATTCGATTTAGATAGTTGGAAAGAAAAGCTCCAAGCGATTCGCCGATTTATTGCGCGCTGTATCGGCATCCGGAGCTGGGAATATACACCGCGCACGCGTTATTCTAACCGATTGCCATTTCAGGAGGAGGAGGATGACGCCGACGACAAAGACGACAAAGACACGCAACACTTGGCGGCACGCTGGGTTCTAACAACAAACATATCATCCGATTCAAAGATCAAGGATCTGGTAAGTAGCGATCTTGACCAAGAAGAAATGGGTGATTCACGGCTATGGCTACTCGTTGATCCTGGACAAGGAAACATCCGCGAAGAGATTATCGATGCGACATTTGCTGCCCGCGGCAGAATGCGACATGCACAAATGGCCAACCAGTTCTTGCCGTGGCAGTACACAAACCTGACGCTTGACGAACTTGCATACCTACTTCAACGGGCAAGCGCAAGAATAGCCTCGCTCAAGAAGCAGATGGATTGGAGCGAAAAAGACCTTGTCGAATTCGAAATCATTCTTCTTCTGCACACGATGTTGTGGACGGGACGTTCTTTGGAGAGCGCTCTCGAACTTCATCTGGTAAGAACCAAAAGCTTAGGTTGGAAGGGTATCAGAAGCGGAGAAATCCATTTACCAGCGTTCGATTTGGACGAAGCGCAGTGGATTGTCCCAGCCTATATTCCTCCTTATCGGTCAGAAATCAAGGATGGAAAACGGCATGCAAACGAATTGTCAAAATATTTGGCTCTACCGGACCGCACACAATTCTCCGTATTGCTGAGAATTTACATTCAGCGCCGCGTTATTAGTATTGGCGAAAAGGAGGTTGTGCTCTTCAACACCGAGCATAGACGAGTGGTAAAAGAGTTCGGCATTTGGCTCAAAGAGGCTGATAAATCCGACAGGTTGACGCCAGCCCGCATAACTAATTATCTGTTTCCACGATTGCATAGTGTCGCTGGCGACAGAATGGCGGCGGTGCTGATCACCGGAAGGAAAACGGTGCTTTCTCGCACACAGCAATATTATGCAACGTACTCAGCAAGCAAGTTGCAGCATATTTATGTCCGAACGGTTGACGAGGTCACCGACATGCTGCAAGTTCGTGCCAAGAAGAAAGCAATAGCGCGCAAAGAATATGTGCAACAAGAGGGATATGTCGGCGCACGATTGTGCGCGAAGATGGCATCCGTGCAACTGGCTGTGCGCAAGCAGATAGAGAATCTCGCATCTCTTCGCGCGCAAAAGGAAGGCACTGAATCGATCGAGTTTCACAATGCGTACACGCTCTACACAGTACTGATGTTCGCTTACGCCACTTCGATACGCGCCATTCGGTGCCCATATGTTCGGCTGGAGGAGGTGGACGAACACACTGACTTTATCTTGATTGCCGACAAGGATAACGATAGTGAAGGTAAGACGCGTCTATGCTGGGTGCCGAAGCTTGTTCAACGGCAAATGCGACACCTTGAACAGCACATCAGAAAGATGCGCACAATTCTAAACATTGACACGGATTGGAAAGAACCATGTTTCTTCTTGTCGAGCGCGGCTAGGCCCTTAGAAGTGCGCCCCAAAACTGTCAGCGAAAACATGAATCCATACCTAGCTCTTCCACCCAATGCACATAGGCGCTTCATGCGCCACGAGTTGCTTAATCGAGGTTGCGCACCTGAAGCCGTAAATCAATGGATGGGTCATGCGTTTTTCGGCGAAGAATCGTGGGGCCATTTTTCGATGTATTCGCTCGCCGATTACAAGGCGGATATCGGGCCGCATCTTGAAGCGTTATTAGCAGAGATAGGATGGCAGGAGATCGATGGAAATTAAAAAGAGGAATTCCGCCGAAGCGACACAGAATGACACTCATAGTGCAGAGGCAATCGAACTGCATGAGTGGCTGAAGAAACAGAAACAGACACTGGCATCCGTGCTATTGGGAGGTAAAGAGACAGTAAATAATCCGAAAATGCAGATGCGAAATATAACTGGGGCAATTCTCAAAGATTTTGATTCGCCGCCGGTGGTTCTTCAACAGTTGCGGCAGATGGTGCAGGAGTTTAACTGCAAACAGGCAGATGCATTCTTGCCATTGCCGGAGATTGCGCTTGAAATTAGGCGCCCGTCAAACCCATTTAAGCGGAACCGATGGGAGACACGCGCTCATTATTGGTATGTGCGCGATCTGGTTGTGGAGGAGATGTCAAAGCGCAACCAGGAACAAGACCAGGAGTGGCGGCGCGCCAGAATACTCGTCAGTGCAGTGCTGTTCGGCGGCTTGCTCGCAAAAACATCTTTACAGGCTTTCTTGAATGTTCTCCCGGAGTGGTATCTTCACGCGGACTGGCACCATGGAAGGTTGTCGCTTGCATGGCAGACGGAGGGTAACAACTGGATACGCTTCTTCCCGGACGCGGTGACAGCGCTCCTGCTGCTTGAGTGTAAGCCGCAGACCCCTAACGACCGCCAGGGGAATGACAAACAAGTAGTGATGACTAAAGCGACAACTGAGGTAGATGAAATCTGCATGCATTATCTGCGCAAACTCCCTGGAGCAGAACGCGACAAGTTGCCGACCACATTCGCCAAGTTTATCGACGCTACTCTGATTGTGTACGAACAGTATCTGCCACGGGCATTGACCGAGTATGCAGCCGGCAACAACATTAGCTACTCCTTAAAACCTGAAGCGTGGCAGCGTATCCATGGAAAGGCAGGCACAAGCCTTTCGATGAGTGAAGATGCTGAAGCTTCTGTCACTAGACAAAAGCAAATCGATCAGGAGATTGACCAGGCCTTGGAAAATGATTCGTACAAGGAAGACAGATCCTGGATTTCGTCGCTATGCAAGTTGCTGGGTGCAGAGGATTCGGGGCTACCAACAAGATCTGCTCTACATGCCCTCAAGAACCGTGAAGATGATCATTCAGGGAGCGACTACTTCCATATCTTTCGGAAGTTTTCAATTTACCTGATTGAGACTGCTCTTAAAAGAAAGGCGCGGGCAGAGCTGGCAACAATCCGAAGAATTGTAGTCGCTCTGGCAAAGCGATTACCAGCCATCTTGAAGATTGAAGACCTCTCTCATCCCAGTATCGTTACAATCTCGTACGCCTACCAACAGGTTCTCGAAGATGCGATTAGCGCCAATCAACGCCTGAAATTCGCTAGCTATATTCGCAAGTTTCACATGTTCCTTGTGAAAGGGAATCGTTGCGAAAAGATTAATGAAGGCGAAGTGTTTGGATCGTTGGCAGACGAACTGCCAGTGGACGCGAACATGATTACCGAAAAGGAGTTCGAGAAGATTCAGGAGTATCTGGAAAAACAGCGCTTGACCATTCGTCGCGGCGATCCCGGAAGACGCGATTATTATCTGATCGCAAGCCTGATTGTAAGCCTCGGCTACTGGAGCGGATTGCGTAGAAGCGAAGCACTCAAACTTCAGTTGAAGGACATCTGTGAAAACGATGAACCAGAGATCTTGGTACGAGATTGGCAGCAACGGAAGTTGAAGACACCAAACGCGACACGAAAGATCCCCCAATACGCATTGACCGCGGAGCGGGACATTCAACGCTTGCGAGCGTGGAAGGCAAGACGCGAAAAGGAAGTTGAGACGAAGCCATCTCCGTATTTTTTCTCAATTGCATCGCTCGGATTCAATTTCGCAGATGAGCGCATTGTCTTCATGATCATTCATGATGCGATCCGGACGGCCACTGGCGATCCCACTCTGAACTACCACCATTTGCGTCACTCGTTTGCCAGCCGCTTTGTGTACAGCGTGATGGTGCCACCGGGAGAGCAGATGACCGATTGGTTGACTGCATGGGCCAAGCCTGAAAACTGGAGAAATGGAAAAGAAGATCTGTATGATCGCCTCTACAAGTGCCGTTTCAAAACGCGGCGGCATCTTTATGCGACGGCCAGACTGCTTGGGCACAGTTCACCAGCAATGAGCCTTGAACATTATGTGCACACGATGGACCAGATTTTCGCAATCTCAAGAGAAAGACAAACCCTAGCGATAGCCCACCGGAATTTATTGATGTCCTTTTCGAGCGCGTCACGCGCAACTATTTATAGGGTACTGAAGGACGAAACGGGAGAGAAAGGTATCAAGTCTACCTATTGGGATTTGGTCGAAAAGTCCTGGACGGACTACTGTCGGCAATATCCTGAGGTTTCGTCGCGGCTCGAGCCGGATGCAGTTTCCACCATATCGAATCTGGCAAAGGTACAGGAAGAAGAGATCAGAATAGCGGAAGCATTCTTCCAGACCATCTGGTCCAGCTTGTATTGCAAGGAAACCAGGCCAATTGACGCGAAAGAGCTTGCTGATCAACTCGGACTTCCCGAGCAGCGGGTGACCAGGTTGCATGACGTCGCAACGCAGGCCAAGCAAAACAGGACTGGACAGATGGATGTGCATCTCTGGGAGATGAACCCCGTTAAGGCGGCGATCGAGTACGAGGTCCGGATTGCGTGTCCGCGCACCCCATCTAAGGAGCGGGATCTGGCTATCTTTCGGGCGCACGTTCGAAGTGCTGCCGAAATGGCCAACTACGAGGCGGATCAGTGGTCCGGCGTGCTCGACCACTATCTTTATTCCGCACGAACAGAACGAAACGGGCTCGAGTTTCGTTGGAACGAGCGGCATCTTGCCAGGCAGTACATACGTTTTCTGGAACGTCTGGGCGTGGGTCCAGAGCACATTCGCATTCGTCCTTACGGGGAGAGTGCCGGTCTAAAGCTCTGGAAAAAATATCTCAAGGGATTGCGCGGACTTCAACAGGAGAGTCCCCGCCCATTCAAGCTAGGATTGCAGAGGGAAAATGTACTTGGAATCAAGACGTTTTATGACAACGAGAATGGACGAAGCAATGACGGAATGGAATCATCCTGCGGCTTCAAATATTTGTGTGTGTTGATGGCGATATGGGTACTCAGCAGTGACGATTGATCGCCCAAACTCCGTCATGGAAGTTAACGGCAAACTCAAAACTGAGTGACCGGTGGAATGACCATATTCATCCCATCAGAGTGTGGGTCCAAATAGCTTGTTGAAGTGTTTTGTTCTTCAAAGATTTCTGCGCTACTTGCATTGACTTCTCTCCTTCGTCGGGGTAGTAAGTTACATCCTCAACACAAACTGAGCCTGTTCCTCGTTAGATAAAGGCTCGTAATCGCTGTAATACGCCTGTACAGACGTAAAATCTCATTTATAGCCTCTCTGTGAAAATGAGCGTCAACTCTTTGGATATGCGAGGCACTGCCGAAATTCAGAAATCGCAGATTTTGATTTATGTAAGACCGTTGATATGAGCTACTTGCGTAATCTATGGCTACAACCAAATGTGCCCAGAAGCTTTTTATTCGCACAATTGCGCCATACCTTTGCCTCAACCGAGGGCCAGAAAGGGCTTAAAACGCCATTAAATGCGTTCTCGTTTTTGCGCGCTGAATGTAACCCCGTATAGCTGGCCGATTCCCTCGACTCTTCTCTCATGCTTTGGTTTACCCCGTAAGCGTGGCGTTCTGGCCGTCTGGACGAGGGATGGGGCTTTGTGTGGGATAGGACCGTATGTGTCCACGATCGATTGAAGTGGACACATACGGTCGGAAGAAGTGTGTATGTCAGTTCTGCGAAGTGTTGACTTCGTCGACGTAGACATCGTCGATAGTGGCTTTGGCGATTGCAGTCTCGAGGCGGGCGAGCAGTTGCTTGAAGGGTTCGTCCTTGCGTCGTCGGAGCATGGCTATGGTCTGGCGTCCCTCGGAAGCGATGGCCACGCCGCCGATGGGCTCGATGTGTCCGATGACGATCTGGCCGTGCTCGGTAAATTCATCGATGTTCGGGTACATGAGATGGTGAAGGGCGAAGCGTCGTAGGCGGTTGGGTCTAAGCGGCTTTCTGTAATGCGGGGAGCAGTTTTTCGGCGACGTTCCATGGCAGCAACTCCTCGATGCGATTGATGGGATGCTCACCTACGCGCGCAAACACGTAGCGCAGGTAGGCCTCAGGGTCCAGGCCGTTCAGTCGCGCTGTTCCTATCAGACCATATAGGATCGCTGCGCGCTCGCCTCCTGCGTCCGAACCGGCAAATAGATAGTTGCGCCTTCTATGGAAATATTTCCATAGTCGCCGTTATGTTCACCATGGGATTATGTACAGTCGGCCAACCTTAGTTAGCCTGCCAAGCAATCCGGGACCGCGTTGCAGCGGTTAGATGCGATGTCTGGGTAAACCTCCGAGGTTGGCCAACTGCGCATAATTAAAGCGTCTCGAGGAAGTGCAGAACACGATCTGACGGTCGATATCGCGATTTCTTAAGATGTGGGGCCTGCACGGCGCTCAGTGCACGTTCTTTCATGGCCAGGTCTGCCTCAACATACATGTGTGTGGTGGTCGGACTTTCATGACCGAGCCAAAGTGCAATGAGCGTAATGTCGACTCCTGCCTGCAACATGTGCATCGCGGTCGAGTGTCGAATGGTGTGGGGTGTGACGTCTCGTTGGGCTAGCTGAGGGCAGACCTTCGCTGCGCTGCTTACCGCCAGTTGCAGTCGTGCAGTAACAGCGGGGCGGGTCATACGAGTGCCAGCCCATCCAGAAAACAGCGGCTGGTCAGGTCTTCCGCCGGTGCGTGCAATCCACCTTCGAGTTTCCGCAACGGTATTTCGCCATAGTGGCACACTGCGTTCTTTGCGCCCCTTGCCGTGAATGCGCACCGCCGCGCAGCCGTCCAAGAGCACGTCGTCCACTTGCAAGCCAATAATCTCTGAGACTCGACCGCCCGTGTTGTAGAGCATAGAGAACATGGCTCGGTCCCGGTGTCCGCACCATGTAGTGGTGTCGGGGGCATCGAGAATAGCCTGTACTTCGTCTCGCGAAAGGAAGCCAAGCAGAGGCCTGTCAAAACGCTTCATGGGGATAGCGAGTACGCGCTGAATGACTGGCAACACAGTTGGTTCCTTTAGCGCCGCAAAATGCATGAAGGAACGTATCGCCGCAAAGCGAGCGTTGCGAGTCCGGATTTTGTTGTGGCGCTCGCTTTCCAGATTGTCGAGGAAGGCCAATATCAGAGGTGCATCCAGGTCAGCCATGTCGATCAGTTCGGGAGTCTTACCCAAATGGCTCTGAGCAAATCGCAGCAGCAGGCAAAAGCAGTCTCTGTAGGCGGCCACCGTTTGTTTGCTTACGTTCCGTTGTTGAATCAAGCGATCAAGAAAGAACTGTTGGAGAAGCGTAGGAAAGCTATTCTTTGGAGACTGGTCCTTCATCGCGCACCCCCTTCGATGAATTGCGCAAACCGCTGGGCGGCAACAGTCATCAGTTCAGGTGTAGCGGTCAGATACCAGTAGGTGTTGGAAACCTTCACATGTCCGACATACGTGGATATCGCATCCATGATGTGGTCCGGCGACTCGTTGCGGCGATAGCAATCGAGCAGGCTGCGGCAGATGAAGGTATGACGAATATCGTGAATGCGAGCTGATGCATGACCGCCTCTGGCAATCCATCCCAGTCGAGTCCGCAGGACTTCGAAGGTGTTGTGGACGGTGCGATCACGCAGTGCCTCGCCGGTGTCTGAAACGAAGAACGCCCCATCCTTCTGGCGGCCGAGTTGGCGCTCCTTGTCTACAACGTATTGCTTCAATGCCGCAAGGGTCGTCAAGTGGAGCGGAACCAAGCGAGATTTGCAGAATTTGGTCTGCCGCACAGTAAGTAAGCCTTGAACCCAATCCACATCTTGTGTCTCGAGATGGAGCGCTTCTGAGATCCGCAGACCAGTGGCTGCCAACAGTCCGAATAGCGTGCGGTAGGTTCTCGGACGAAGGCCATCCGTAGGCTGGAGACTGTCAGTTGCTTGCATTAGCGCAGCGATCTCATGCTCCCTGTAGATATGCGGAACGAGACGTCTATGCGCGGGACCGAAATAGCCTTGAGGCACCATCGCGGTGCCGACGTCGAACAGTGAACGGTATTTGAGGAAGGGCCTCAAGACTTCGAGTCGACGAGCCCGCGTTAGAGGTGTTTTGAGCGCTGCCGATCCCGCCCACTTCACCGCGAGGTCAAACGTAATAGGGCCGCGATGACCGAGTTTGTCGGCAAACCGCGCGAATCCAAGTAATTGCCCGCCCGCAAACTTTAGAGCAAAACCCATTTGCCGTCGGGCAGCAAGATAATCCTCGACCAGCGAAACCATCGTTACCATAGGCTTCATGACAGACCTCCCGGCCACGGAGCAGCCACAGTCATCAGCTTCGGTAAATCCACCTTGCTGTAGATCATCGTCGTATCAAGGCTGCGATGTCGCAAGACATCAGCAACCTCCTTCAGGCTGGCGCCTGCGCACCGCATCCGCACTGCGGCGGTGTGCCGCAACACATGCGGCCCTGTGAAACGGTCCAAACCGCAACGGTTCAGAGCCCTGCGGATCGCACCGCGAACGATTTCCACGGTGATGGGAGTGTTAATCGGCGCGTGGTGGCGTAGAAACAGGGCTCGGCTGGTGCTCGGGGGCCGCGCACTACGCAGGTACTGTACGATCGCTTTTCCTGTTGGAACGGCCAATGGAAGCACATCCGACCGGTGTGACTTCCCGTGCCTGATGGTGAGGGTGCCCTCGCGCCAGTTAATATCGTCGAGCTGGATAGCGGCTACTTCGCATCCGCGCAGGCCCAGATCCAGAAGACATCGCGCCATTGCGTAGTCGCGACGCCCACCTACACTCTGTTGGTCGAACGTACCTAGAAAGCGATCTACCTCCTCGGTTGTCAGGTACTTGGGCACAGTGTCAAGCCGCCAATGGGCAGGGGGGATAACAGCAGCCACTAGTGCCTCGACTCGGTTTCCGAACTTCACAGCACGGAAGCGCAGGTAACTGCGCAAAGATGTACCAAGAAGACGTAACGTTCCAGGCCGATACCGATGCGTGGGCTGGACCATATACCGGACGATATCAGGCGGGTGGATTCGGTCTATTTCTATAGGCGAGGAGCCGAACTGATCAACCAGAAACTGTCCTACCCACTGCCTTCTGGATATGCGGGTTGCTGTTGCTAATCCGCAATCGAATTCCAAATAATGACCGAATTCTTCAAGTTCTCCCAGGATCTTCGGTGGAAGCAACTTCTGTGGTCCCGAGAGAACTCCATCCATGCGCAGTACATGAAGCAGATGCGCCAGTGCTGGCCTCACTGCAGTCACGCTACGTTGACAAGGGTCTGGGCAGCGGCACTCTGGCAGATGTTCAGTTACGAAGTGGCGCATCAACGACTCGTTGAAGTCACGGAGCAGAATACGCTGCTTGGTTACCCATCCAGCAAAATGTTCGATGCCGTGGAGATAAGCCCGAATGGTTAAAGGACAATACTGCTGTTGTTGCAAATAGCCGATATAGGCATCGGCACTTCGGCTCAAAACACTTGAGCAGAGACAGTCACGATAAGCAGGGATGTACATTTGGTCCTCCTATGGACGAACAACGCCCACAGCAGAACATTTTCTTATGCACATCGGGTTAACGCCTTCATTTGGACAAAATGCCTGTCTATCATCAGGGGTACGCATCTTCCCGCCCCATGACTACACATAATCCCGTAGTGAACATAACGCCTTCTATGGAAATATTTGAGCCGGTCCCGGTAGTTTGGACAGTTTTTCGGCGTTCTTAAGTGGAAGAACTATTCTCGTGGTCGTCGGGGCGGTGGTAATGTGGAGATCGTTTTCTGATCTCCAAGGTTTGTGGGAAGG
>Ga0302266_10000351_pt1 | contig 47135 bp, 40 predicted proteins | sample III_Bog_E1_2_FD_194559 | JGI IMG/M metagenome (GOLD analysis project Ga0302266, IMG submission 194559) | Peat permafrost microbial communities from Stordalen Mire near Abisko, Sweden - III_Bog_E1_2 | ecosystem: Environmental > Terrestrial > Soil > Wetlands > Peat | place: Sweden: Abisko...
AAGCGTCCAGGCGGATACCGGAAGATGCTGCAGCAACCCAGCCTGGAGTTGCAGCTCTTCGTTGGCTTCGGCAAGCTCTCTTGTCCGTTCCGCAACCCGTCGCTCAACTTCATCTGCAATCCGCTTCTGCTCGTCCAGGCGCAGTGTCCGACCGTCTCGCGCACCAAGGCTCACGCTCTCGTCCTCGATGCTGTCATTCAAGCGCTTGCCCCAGTTTTCATTGCGGTGACGGTGGAAGGGATTTCGCACCGATCGCTGATATTCGGATTGCTTGTTTGGGATCATCGGGTCGAATATCGCCGGGATGGGTTCCGGGGAAGTGTTGACTAAACTCGAATCAAGCATATTGACCTCTGGTGGAAGGAACGGGCCGTTGGCTGGCGATTCGTGGATTGGACGCGTTTTGAATCAACGATTCAGAAGGGGAAACGCATCAACCTATGAGATTCACTATGCAACTCTGCCAGCCGAGCCCACAACCCCAGATGGAAGGAACCTTCTTCGTCCGATCGTATGTCCGATTTTCCTACTTTATGTGGAGGGACAGAGTGCAGCAGGCGGCTTTCGTTCAATTACCGATGTGCTTCCGTCCGAAAAGACGGGCATCGATGGACCATGCGCCAGGACCGATCATTGCCAGGGTGCCGCCAAGGGCCGCGAGAATCACTGCCATCGACTCGTCGCCAGCGCCTGTCAAAGCGATCCATACTTGCACGACCGCGACGAGCGTTCCCGCTGCGGGAGTCCATAAGCCGCCGAGAATGAGCAAGCCCAGGGCACTTCCGATCAATTGCGGAATAACTGGCCCTGGCGCAGGGATGCCGCTGAGCAGAGCTATGCCGTGGTAAAGCAGCGCAATGCCCAGGACTAATCGTTGAATGAGAAGTCCGAAGCCCGGCCAGCCATTCGCGAACGTCGAGAAGAGTCGTTGCAAGGAGCACCTTAAGGGAGCGTACTGCACTCTCAACGGCTTGGGAACGGCTGAAACTCGGAACTGTGTTCATACTTTCGGGTGATTAGATCTCAATAATTCCGCGCTTGAGCCCGATCGTGACCGCGTGAGCTCGATCACTGGCGCTAAGCTTCGAAAGTATGTTCGTCACGCGGCTCTTCACGGTCGCCTCCGCAACGGAGAGTTTGTCGGCGATCTGTTTGTTGGAATTCCCAACTGCAATCAGATTCAGAACCTCGATTTCGCGTTCGCTTAGTTCATCGTCGGTGGCGTGCTCAGCTAGTTCTGCGGCAACCTCCGGCGGTATTCGCTTCCGTCCCTCGTTGACTGCATGAATGGTCTCGATCAGTTCCCGATCATGGCCTTTCAACAGATAAGCCCGAGCGCCGGCTCGAAGTGCGCGCAGCACTTGAGCATCGCCTTTATAGGTCGTAAGCACGATGATGCGCGCATCGGGAAATTCGCTCAGAATACGAACCGTGGCTTCGATTCCATTGAGCCCAGGCATCTGAAGATCCATAAGGACAACGTCCGGGCGATGCGCCCGAAACTTTTCGATTGCGTCTTCTCCATTCGCGGCTTCCGCTACTAACTTCAAGTCAGGCTCGGCATTGATCACAGCGGCAAGCCCCCTGCGCAGCAGAGCGTGATCATCAACCGCGAGAATTCGAATCAGCTTAGGAGCGTTGATCATGTTTACCTGCCCTGTTGAACAACCGGAATCGACGTCCATCACGCTGCTTTTCGTATGCCATCGAAGCGGGAACTGTTAACTCCACTTCCGTACCTGCCCCCATCTCGCTCCAGAAATCCAGGCGTGCGCCAATTCGCAGGGCCCGCTCCCGCATTCCGGGTATGCCAAAGTGTCCGGACTGTCCCTCGGCTAATACCTTGGGATCGATCCCTTTGCCGTCATCACGGACACGCAAACGAAGTTGATCCTGATCGTAACGGATTTCTACCTCGATGTGGCTGGCAGCGGCGTGCGTAAAGGCATTTCGGATCACCTCGCGAGAGACCCGGTAGACCTCATCCTGAAGCATTGGCGACAGATCCTGTTGCTTACCCTCAACAACAACGCGATAGCTCGGAGAGTGCCCATTCCCTTCGTGAGCGGTCGCCAGCTCATTGCCCACGACATTCAGCAATTCGGGAAGGTCGCGCTGAGCGGCCGGTTCGGGGCGCAGGTCGCCAATTGCGGAACGGCCCTCTTGAAGAGCTTCCTCTGTTGCAACGATAGCTTCATCCAGGATCTGCTGAGCATTGTCCGCTTTCCGGAGGAACAATTTTCGCGCCGCCTGAAGTTGAAAAGCCACGCCTTGGAAACTCTGCAGCAACGTGTCGTGCAATTCTCGGGCAACACGCATGCGTTCGCCTACGGTCGCTTCCAGTCCAGAGGCGTATTGCCGCCGGATCATGTGAAGACGCCGTTGATAAAGTGCCCACACCAGAGCCAGGAAGGCAGCCGCGCAGAGCATCTTGAACCAAAGGGTCTGGTAATACGCCGGGGCAATGGAGAATTCGAAAGAATCGCCGGTCTCGTTCCACACGCCGCTGTTATTGCAGGCAATCACACGGAAGCGATACCTGCGTGGTGGCAGATTGGTATAGAACGCCTGGCGGCGATTGCCGACGTCCTGCCAATCGTTGTCATAGCCCTCCAGCTTGTAGCGGAACAGATTCTTTTCCGGCACGACGAAACTGAGTGCGGAGTAATCGATCTCCAAATCTCGAAGCTCTGGAGGCAATTGCATTTGCCCACTCCCGTCTGAGGCTGCATCGTGGGCTTTGCGATCGGCAATCAGCTTCTCTACATGCACTGGCGGCGGAACGCTGTTGAGCGCGAGATGGCGCGGATCGATCACACTGACACCATCCTTGGGCAAGAACCAGATTCTTCCATCGGGGGTCTTGGCGACCTGCGGGTGGTAGTGACCGGCGATGGCAAGGCTCCTGACACCATCCGCGATATCAAACACTGTAACCCTGACAGTGACCGGCGCATTCTGACCTTTGTCCGCGGCGGCAGTCCAACCGTCAAGCTCAGAGCGGGCAATTCTCACCATGCCGCAGGCGGTGTATAGCCACATGGAACGATCATTATCCTCCACGGCCCAATGGACCGTGTTGCATGGAAGTCCGTTCTCGCTGGTCAAAGTGGCGAAGCGATTATTCTTCAAGCGGCTTAGACCGCTCTCGGTTGAGACCCAGAGCGAGCCCTCATGGTCGAATAAAAAATCGCTGACATGGCCGGAACCAAGCCCATCGGCAGTTGTATACGATTTGCGGACCTGGCCATCGGAAAAATAACTGACGCCGCCCGAATAGAAGCCAAGCCATAATCCGCCTTGCCTCTGATCGGCGGACAGAACACTGGCGTGGTCTTGATGTCCGAGGGCAGCCCAGGAAATGGCCTGAACTTCATTGTGGGGCGATATCCGAAAGAGGCCCGCATTCTCGTTGAGCGCCCAAACGTTTCCAGCCGTATCCTGGGCTATGGAAAGGAAATTTCCGCCAGGAACGCCCTCAATGGAACCGATCCGGCCCTTCTCCAGCCGGTTCAGACCACGAAACGTCCCGAACCAAATTTGACCCTGCTCGTCCTGAAAGAGCGAATTCGGGGCGCTCAGGTTTTTCTTTCCGCCCTCACTTCCATCGCTTTTTGAAAGCGCGGAAATGACTCCATGGTCGAGTCGATCGAGCCCTCCATAAGTGGCAAGCCAAACGCTTCCATCACGGTCAGCCAGAACTGACCCGACGGCGTTGTTCGACAGTCCCTGTTTTACCGTAAGTCTGGGGACAGCAATCTCATGAAAGCAGTCCAGACCTTCCGTTGTCGACGTCCATATGTTTCCTTCCCGGTCCTCGAATATGGACTGGACAATCTCGCCGGAAAGACCGTCGACGATCGAAAATGGATCCAGCTTTCCATGGTGAACGTGCAAAATGCCATCTTGTGTTGCTATCCAAAGGGCGCCATTTCGATCACGGAGTATTCGGTTCGCCCTGAATGCAGGTGAATCTGGTGGAAGCGGGTACACTTCATTTTTGCCGTCAGCGAACCTGTAAATTTTATCCTTCCAGCCGAAAAGGAGTGCGCCGTCCTTGTCCTCATTGAGTGGCATGATGCCGTCTGGTTGGCCGGCCAGCGGAAAATACCGCGGAGGTCCAGTCTCAAATTTCCATAACCCATCTCGGACGCCCGCCCAGATATTACCCGCTCGGTCCTCAAACAATCCCCCCACAAATCTGCCAAATTTGCCATCAGCCCCGTAGCACTGCACATTGCCATTACGAATTCGACACAGGTTTCCAATCGGCACTCCGCCCGCACCCACCCACACGGAGCCTTCATGGTCCTCCAGGAGCGCGAAAACATAGAGATGAGCTAATTCCGGATACTCGGTGAGTTTGCCGTTTCTGAAACTTGCGAGGCCATTAAAAGTGCCGATCCATAGCGTCCCATCGCGCGATACAAGGAGGCTTCTGACCCAACTGCGAGGCAGTTGCTGTTTGCCTGGGGGTTGCCATGGGGTTGCCTGTATCCCATCAAAGCGATAGAGGCCGAATTCCATCCCCAGCCACAAATAGCCGTCCGGCGTCTGCGCAATTGCGGAGATTTCACCTTTGACAAAACCGTCCCGGATTTTCCATGACGCATGCGCGTACTGGTTGACGTCGAGTTCGGGGTTCAATGCAAATGCGGAAAGACGCAGAGCAAGTACGACGAAGAACAGCGCAGCCGTCAGCGCGAAGAATCGCCGCAATCATCCCCCTACACCCTTGGTGCCAAAATCTTATCGCATCGTCGGCATTTGCTGCCTATAAACGTCTGGCACTTACTTACTTGAGCGTGATCGACAACGAGAAAAACCCTTTTTCCCGAGTTACTCACCAATACCAAAGTACAATTGACCTTCTCTTTCCCGCCTTTATCATTTCATCTACAGAAACTCCTGGAGCAGGGCATCCGATCCTTTCCCCTCTGAGGCGAATCATGCTGAGACCCCTTGCTGCCCTTGCCGTTATCTCGCTGGTCTTGTGCAGGCCCGTGCTCCTTGCCCAGTCGACATCCGCATCGCTCACTGGCCGCGTCACCGATCCTTCAAAGGCCCGAATCGTCGACGCGAAGGTCGTCGCCATGAGTGCGGAAACAAGTGTGGGTTACAAAACCATTTCCAACGATTCCGGCGACTATTACCTTTCCAATCTTCCTCCGGGACTCTATCGCCTCGAAATTGAAAAGGCTGGCTTCAAAAGGCTCGTCAGGCCGGATGTGATTCTTCACGTGCAGGATGCTCTCGAGATCAACTTTGAAATGACGGTGGGCCCCGCTTCTGAAAGCGTCACGGTGCACGGGGGCACGCCTGCGGTCAACACTGAGTCGGCTACGGTGAGTACGGTGATCGACAGAGATTTTGTCGACAGCCTTCCTCTCAATGGTCGCAGTTTTCAAACGCTGCTCATGCTTACTCCCGGCGTTGTCGCAACGCAGACAGCTTACGATGACCAGGGGCAATTCAGCGTGAACGGGCAGCGCGCGGACGGAAACTACTTCTCTGTGGACGGAGTGAGTGCGAATTTCGGCGTCACCGGGTATCTGGCGTTGACGCAAGGCGGAACCGGCGCATTGCCCGCACTCAGTGTGGGTGGCGGCACGAACAGCCTAGTTTCTGTCGATGCGATGCAGGAATTTCGTGTGCAAACCTCGTCGTTTGCACCGGAGTTCGGTCGCACTCCAGGTGGGCAGATTTCGATTGCCACCCGCTCAGGAACCAATACGTTTCACGGCGCACTTTTCGACTATTTCCGCAATGACGTGCTGGATGCCAACGACTGGTTCAATGGGTATATAAACAATCCACCTCTTCCCAAAGCGGAAGAGCGCCAGAATGATTTCGGCGGCGTATTTGGCGGACCCATCTTCAGGGACAAGAGCTTCTTCTTTTTCTCGTATGAAGGTTTGCGCCTGCGCCAGCCATCAACCCAAGAGACCGTTGTGCCAGACAATGCTTCCCGGCAACAGGCTCCGGCAAGTATGCAGCCGTACCTGAACGCATTTCCCCAACAGAATGGCCCGGAGCTCGGCGCTGGTCTAGCTCAGTTCAACGCCAGCTATTCCAATCCCACGTCACTTGACACCTATAGCATTCGATTGGATCACTCGATCAACTCCAAATTCGCTTTATTCGGACGATACAATTACTCGCCCTCCCAGAGCAGCACGCGCGACCCATTCGGCGACCTGAACACCAGTCAGCCGCTTTCCGCAACGGTGAATACTTCCACCGTTGGACTAACGGGAACGATCACGCCGCGTGCGACTAATGAACTGCGCGCAAATTACAGCAATGATCGCGTGGGCAGTGGATATGCGATGGATAATTTTGGGGGCGCCGTGCCCATCCCAGATTCGCAACTGTTTCCCACGGGGTATTCATCCGCGAACGGTATTTTTCAGCTTCTCATTGTAGGAGCCGGTGAATTCGCACAGGGTACGGCTGGAACAGATGAGCAACGTCAAGTGAATGTTCTTGACGACTTCTCCATTGCCTCAGGCAGCCATCAAATGAAATTCGGTGTGGACTATCGCTGGCTTTCTCCCTTCACCAGCCCGCCTGCCTATGGCCAGTTTGCGGAGTTCACGGGACTCTCAGCCAGTCCCGGAGGCGCTCTCTCAAGTGTGGCTGCAGTGGGTGAGACAAAGGCATTCCAAAGCGATGCCTTGCTCAATTACAATCTTTCACTCTATGGCCAGGATACCTGGAAAATGGGAGAGCGCCTGACCGTGACGTACGGCTTGCGATGGGATGTGAATCCGCCTGTGGAAGGGACGAACCTGACGAACCAACCCTTTACGGTCACTGGACTTGATAATCCCTCCAGCCTGGCCCTTGCGCCTCGCGGCACTCCGCTGTATCAAACCACGTATGGAAACGTTGCGCCAAGAGTCGGAGTCGCTTATCTAGTTCATGGAGGCACTGACCGGCTCACCGTTGTTCGATCCGGTTTCGGCGTTTTTTACGATCTGGGCTCGGGTTCTCTCGGAGGTGCTTCCACTTATTTCCCGTTCCTGGCGATCAATGTATTTGCGCCGGCGCAGTTTCCGCTCAGCCCGCAGAACGCTACCCCGCCCCCTCTCACAACGAAACTGCCTGCACTCCTCATGGTGGTGGCGCAACCTGACCTGAAACTTCCACGCACGTATGAATGGAACGCCGCAGTTGAGCAATCATTCGGGAGTAGTCAAACTTTATCGCTGACTTACATCGGAGCGGTTGGCCGTGATTTGCTTCGAGTCACCAACTTGTTTTTTCCGACCCCGGATTTTGAGTTTGTTGGCGTAACGGATAATTCGGCGAATTCGAACTACCAGGCTTTGCAGGTCAAATTTGAGCGGCGATTGTCGCGCGGTTTGCAGGCAGTCGGTTCCTATACGTGGTCGCACTCGATTGATATTGCCTCGACAGACGCGTTTGGCAACTACCTGAACACGCCAAGCTCAATTGCGAATCCGAATATCGACCGCGGCAACTCGGACTTTGACATACGGAATTCCTTCACCGCAGGCATTTCCTACGTGTTGCCTTCGCCCGGATTGAACGGACTTGCCCGCGCCACCCTGGGAGGCTGGTCGGCGGATAGCTTCATCCTCGCGAGGACGGCTCCGCCTGTGGACTTGGTTAGCGGTGAGGTGTTTGCGGCCGGCATTGCGCTCTACCCCCGTCCGGACGTAGTACCCGGAGTGCCGCTTGTGCTCGATGGCCCGCAATTCCCCGGCGGCAAGGCATTCAATCGGGCAGCGTTTACCGCTCCGCCCACTGGACAGCAGGGCAACTTCGGACGCAATGTACTGCGAGGTTTCGACGCTGCCCAGGCTGACGTCGCGTTTCAGCGGCAATTTCACTTTACGGACAAAGTAGGGCTGCGCTTCCGAAGCGAGTTCTTCAACCTCTTCAACCACCCGAACTTCGGCCCACCCGACAACACCCTGACGAACCCCCTCTTCGGCCAGTCGACGCAAACGCTGGCAAGCAGCTTCGGCGCAGGCGGGGCCAATGGCGGCTTCAATCCGCTCTATCAAATCGGCGGCCCACGCTCGATCCAACTGGCACTGAAGCTCGAATTCTGAGGGCGACGGAATCGGCTTAACCGTTCCGACTAAGCGGATTCGCGCACTCGTTACGAGGATTTCTGTGGCGGAGACAACGCAACCGCGGCTTCGCTGGTGAGGACTCGGAAAGTAAATGTCTCCTGGAGATACATCCGTACGAGAGAGTCGGTATGGCTGAGGTAGCCGATCGATACATCCTGTCCGATGTTCAGCTCAAAATCGCCGCCTCGCGTAGTCAGAACGAACGCGCCTTCGATCGCCGGCGCCCAGACAAGGTTACCGTCAACAATGCGCTTCACATGCTCCAGGACAGGGTATCCATGATCGCGGGTCTCGGCGAGCGCCGTATACTCCCCTGCCCCGAGCAAGACCGAGTAAGGCCCATTGACACCTACAAGGCGTAATTGGCTCAGTGCTTGCGCCACAGCATCTGGATAATCACGCACATCTGCAGGGAGCGAGACGATTGGGTTGCTGGTGCCCTCTCGAATGCCCTTGATATCGGCTTCGGCATATCCGTTGAAGATGGCCCTGTCTTCGGCAAAGGCAAGTTTCTTCGCGGCGTCTTTCGCGGGCTGCCAGTCGGAGTCGTCCGACCCACGCTCTACGTCATCGATTGCCTGTCGGGATAGTTCAAAAGCCACCCGGAGTTCGACAAGAGGTTTGACCTCTCGCTGGCTCGCGATGATATCGTCCGCGGGAGGAGCGATGGAACGCAGGTGGCCGGTCGCAACTGCGGGCAGAGCAATTCCTCCCGGCGATGGAACGTCAACAACACGTCGTGCGGCCAGATACCGCTTCAGCGTCCTCGTTGTCTCCTCTTCAATCTGCGACCAGGCTGTGTCAGAGATTGGCGCCAATTCCCGATGGAGGTTATTCATCCTTCTCTCCTTTAAGTGATCCAATCTTGAGTGATGTATCATCCGCCGACGGGGCCGACGGCTGGTCCGAGATCGGTGGCGCGGCAGTAGCCGTTGAGTCCGGCGCTTCTCCGCTGATGTTGTCAAGAAACGTCGCTGACGGCACAAAGAACAAGCTGCCTGTAACCGCGTGGCTGAAATCGAGCAGCCGGTCATAGTTGCCTGGGGGACGGCCGACGAACATATTCTGAAGCATCGTTTCCGTGATGCGCGGAGTGCGGCTGTAGCCGATGAAGTATGTCCCGAACTCGCCGTGGCCGGGCCGGCCAAACGGCATGTTGTCTCTGAGAATTTTGACTTCTTTTCCATTCTCCTCGATGACTGTCAGCGCGTTATGCGCCGACGTCGGCTTCTCGGCATCGCTCAACTCGATGTCTGAGAGTTTTCTGCGGCCGATTATGTGCTCCTGTGCCTCAATGGAAAGACCGTTCCACGCCTTCATGTTGTGAAGGTATTTTTGCACGATGACATAGCTGCCACCGGCAAAAGTCGGGTCTTCATCGCCGATAATTACAGCCTCACGGGCAGCCTCACCTCGCGGATTTTCCGTGCCATCGACGAAGCCAATGACATCGCGATCGTCGAAATACCGGAAACCGTGAACCTCGTCGGCAATTGAGACTGTATCGCCCATGCTATCCATGATCTGCGCCGCCAACTCAAAGCAGAGGTCCATGCGTTTGGCTCGAATGTGGAACAGAATGTCGCCGGGGGTGGAGACGGCGTGGCGGCCGCCTGAGCGGATCTCTCGAAAGGGATGAAGCTCCGCGGGCCGGGGCGATACAAACAGTTTGTCCCAAGCGTCGGACCCGAATCCAACGATGCACGTGAGTCCCGCCTCGATGTCGCGAAACTCAACGGCGCGGACGAGCCCGGAAAGGCCCGAGCTAAACGAGCGCAGGCGGGTGTAGGCCTCTGAATTCTGACGAATGCAGACAACCAGAAAAATCGCCGCGCGCGTGAGCGTAGCGACCACTGTCTGAGGAAGAACGGTCTGATTTAGTTGTTCGGGCGCGTCCACGGCGTCGATCTCGCTTCAACAAGATTTTCGTTCATCCGTTTTTCATTGGTCAAGAAACTGCCGCGCAGCCGCTTCGTGGCAAAAAACGAACGCAGTTGCAGTGATACAAAAACGCCATTGGCAAACCCGATAAAACAAGCAGGCGCCAATAAGTTGAAGGATCAATACCCATTGACGTCGATCACAGCCTGGGCAAAGGCCTGCGGCGCTTCTTGAGGCAGATTGTGGCCGACGCCGCCGGTGATGAGCCGGTAGTCATACTTGCCGGAGAACTTGTTGCGATAGGCCGTGCTGAGCGCGTGGATTGCCCCGTTGGAGTCGCCTTCCATGGTGATGGCTGGCACGGTTACGACAGGAAGCGCGGCCAGCCTCTTTTCGAGGTCGTCATATTTCCGCTCACCATCCGCCAGGCCGAGCCGCCAGCGATAATCGTGCATCACGATGTCGACATGGTCGGGGTTGTTGAAGGCCGATGCTGTGCGGTTGTACGTGGCATCGTCGAAATTCCACTTCGGTGAAGCCTGGTGCCAGATGAACTTATTGAAATCATCGAGGTATTTCGCGTAGCCGGCCCTGCCGACTTCAGTAGCGAAATAATACTGGTACCAAAATGCGAATGCGGCCTGGGGCGGCAACGGTGTCTGGTTGCCCGCAGGGCTACTAATCAGATAGCCGCTGACGGAAACTATCGCCTTGCAACGTTCCGGCCATAGTACTGCCATGACGTCCGCCGTGCGCGCGCCCCAGTCAAAGCCCGCGATGGTGGCTTTCTGAATTTTGAGTGCATCCATGAGAGCGATAATGTCGAGGCCCACGGCCGACTGCTGGGCGTTGCGCTTGGTTGCTCTGGAAAGAAAGCTGGTGGTCCCATAGCCCCGCAGATACGGGACGATCACCCTATAGCCCTTCGAGGCCAGCAGCGGAGCAACATCGACGTAGCTGTAAATGTCGTAGGGCCAGCCATGCAAGAGAATGACGGCGGGACCATCTGGCGGGCCGTCTTCTGCGTAGCCAACATTGAGGAGACCGGCATCGATTTGCTTCAATGAGTGGAACGACGTGTTTCTACCCGGCTCAATCGCGGCCGGTTCTGCTGAGTCCGCGGTGCTGGAAACGGGCTGTGCGCCTTCGCCGAAGACTGCGCCCGGTGCAAGCAACGCAGCACCAGCCGATAGTCCACCGATTGCGAAACGCCGACGTGAGATTCCGATCGCTTCCGCGTTCTTCATAGATCGTCTCCTTCGATTCGAATACTCCCGGTTAGTCACGCCCGCCGTGGGTTAAGTTGATACGCCGGATCGTCACTGGCCGAAATGAACTGGGCAAGCGATGAGTCGTAAGGCGCGAAAGCCTTTTTGCTCGATTAGCCAAACGTGAAGTCAAATGCTTCGACACCCGGATCGAGAAATTCAATCTCAAATTGGCGATCAACAATCGGCTTCGATTGACGAATCAACTGGTAGAGCCGCTGTTGCGTCACTGTGCCTTTGCCTTCGCCGTCAACGTCGACCCCGTGCGCAATGCCAGGAGGCTGTCCATCGATCGCCACGCGGAAACGCACGCTAGTCCCTGGCGCTGACGGACCCATGATGAGGTGAAGATCCCGCGCGTGAAAGTGGTACGCGATCCGGCCGTTAGGTAAATTCAGTAAGACAAATTGCTTCTTTGCCGTCCAATCCCCTGAAAGCCCCCAGTGGTTGAGCTTCAACGTCGATGGGCAAACATAGGCGCGGCGCTGGTCCCAGGCTTCGCCGCCGAGCGACGCGAAGTTCGCGGCCTGATCATAACCGATATAAGATTCAGGCGATTTTAAGTCGGCCCAATCCGGAGCAGCTTCGATGCCAACGCCTTCAACCTTAGCTAACGCATGATCAATGCCCTGGGCTCCGGCCTCGGCGAGCAGCTGTTGAATGACTGTTTCCGACTGTTCGTATTCGCCTTCGCCAAATTGATGATGCTGAATATTCCCGCGCGCGTCGATAAAATACAGGGCTGGCCAATATTCGTTGTTGAAGGCGCGCCAGATCGCAAGGTCATTATCGATGACGATCGGATAATTGATCATCCTGTCCTTTACGGCCCAGCGAACATTGTCGACGCTCTTTTCAAATTCAAACTCGGGCGCTTGGACTCCAATGACAACCAATCCCTGGCTCTTATATTTCGTGGCCCACGCGCGCAAATAGGGGAGCACTCGAATGGAGTTGATGCAGGAAAAGGTCCAGAAATTGACGAGGACGACGCTTCCGCGCAGGCCACGTGTCGTCAGGGGCTGCGAATTGAGCCACGCTGTTGCGTTGCTGAGTGGCGGAAACTCGCCCTCAGATGACAATCGGATCGCCACAGGAGACTCCGCAGTCAAGCGTCCGGAGATGCCGATCCAGGCACCACCGATTGCCATTACCGCGTTGGCAAGAAAGTCGCGACGATCCAAGCTGATTTCTACTGCCATCTATTTCGCTCCGCCGGAGTGACACCGCTGTTCACTTCTCCGTTTTCATGAACTGACTTACCAAAGCCGCAATTTCGTCTGCCTTGGTGTCGAGCGCGAAGTGACCCGCGTCGAGCACGTGCACCTCCGCCTTCGGCACGTCGTTGCGATAGCGCTCTGGCTCTCCCGGATCGAATGACAAATCGTGCTTGCCCCAGATCACCAGCAGGCCCGGCTGCATCTTCTGCATCCATGCCTGCCACCTCGGATAGTTCTCGACGTTTGTGCGGTAGTCGTAGAACAGATCGCTCTGAATCTGGGCCTGCCCAGGCGAGTTCAGAAATGCATACTCATCCGTCCAGAGATCCGGATCATAGAGTTCGACATTCGGATCGTCCCCGACATGCCGCGTTTTCGTCGCTGCCATCGACAACAGATTCTTGCGAAGCGCTTCTTCGTTTGTCTGCCGGTCCGCCCAGAACGCGCGCCGTGTTGCCCAGTTCGCACCGAGGCCTTCGTTGTGAGCCACCGCATCTTGCACGATGAGTGCCTGCACTCGCTCTGGATGGGCCAAGGCCATACGGAACCCAACGGGTCCACCGTAGTCCTGCATGTACAACGTGTAGCGCGACAAGCCAACAGCCAGCGCGAAATCGTGCATAACCGAAGCGACGTGGTCAAAGGTATAGTCGAACTCCTTCGGATCTGGCCAGTCGCTGTGGCCGTAGCCTGGATAGTCCGGCGCGACCAGATGATATCTGTCTGAAAGCCGGGTCAATAGAGGCTGAAACATCCGTGACGACGACGGAAGACCATGCAGCAAGAGAATGACCGGCGCATCTTTCGGCCCAGCTTCTCTGTAGAAGATAGAGAGCTCATCAACCTTCACTGTGCGATAGAAGACCTGCTGTTCCATTGTTTTGTCCTTTGTCTGTGAATTTGTGGCGGGTACGTTTGCAAGTACCAGTACCAACACTGCAATGCTGGCGCGGATCCGACATGTCGATTTCGCAGTGTTCATAAATCCCCCAATCTACCCTGCCACTTCAAGGATCACTTCGAGCTCAACTGGCACCCCCAGGGGCAGACTGGCGACCCCGATCACCAGCCGAACCGCCATTTTGTCGCTACCAAAGATATCTCGAAAGAGGTCCGATGCCGCATCCGCAACCCGCGGCTGGTCGAAAAACTCTCCCGATGTCGCCATGAACACGCCCAGTCGAACCACGCGCGTCACGCGATCGAGCGATCCCAGATGTTCCTTGGCCGATGCCAATGCGCCCAGAGCCGCCGTGCGTACCGCATCCCGCCCCGACTCGACATCCACTTCCTTCCCCAGCCGGCCAAGATACTTCGGCTTGTGATCCACGACCGGGAGCATGCCGCTGAGGAAGAGCAGATTGCCTGTCTGCAGCGCCTCGACGTAACTACCGAACGGCGTCGGGGCAGCAGGAAGCTGAATGCCAAGGTCCAGAAGCCGACCCTCCGCGCTGCCAGGCTGCGAACCTCCGGCGCCTACCATCGTCCAACGTGCGCACCGTCGTCCACGTGCAACACCTCCCCGGTTACGTGACTGGCTTCTGTCAGATAGACAACGGCCTCGGCGATGTCCCTCGGTCCGGAAATCATGTCCATGGGTGAGTACGCCTTCAGGTTCCCCTTGTGCAGAGGCGTGTCCACAACACCGGGCGCGACAGCGTTGAAGCGAATCCTCTCTTTCGCGTATTCGTTCGCGAGGCTCAGCGTGATCGCATCGATGCCGCCTTTGGTCATCATCGGAACCGATGCCGGAACTCCCGCGATGGGATTATCGGCCAGCGATGCGCTAATGCTGGTCACACTGCCACCCCTTCCTTGAGCCAGCATCTGACGCACGGCCAACTGCGTAATGAAGACGAACCCATCAAGGTTCGTAGAGACAAAAGCGCGAAGTTCCTCGGCGGTGTACCCCGTGAATGGTTTCGAAGAGAATATGCCCGCGTTGTTTACAACATGGTCGATTGAGCCGAATCTCTCGATAGCCGTTTTCGCCACCTCCTCCGCAGTCTCTGAACGGCTGATATCTCCATCCACCAGCGCGAGATTGGGAGACGGCGAGTACCCCGCCTTCGAAATGCTTCGCGAGGTCGCAACAATGCTATAGCCCCGCTCCAGAAACGCCTGAACGATTGCGGCCCCGATTCCCTGCGAACCGCCAGTAACGATGATTGTCTTCCCGTTTGCCATAAGTGACCTCCTGTTGCCCCCGGCCAAACCTACAGAAGCCTTTCCCTGCATCTTTGACCCGCTACAAAAACCACCCCATGTCCCAGCTTTCGACTCTCCCAGGCCCGGTGGAAACTTCGGACCTTGCGATTGGCACACCGAGGGATCCAATGCGCGAGACCCTTTCCGATGTCTATGCTGGAACCCGGTTTTGTTCTTCAGATATGAGCCGAATCGCCGCCTCGCGCAGAATCGCCGGATGCAGATGGGGGTCAACCCGCTCGTCGTAAAGCCAATCGTCGATTACTGGGGACTCGCTTTCGAGCAGGAGGATTTTCGCCGATCTCCACCGACGGCGAACAAACTGTGCGCCCTCCGCCACCTCTCTTGAGTGGGTATGGAGCATCAAGATTACTAGTGCATATGCGCAATCCTCGTGCACATACATGTCCGCGCAGGAACCCAGAGTCTCCACGATCGCCGGAATGGACCGCAGAAGCTCTAGATGAAATTCACGCAGCGTGAGAGTTGCGTCGACCAGCAGGATCCGAGGTGCGTTCTTCGCAGAAACGATAAGAGACACATCGGCGCCATTCAACGCCGTCACCTCGAATGGACTTCCCAGTTGGGGGCGACAAGAATCAAATTCTTTGCGCGCAAGCCGATTGCTGTTGAGGCCGCGAACAGCGGAAAAGGCGCCCCCTGCAATCGGTAACGTGCTCGTTTGGGATGACAACATTTCTTTCTCCGGATTTTTTCGGTCACCTTAAACATCTGAATGCGATGCCCAGCAACCCGCCGAGCAACTGAGATCGTCGCCTTCATCGAAACGCGCGAAGAATGCCGCCACCAAATAGTGGCCTTCCCCGCGCACACCAGCAGAGATGTCATTGTGGCAGCTAAGTATGCAGGCGCAATATGAGACGAAGGTATTGATCGATACCTTCGTGCTGGTTTGCGCAATTTTACCGAAGGTGGAATTACGGAGCGCAGTGCCCGCTTGTGGCCTACCTGGCCACGCGCAATGCGGACCCTGCCGGGCGCGTCAGGCGGAGCCGTGTAGCAATGCTCACCAATTCTGCGAGGGATTCGACCTTCATCTTTCGCATCATGCTCCCGCGATGTGCCTTAACCGTAATCTCGCTGATCCCGAGTTCGCTGCCAACCTGCTTATTGGGCAAGCCGGCGACCACTAACGCCATCACCTCGCGTTCGCGAGGGCTGAGGCACAAGAACCTGGACTTCAAAGCCTGGATCTCTGTGGAGCGGTCAAGCAATGCCTTGCTGCGTACCAGGGCATTGCGAATCGCATTGAGCAGTATCTCGTCGCTGAACGGTTTCGTCAGGAATTCTTGAGCCCCCGCCTTCATGGCCCGCACGGTTATGGGAATGTCTCCATGGCCTGTGATGAAGATGATCGGCATCTCATGACGCTCAACTGCAACAAGTTTCTGCAGATCGAGACCATTGAGTCCGGGAAGAGAAATGTCCAGTACCAGGCAGCTTGGAACAGTCGCGGGTGGGCGGCCGAGAAATTCCTGCGCGGAAACGAACGTCTCGACATCGAAGCCTTCATGGCGAAGCAACAGTTCGAGCGATTCGCGAACAGAGATGTCGTCATCGACGACTAGAACAATTGACGAGCTCTCTGGCATTGGCAAAGCCTCACCCCAAACTCAAGTGCTCTTGCATGAGCAATTTTATATCTGCGACATAATTCCGCAACAAAAACAATCATTTGACCTGAAACGCGGAATTCAGCGCCTCAAGCATAGCAGCATCACTGAACGGCTTGATCAAATATGCGGTTGCACCCTGCGCGATAAGCCGCGACCGTAGCACTTCGTCGCGCTGTCCGGTGATGAAGATAATCGGGATCCTAACGTTGCGACGATTCAATTCTTTCTGAAGTTCGGGGCCGCACATTCCCGGCATGGAAACATCGAGGATCAAACACTGCGTTCGCGCGATGCCGTCGGACGCAAGGAACTCTTCGGCAGAAGCGAATGTCTGAGACGCAAAACCGAATTCCTTGAGTAGATCTGGCAGCGATTCGCGGACCGATTCATCATCGTCAACGATTGACACAAGTGAACGCGGGTTCATCATGGATATCTCAGTCCGCACTCGAAACAGATTTCCTCAACGCGGAGAATCGTGCATTTCCCCCAGCGTCGATTGGCAGAGCCAGCGTGCTACCTCGGAAGTGCCGCCCACAACTCTCACGGCTGCCCATCAAAAATGCGACTGAGCCTGTCACCATTGAGTCCCTTCTTGGCGACAACCCTCAAGACCATTCTCCGCCTCGCGGCCAGCGGCGTCTATTGTACTTAGGTATTGGTTGCCGGCCGGAAACGCTCTCCCCCAAGTCGCTCTTCCCAAGCGGGTTTGGTGATCTCGTCACTCGAAATGGAGGATGCGAAGGAGCATGACTGCACTGCGAAATCGTACGAAAGTATTGATCGATACTTTCGTCCAATGGCCTCATCGCTGCGCTTGAGGCTTAATCAGAGCAGTCGGCGAGGCTTTGGTTCAGATCTGTTCCTGATGGCTGCGAAATGGTTTCTTCCTCAACTTTCCGAATTTCATTCGAGGCTCAAGGAGGTCAGCGATGGAGTTACGCTCTGGCAGTGCGAGTCCCGGAATAAGGGATGATAATCATGCAGCCGGTGGAGACTTGGAACTGGTTGCTGCGGCGAAAGGCGGATCGAACGCCGCGTTCGAGGAACTCCAGGGTCGTTAGTCGCGTCGCCTTTATACGCGAATTCAATTCATAACCAGAAACCACGAAGACGCGGAAGACGCCCTGCAGGAGACGTTTCTTCATGCGTTTCTGGCACTTGATTCCTTCGAGGGAAGATCTCAATTCGCCTCTTGGCTAACTAGGATCGCTATCAATTCCGCGCTGATGGTCCTGCGCAGGCGCCGCAGTCGACCCGAGGTTCCGTTCGCACCATTACCGGATTTGGGCGAGCCTCCGCAAACGGTTGAGGTCCGGGATACTGCTTTGAATCCGGAACAGCATTACGATCTTCGCCAGAGGTCGTACGGTGCCTTGCATGCCATCGGCAAACTCGATGTCAACCTTCGTACCCCAATGACGACCTGGATCGAAAAGGAGTGTTCAGTGAAGGAGGTGGCGCGAACTCTCGGGCTCTCCCTGCCAGCGGTCAAGTCCAGGCTCTTTCGCGCACGTAAGCAGCTCAGCCGCTCTACGGCTTTACAGGAGCGCGTTGCGAATGCCGGTTCAATATCCGGATCGAAGCGCCAGTACGTGATCCCCGGCCTCCAGAATCGCCAAGTGCCATATCCGCGTTGCGACTGATCTCGAGCCAAGAATCGATCGAGTTAGCGCCTATAACGGAGCGCAGGGCTGTCTCTGACCCGGAGCGCGGGTTGAACAGCTTCGTAAACTCCATGGCGAGTTTGATTGTTCGGGGCGCCTCTGGGAGTCTGAGTGACCTGTGGCTGGACGAGCTCGCATGCATGGAGTGCATCCCCGGATCGGAATGCTTCAACTGGCGATCGGTCAGTCTGTCTGCGTCAGTGAGACTCGCAAGTCGGGTGATTGCTTCGCAAGTTTCAGGCCCGTGCTTCTGAATGGATGAGTGCCGCTTGTTTCATTGCAGCAGGGAGATCGTGCTCGACGCCCTCACTGATCATCCAGTGCGCGAGTTTCCCCGAGAACTTATCGCTACGGGCTGTTAGGTCTCGGATGGTGCGCCATACCAAGGTATCGATCGATACTTTTGTTTAATGGATACTGGTCGGCTCTTCTGGCTTAATTGGACTGCATCGTGCTTGGGTGACCGTGCATACTCGGAGGGATTCTGTGCAGTCATCCCTGGAAAGCGCTATTCGATTCCCGGGTCCGGAGAATTCCCATGAACAAACTCAACGCTGGGAGCGGTACCTTGGAGAGACTTCTATCACGGATGCTGATCGCGGTCCTCGTGATGCTATATGTCATGTCTGGCGCTACCTTTGCGCAACGTTCGCCGGATTCGAGGCAGTCGAATGTGCCTCCCAGCAGCGAGAAGCTGACACTTGTCGAAGCTATCGATTTGGCGCTCAGACAGAATCTCGACATCCAGATCGCCAATATCGAAACCACGACGCGACAGCAGGACAGGGTGATTGCGCGGTCTGAGCTCCTGCCGCACGCGAGCTTCGAGGTGGATGACAGCGTCAATCGTCACAACCTGAGAGCCTTGCTCGGAATTCAGATTCCGATTGCGGTCGTCCCTCACAACATCGGACCCTATGAGGCGGTTCACCTTGGACCAACATTCTCGGCTCCTGTTTTCGATCTAACGCTGATTCGCCGATACCAGGCGAGTGGGCATCGCTTGATGGCAAGCCGTGCTGATGAGCAGACGGTTCGCGAAGAGACTGTGTTGCTGACTGTCAGCGAATATATGGCTCATCTTCGCGCCCTTGCCAGCGTCGCGGCTGCCGAGTCCCGTGTGGAACTGGCGACTCGTCTGGCCAACCAAGCGGATGACCTGTTAAGGGATGGCGTAGCAAGCAAGATTGATGTATCGCGCGCCCGGGTGAGGCTTAGAGAGGAGCAGCAAGGCCTGATTGATGCCCAGCGAGATGCGGACACTACCGTCTATGCGCTGAAGCGCATCTTGAACGTATCCGACAGCCAGCAAATTGAGTTCGCCGATCAGCAGGACTTCTTTCAGACGCCTTCGCTTGACATCCCAGACCCGCTGGTAACAGTCCTCGTGCGGCGCCCCGAACTGCACTCTCTAAACGAGAGTATCAAAGCCGCTCAATTAGCCCATAAGGCTGCGGTGGAAGGGAGTTTGCCTAAATTTACATTCGACGGCTTCTGGGATGAGCAAGGTCAGACGTTCAACACGGCCGATCCTGGATACCAGTATCAGGCCAACATGAGCCTCCCCATCTTTACCGGTGGACGGCTTAGCGCGGAGCGCAAGAGCACTGCACTGGCAGAGCAACGAACGCGGAAACAACTTACCGAGCAACAGAATCTGGTAACGGAGCAGGTGCGAGACGGTCAGATTGAGTTGCAGGCAGCACTCCACCAAGTGGAGCTTGGTCGGCAGGAAGTTGACTTGGCCAACGAGGAAGTCTCGCTTTCACAAGGCCGTTTTCAGTCCGGCGTTACCGACAACATCGAAGTAACGCAAGCACAGGATTCGCTCGCCCGCGCAAACGACACGGTGATCGGTGCGCTGTTTCGCTACAACATCGCGCGCGCACAACTCGCACGCGCAGTTGGCAGTGTCGAGCAGACCTATACACAGCCCTGATCAATCAAATCCCGCGAGAGGACAAGGCCATGAGTCAAGCAGTGCTGAACCCACCAGTCGAAGAATTCGCCATAGTACCCGAGCCTCCAAAGCCCGGCAGGGTCGCCGGAAGGAGGAAAACTCTGTTGATTTGGGGAGGAGCTGCGGTCTTTGTTCTGTTGCTAGTATTCGGAGTCCGATACCTCGTCTGGTCAGCACATCATGAGTCGACCGACGATGCCTACCTGGAAGGGCATTTGCACCCGATCAGCGCCCGCATCACGGACACAGTGGAGCGGGTTTTGATCGATGACAACCAGCATGTTGTTGAAGGACAGACGCTGGTCATCCTTGATCCAAATGACTACAAGGTGAGACTGGATCAGGCAAAAGCTTCCCTCGATGCAGCGGCCCGGCAGGCAGATACTGCCGAGGCTGCGATCCGCTCCACATCGCAGTTCGCGACGGCGCAGACGACACAAGCGGAGGGCACCATCGGAGAAGCAAGAGCTTCGATACAGGCGTCGAAAGCCGCCGTCACCGCTGCTGAAGCTGGCGTTCCGCGCGCGGAGGCCCAGCTTCAAGAGGCAAATGCGACGCTGCAACGCGAGGACACAGACCTGCACAGGTACGAAGACCTCTATGCGAAGGAGCAGGTCTCGAAGCAAACTCTCGATCACCAGCGCGCAAGCTACCAGGTCGCAGTCGCTGCACAAGCAGCGGCGCAAGAACAGGTGCGTCAGGCGCAAGCGCAACTGGTCGCGGCACAGCAAGGTGTCGCCCGGACAGAAGCGCTGCTCACGAATTCCCAGGGCGGATTGCAATCCGCGGAGGCCACAAAGCTCGAGACGCGCGTACGCGAAGGCCAGCATGCAACGGCGGTGGCAGCCGTGGCGCAGGCCACGGCCGCGTTGGAGGATGCAAACCTTCAGCTTTCCTACACAATCATCAGAGCTCCCGTAGCCGGGAGAGTCGGCAGGAAGTCAGTCGAGGCTGGGCAGCGCGTTCAGGTCGGACAGCCGTTGATGGCGATTGTGGAAGACCAGGCATGGGTGGTCGCTAATTTCAAGGAAACGCAACTGGAAAAGATGCGGACCGGCCAGCGTGCCGAAGTGGAGATCGACACCTTTCCAAAGCACAAGTTTTATGGACACGTCGACAGCCTCGCTCCTGGCTCCGGCAATGAATTCGCGCTGCTACCTCCGGACAATGCGACCGGCAACTTTACGAAAATTGTCCAGAGAGTTCCGGTCAAGATCGTGCTCGATCAGGATAGCGTGCGCGGCTACGAGAACCTGCTGTCTCCCGGCATGTCGTCAGTTGTTATTGTAGCCACACAATAAAGGAGAACTTCCTTGGCAACGACAACGATGAATCCTTCGATGGCTGCAAATCCGACGCAAGGCGTCGATGATGCGGTGCCGTTGAAGACCTGGATATGCGTCATCGGAGTTCTGATTGGCTGTTTTTTGGCGGTGCTCAACATCGTTGTCACGAACTCCTCGCTGCGCGACATTGCGGGCACCCTCGGCGCCAGCGCGGATGAGATTTCATGGATACCGACGTCTTATCTGGTCGCCGAAATCGTCGTGATCCCGCTGACTGGATGGCTTTCGGCCGCATTTTCTCTGAAGAAATATCTAATGGTCAATTCAATCTTGTTCGTGCTCTTTTCCATCTGCTGCGGACAGACACATTCTCTCGATCTAATGATTCTCTTTCGCGTCGCCCAGGGGTTCACGGGTGGCGTACTTATTCCTCTTTCATTCGTCGCCATCCTCACATATCTTCCGCCATCGAAGCAGCCGGTCGGCATGGCCCTGTTCACCGTCACGGCCACCTTCGCTCCTGCCATAGGGCCGCTCATTGGCGGTTGGCTGACGGACAATTACGGGTGGCCATTCATCTTTTACATGAATGCCATCCCCGGAGCGCTAATGATTGTGGCCGTTTGGTTCACCATGGAACAACAGCCAATGAATTTGTCCCTGCTGAAACAAGGTGACTGGTGGGGAATCCTCACCATGGCGATCGGCCTCGCTGCATTCGAGATCGTGCTCGAGGATGGAAATCGCAAAGACTGGTTTGGCGATCCTGGGATTGTAAAGCTGGCATGGACTGCAGCGATCTTCATTCCCGCCTTCATCGTCATTGAGTTGCGACAGAAAGAACCTCTCGTCGATCTGCGCCTTTTCGCGCGGAGAAACTTCGGCCTGGGCAGCATCGTCAATGTGGTTCTGGGAATTGGCCTTTATGGCGTGGTATTTATCCTGCCCTTATACCTGGGCCAGATGCACGGTTATGACGCATCTCAGATCGGAACCGTCCTCATCTGGCTGGGTCTTCCGCAACTTCTTGTCATCCCTCTGGTCCCAAAGCTGATGCAACTTGTCGATACGCGAATCATTATCGGCATCGGGGTTCTTTTGTTTGGTGGCAGCTCATTCTTTACTGCTCACCTTGACTCGAACTTTGCTGGGCCGCAGTTCTACTTACCCCTCATCATTCGCGCGCTCGGTCAGCCTCTCATCATGGTTCCGCTCTCAGCTGTTACAACGGCTGGAATGGCGAAGGGACGCGAAAGCGGTTCAGCATCGGCGCTGTTCAACATGATGCGCAATATAGGTGGATCAATTGGAATCGCGGGGCTATCAACACTGCTATCGGTGAGAGAACGGTTCCATTCCGAACGCATCGGAGAATCAGTGACCGTCTATTCGGGCGCCGTTCAGCAGCGAGTGCAACAGTCAGCAGCCTTCTTCTTCTCTCAGGGCAGCGATTCGTATTCGGCGAACATGCGCGCAATTGGCGCCATCGGTGGCGCCGTTCGCCGCCAGGCATTTTTTCTCGCATACAGCGATTGTTTCTTGGCGCTGGGCTGCGTCTTGCTCGCAGGCGGAATTGCTTTGTTCTTTATGAAAGAGGCACGTATCTCGGGTGCGGTTAGTGGACACTGATGTGCGAATACTGATAATCAGCCAGCCTCAGCACATCTCCGAGCGTCTCGTCTGAACCCTGCGAGGTGCTGTTTGGCCGTTATGCTGACTTAACTCGTGGAATGAAGCCCGGGCTACCGGTATTCACCACGTCATTGAGTCTCTGCCTGGTTTGAATGCGGTTTATTTCGTTCAACGCGTCTTCCGGGAGGGCCGTGATGTTAAAGTTTTCACGCGCGCGAGCCGCAGTTTTGGGCGTTGTCAGCAAAGCCGTGCCGCGCTGCACCGCCCATGCCAGCAATACCTGTGCCGGCGTCTTTCCAACTCGTGTGGCGATTGACGAAATGACAGCATCTTCGAGAAGTCCCGGCTTGATCCCATGACCCAATGGCGCGAAAGCCAAAAACACAACGCCCTTCTCTTTACAGAATTCCAGAAGTTCCGTTTCCGGCAGGTACGGGTGTGATTCGACCTGGACCACGGCCGGCTTGATTCTTGCAGATTCATAGATAGGCAACAGATGTTTCAAACCGACGTCGGACAGCCCGATGGCCCGGCACCTGCCGCTGTCCACGAGACCTTCCATGGCTCTCCAGGTATCGAGCAAGGTCACTTCGTTGTCGTAAAGGACGTTGCCGTTTTGACCCCGCGGGTCCTGGTCGTCTCCCGGTTGAAATGCATATGGAGTATGAATAAGGTAGAGATCCAGATACTCGAGCCTGAGTCTTTGGAGACTCGCATTGAACGCCGGCTCAACGCGTTCGGGCCGATGATTGCTGTTCCATAACTTTGTGGTGATGAAAGCGTCTTCACGCGCGATCCCCTCAGCAGCGAACCCTGCCTCTAACGCCTCGCCCACTTCGCGCTCATTCCGGTACCGCTCCGCGCAATCGAAGTGTCGAAATCCGGCGTCCAGCGCATCTCTGGTCGCAGTTCTCGTCAAAGCTAAGTCGGGAATGAGAGTGCCAAAGCCCAGTGCTGGGATGTAGCTCCCCCCGTTATTGAGCGGCATTCTCGTCAACGAAAGACCAGAAGATTCAATCATGGTTGCGTCTCCAAGCCTCCGTGCATCCAGCGGCCAATCTCTTCTCTGATATTCTGCGTGTTATTCGAGGAAGAGGTGATCGTCCCCGCCGCTACCAACGACGTGTATACGGCTTTTTCCGCCGCGAACCAGTCGACATCCGGTGAGCCGAGGGGAGATCCCCTCTGCAGCCAAAGCTTGTACGCCAATCTTTCCACGAACTCATAATGGCTCTCATACGCAAAATCAGGGATGAGTTCGATTGGGTGTGGCCTATCGAGCGGTCGAGATTCGTTCGGTGACATAATTTCCTCCAGTTTGTTATCTGCGGGGGTGATCCCAGCCTCGCCCACGCTGACTGATCAATCGTCAAAATCTTGCGCATGCGATATCCTCCCAGCCGTATCGCAGCCAATATCACAGTTCATCGCCAAGTCGGTGCTTCGTGCCACAAAATGAAAGGAGCCTCAAGCGGCACGAACGCTCCTTCGTGCCGCGGAACGAGGCGCGGCGTATAGTCAGCAACCGGGCGACTTGCGGGAACAGAAGCGCTGTAGGTGATGGCACTCGCCCTTCCTGCTAGGAGTTCTTCACGTGTCATAGCTTCTGCGATTGGTTCCCCGTCTTTTTGCGCCTCTGCATAGAGTTCAACCCTCACGGCATCGGGATCGAAATCGCCGAGAAACACCTGCACGTGAAATAGATACTGCTCCCCCTGTTGCTCGACGGTCGCGGGGCCGAATCGCACTGCTGACCAATGTTTCGCCAGTTCAGCCTGCCAGAGGGCGAGATCTACTCCCTTTGAACCTTGATTCTCAGCGCGCTGGCGAAAGGCTGCCGCCGCCGAGAGATAGTGTTCTTCGGTATATTGGCGGACTACGCGATTGGTCGAAAAGGCCGGAGTTAAGCGGGCCATGCTTTCGCGCATGCGAGCAACCCAGCAGCGTGGAATTCCATGCTCGTCGCGGGCGTAAAACTCCGGGATCACTTCCCTTTCGAGCACCGCATAGAGCTGTCCAGCTTCAGCTGCATCCCAGGAAGGGTCATCCCCATGTTCGCGCCCGTCTCCGATCGCCCAGCCTACTTCAGGGGAATACGCCTCCGCCCACCAGCCGTCGAGTTCGGAAAGATTCAACCCGCCGTTCACCAGTACCTTCATGCCGCTTGTGCCGCTTGCTTCCCAAGGCCGTCGCGGAGTGTTGACCCAGACGTCCACGCCCTGAACCAGATGCTCCGCCATGAGAACGTCGTAATCGGAAAGGAAGACCACCCGCGATCGAACCTCAGGGCGGCGAACAAACTCAAACCACTGCGCGATCATTTCTTGCCCCTCGACGTCCTGGGGATGAGCCTTGCCCGCAAGCACCAGTTGAACAGGCCGTTCTGGATTCGTAAGGATGTTGATAAGCCGCGCCGGATCGTGGAGCAGAAGATTCGGGCGTTTATACGCGGCAAAGCGACGGGCAAAGCCCAAAGTCAAGACATTCTCATCGAGTATCTGTGCGGCCAGCGACAAGTCTTCTGACGACGCTCCCCGGGTTGCTAATTGACGGCCGTAAAGTCTGCGGACATACGCAACCAGATCCTTGCAGGTATTTGTCCGGAGTTGCCAGAGGTCGGAATCGCCGGCGGCACGAATGTCTTTTTCTTTATCTGCCAGGGTTCCGTACCAATACTGCTTTCCGCAGTGAAGTTCCCACAAGCGGTCTGCTTCGACAGAGTCCCAGGTAGGGACGTGCACTCCGTTGGTCACGTGCGTCACCGGCACATCTGCTTCAGGCCACCTGGGAAAGAGAGGCTGGAAAAGCCGCCGGCTCACCTGACCGTGCAATTTGCTGACCCCGTTGATAGCGCCGCTGCCGTGGATTGCCAAATAGGCCATGTTGAATGGTTCGGACGGGTCCTGGCGATCGCGTCGACCCATCGCCAGAAGGTCGTCGACCGAAATCGACAGTTTCTCCTCGGCATACTCCCTCAGGTATCTTTCGATCAGGCTGGGAGCGAAGCGGTCAAAGCCCGCTTCTACAGGAGTGTGGGTCGTAAAGAGATTGCCGGCGCGGGTGACTGCAAGCGCGACGTCGAATGACTTGCCGTTCTCCTCCATGTAGGAACGGGCCCGCTCCAGCACCGCGAACGCCGCATGACCTTCATTGAGATGGCACACCTCGGGTTCGAGTCCCAAGGCTCGCAGCAGCCTCCATCCTCCAACACCGAGCACTAACTCTTGTCTCAAACGCAACTCCGGGCCACCACCGTACAGTTGAGAAGTTATGCCACGGCACGACGGAAGGTTTGCAGGGTCGTTGGTATCGAGCAAATACAATTTGACCCGGCCCACCTGTACTTGCCAGACTCTGATCCACAACTTAAGGCCAGGCAAAGCAACGGCCAGGCGCAGCCACTCGCCGTTTGGCTCGCGCACCGGTCGAATGGGAAGCTGGCCGGGATCATTGAATGGGTACAAAGCCTGTTGGTGGCCTTCGGCATCAATTTCCTGCCGAAAATAGCCTTGCTGGTAGAGCAAACCAATTCCGACAACCGGGACGCCCAGGTTGCTAGCAGCTTTGAGCTGATCTCCAGCAACGTTTCCGAGCCCGCCGGAATAAATTGGCAGCGCCTCGCTCAGCATGAACTCCATGGAGAAATACGCAACCGTCGACACGCCCGAACGTGGATGCGATTTTTGGAACCACGATTCCGACGCTTCGGCAAGTATCTTCTCGCGGTGGAGATCGGCCAGAAGTTTCTGGAATTCCGGGTTCGAGGTAAGAGTTTGCAATTTTTCCCGGGATACGGTTTGCAGCAGAACCCAAGGATTGTGCGTCAGTTCCCAGAGCTCCGGATCGAGTTGCTCCCAAAGCTGGTCCGCCGAGTGATTGAACGACCACCTAAGGTCCAAGGCCAGGTCGGTAAGAGCGTCTGAAATACCTGCATCGAGGGGACGATCATCGATTGTCGAGCTACTCATAGGACAAACTCCTGTCACCGCTTATGTCTTTAGGACTTATCGGTTCCGGTCGCGCGCGCACTGTGAGCCAGTGTCTCTGAGACAATGGCCTGGGCCTCTTCTTCGATCTTTCGAAGATGGTCCTGACCAAGAAAACTCTCGGCATAAATCTTGTAGATTTCCTCCGTGCCCGAAGGACGTGCTGCAAACCATCCATCTTTGGCAACTACCTTGATTCCTCCGATTGGATTGTCGTCTCCTGCATTGCCGTATCCGGCCGCTGTGGTCAAAATCTTCAGGATCGGCTGACCAGCAATTTGTGAAGCGTGAATGTCGGACGATGACAATTTTGCCAGCGCGGCTTTTTGTTCGGGAGTCGCAGGAGCATCGATGCGCTCGTAGACGGGATCTCCCAGCTCGCGAGTGAGGTCGCGATAAATCTCCCCCGGATCTTTACCCATACGCGCTGTAATTTCTGCTGAGAGTAAACAAGGAATGATTCCGTCTTTATCAGTTGTCCATACGCTGCCGTCGCGCCGGAGAAAAGACGAACCCGCGCTCTCCTCGCCGCCAAAACCCAGGCGGCCGGCGAGCAATCCTTCGACAAACCACTTAAAGCCTACTGGAACCTCATAAAGCCGCCGCCCCAGACGAGCGCTGACACGATCGATCATGCTGCTGCTCACCACGGTCTTGCCGACGGCGACGTCTCCACCCCAATCGGGCCGGTTCGCGAACAGATAGCTAATGCACGCTGCAAGGTAGTGGTTCGGAGGCAGCAAGCCGCTTCCTTTGGTCACGATGCCGTGACGGTCGTGATCGGTGTCGCTGGCAAACGCAATATCAAACTTGTCTTTCAATGCAATAAGTCTCTGCATCGCATAAGGCGAAGAAGGATCCATACGAATCTTTCCATCCCAGTCCACGCTCATGAAGCGAAATGTGGGATCTACGGATTCGTTTACGATCGTCAGGTCAAGACCATACTGCTCGGCAATCCGCGGCCAATAATCGATGCCCGCTCCCCCCAGGGGATCCACGCCAAGCCTAATCCTGGCTTCGCGCACCGCATTCATATCGACGACATTATTGAGGTCACCAACATAGACGCTCAAAAAGTCGTGTTTGTGCGTTGTAGGCGCGCGCAGTGCTTCGGCAAACTGCGTGCGCTTAATGCCGTCGAGGCCACGCTCGAGAAAAACATTGGCTTTCGATTCAATCCACGAAGTCACGCTCGAATCCGCCGGCCCTCCATGCGGAGGGTCGTATTTGAAGCCCCCATCGTCGGGAGGATTATGAGACGGCGTGATTACGATACCGTCGGCGAGCCCTGACTGTCGTGCGTGGTTGTAAAGCAAAATCGCGTGGGACACGGCCGGTGTCGGGGTATAGCGTGTGCCTTCGGAGATCATTACGTCGACGTTATTTGCCGCCAGCACTTCCAGCGCGCTTGCGAATGCCGGTTCGGACAGAGCGTGGGTATCCATCCCGAGGAACAGCGGCCCATCGATGTTCTGGAGTTTGCGGTAATCACAAATCGCCTGAGTGATGGCCAGGATGTGCGACTCGTTGAACGCCACGTCAAATGCAGATCCCCGATGGCCGGAGGTGCCAAAGACAACCCGCTGCCTGGGATCGCTCGGATCGGGCCGCAGCTCGTAATACGCTGTGACGAGCTTCGGGACGTTCACAAGAATGGATGGGTCAGCCGGTTTCCCGGCAGCAGGATTAATTGTCACGCAGCACCTCGCCATCATCCGTCAAGAGAATTGCGCTCGATCTGGGTTCGAGCCGGAAACCGTTTTGGCCCTCTATGAGCGGCCCTTTCCCTGGCTCAAAGAGATCGTCAGGGGCGGTTCGGGAAGTATCGATAGCCAAACGCCAGATCTTACCTGTCTGCAATGCAGGAATGAAAAAATCGACTGCATTCGTGCCAGCGTTAAACAGGAGGAACAAGTCGGGTTCTGTCTGTCCGAGAATCAGGCACGCAAAAGATTTCTGCCGCTGGTCCCCCCAGTCGGGAGTGGCGCTGTTGGGGGCAAACCACTTTATCTCTGCATCCGTGTAGAACTCTTCTCTCCTTAAAACGGGATGGGCTCGGCGAAAGGCGATCATTCCCCGAGTGAAGCGGTGGATATCCCTGTGCTTTTCGAGCAGGCTCCAGTCAAACCAGCTCACCTCGTTATCCTGGCAGTAGGCATTGTTATTGCCGCGCTGGGTTCGGCGAAACTCATCGCCGCCGAGCAACATAGGAACCCCGCGAGAGATAAACAGGGTTAGCAGGAAATTCTTGATCAAGCGGGTGCGCACGCCCTCGATACCGGGATCCTGGCTCGGTCCTTCCACCCCGCAGTTGTCGCTATTGTTGGCGTCGGCTCCATCGCGGCCGAACTCGCCATTTTCGTCATTGTGCTTCTGCCTGTAGCTGACCAGGTCATTCAGCGTGAAGCCATCATGACAAGTGACGAAGTTGACGCTCCTTGTGGGTCCCTTGCCCGAGCTTTGGTACAAATCAGAGCTTCCGCAGATTCGGCGTGCGAACGATCCCATCATACCCGCGTCACCGGCCCAGAAGCGGCGCACATCGTCACGGAAACGGCCATTCCATTCCGTCCAACGCATGGAGGAAAAATCCCCCACCTGATAGGCGCCGCCTGCGTCCCAGGCTTCCGCGATTATCTTTACGTCACGCAGGATCGGATCCTCGGCAATCCCTTCAAGAAGCGGAGCTTCGCGCAGAATATTCCCATGCACATCTCGGCCCAGGACCGAAGCGAGGTCGAAGCGAAATCCGTCAACATGCATGTTCATGACCCAGTAACGGAGCACACTCGTGACGAACTCTCTCACGACAGGGTGGTTGGCGTTCAGCGTATTGCCCACACCGGTGAAATCCTTGTAATACCGGAGTTGCTTCTCTTGCAACATATAGAAGATCGAGTTCTCAATGCCTCGCAGGCAGATCGTCGGACCCATTTCATTGCTCTCAGCTGTATGGTTCAGGACGATGTCCAGGATCACTTCAATTCCAGCGCGGTGAAAGGCCTTCACCATCTCTCGGAATTCCGTGGTCTGCCGCCATTGCGATCCCTCAAAGCTGTAGGACTGCTTGGGAGCAAAATAGGCGACAGGATTATAGCCCCAGTAGTTCCTGAGTTTTTCTCCTGTTGTTGGATTGAGCAGTTGCGACTCATTCTCGTTGAACTCGAGAACAGGCATCAGCTCAATCGCGGTTACCCCCAGGTCTTGGAGATAAGGGATTTTTTCGGTCAAGCCGGCGAAGGTTCCGGGACGCTCTGTCTTCGAACTGGTATGGATTGTGAAGCCGCGAACGTGTGTCTCGTAGATGACGGTCTCAGAGGCAGAATGCTTCGGAGGAGAATCCATCTCCCAGTCGAAATGGTCTCGAGTATAGATGCATTTCGGTGTAGTCCCGGCGTTATCGACAGTTGAAATGCTTAAGTCAGTTAGTCTGCTCGAGGAATCGTACCCGCGGGCGGCTGAAAAATCCCAGCTCTTTCCGCCCGCAATTGCTCTTGCGTACGGATCTAGAAGCAGTTTCCGTGGGTTGAAGCGATGGCCTTCTTCCGGTTGATAGGGTCCTTCGACTCGATAACCATAGAGTTGTCCCCCATCGATGCCTCGCACCCAAATATGCCAAACGTCACCGGTCCGATGACATACTGGATCCAAATCAATGATCCTCGTCGGAGAAGAATCATCGGGCTCTTTGTAGAACTCCAGGCGAACGCGCGTTGCGTGACGGCTGAACAGAACGAAATTGACTCCGTCTCCTTGCTGGTGTGTACCCCCGATTGGAAGTGGATATCCCGCCTGAATGTCACTTTCCTCGGGCGATGCTACGAGGTCAGTCGCCAGCTTCTCCTTCGTCGCCAATTCAGTCGTTGACATAATTTGCCGTCTCCACCTGTCAGCTCCCAGAAGTGCCTTCCGCCGATCGCAGACTCAAGGTTGCCACGCAGCAAGCACTCCCACCACTCTCGCCAAGGCCCATGCCACTGCACCAAGCTGCGACTTTCGTCAGCTTGCCCTTCGCCTAATTCTTCAACCACTCAAGACGTCGGGGCTTCCACCCAAGAATTCGCTTCGCCTTCGCATTCGACGCCCCGCTCAGTTTCGTCGCGTAATAGACAACATCCTCCCCCGCAATTGCCGTTGCCTCCGCCTCGCTCATGTGTGGCGGCTCTGGAGCGCCCACAGACTTCGCGAACGCCGGCAGCCAAATAGCCTGCGGCGAGGGATCATCGTCCACAAGGTTGTAGACCCCTGGCTCCGCTGTCAATAAGGCCACTGTTGCAGTTGCTGCGTCGTTGACATGCACAAACGACGACACACCCTCGCCCTTACCCACCACCGGATTCTGTCGCTGCGTCACCATGTTCGCAGCGGCCCCACCAGGGTAGTACCACGTTTTCGGTCCGTAGAGGAACCCATATCGCAGCGCCACGCCCTCAATTGCATTGGAACTGAACAACCTCGTCTCCAGTTCCGTATACGTCCGAGCACTCGCTGCCACACTCGGGCTCGCATTTACATCCAACTGAGACGATTCGTCCGCCAGGTTCCCTTGGGCAGCCTTCAGAAAGAATCCACTGGACTGCTGCAGGTACCGCCGAACACCGCTCGCAAGCGCCGCGCGAAATAGATTCCCCCCGCCCTCGATTCGCAGCTTCCTGTCGCCCGCCGCATACTTCGGCATCTCATTCTGGTCCTTGGGCAGCGACGTCAGTTCATCAATCACTATCTCCGCCTTCGCCTGCCACAGGGCCGCCTCCAAGGCCTCCGCATCGAGCGCGTCCACGATCACCGCCTCGGCTCCCTGGCCTTCCAGTTCCTTCGCCCCCGCTTCGCGCTTTGTCATTCCCACAACAGAGTGCCCCCGCTTCACCAACCCCGCAATTAACGGCTCGCCAATTGCTCCGCTCGCCCCCGCAACAAATACACGCATTCTTCACTCCTCTCACCACTCAACAACAAATGCCCAGGCTAAGGCCCTCTTCGCCGCAATCAGAGCACTGGCGTCATAGAACGTTCGGATCGACCTTTTCCTTCGATTCAACGGCCGGCGTCTTCGCCGCTTTGTTCCACCCGTGGAAGCGCGAGAAGTTACCCGCATTCCACGCCTCGCAGAGTCCAGGGGCGCTCAGATCCCAGTCTGGGCGAATTTCACTCGTCACGGCGCGCAGATCGCTCCACAGATCGAAGACCGACGGACGGCCCCAGAACCAGTAGCCGTTATAGATGCTATGGATTACGAGCCCAGGCTTGAGCACGAGCGTATGCGGGATCATCGGATTGTGCTCGGGGTCTGTGTACTCCTGGATGTCGAGATCCTTCTGAATCGTTCGACCGGGGTCGGAAAGGAAGGTCCACTCGGCTCCCAATGACGCACGGAATTCTTGAAGAGTATGGTGATCGTCGGTGGCGATTGTGACGATCTGGGTGTACGCCACTGCGATCCTCGGGTAGAACGCGGCAAGTTCCAAATGCTGCTGATGCTCCTTTGGGCAATAGTGGCCTCGCGCCAGCGTGAGGATCAGTGGATCACCGCCCTGTAGCTCGTTGAGATTCCGGAGAGTGCCCGTGTGATCAGGCAGTTCGTAATTGGGGAAAATACCTCCGGGCACAATATCGGGTCGCATGATTCGGTCCCTCCTATTTCTCTCAAAGATCCAGCGTGACACCCGCGCTTGGTTGGGAACAGCATAGGAGCAGGTTCCCTGGCGCGGGCGCCTCCAGCGGCTCGGGGTTATAGACAATCGAACCGTCAATCAGACCAGTCATGCACGTATGACACACCCCACTCCGGCACGACCATCTGACCGGGACGTCGCACGCTTCAGCCAGTTCAAGTAAGCTCCCGAATTTCGGATCCCAGGCAGCCGTAATCCCGCTGCGCGCAAATGAGACTAGCGGTCCAGATCCGCGCGGCCCATGTGGTTGGTGCGGAGTGTGAACAACCTGCGCGATACCTGGTGTAATAGCCTCGAGAGAACCGAAGACTTCCGTGTGCACATTCTCGGCGAGCACCCCCCAGCTTCGCAGCCCATTGCGCATATTCTGCAAGAATGCAGGCGGACCACACAGATAGAAGTCACTACCCTCTGACACGCCAATTCTCTCGAGCAAAGTTGTGTCAATGTGTCCGGGAGCATCGAAGTCTGCCCCCACTTGGTCGTTTGCAGCGGGCCTGCTGTACACGATGTATTCTCTTCCGCGGGTAAGACGTTTCAGCAATGATCGCGATTCTTCCGCGAATGGATGCTCAGCGCTATTGCGCGCTCCGTAGATCCACCAGATCTCGCGTTGCGAACCTTCGACAGCCAGTGCGTGCAGCATCGCCATCACGGGCGTTGCGCCCACTCCGGCGCTCAACAGAACCACGGGATTCTGGCTGGGACTCAGGGTAAAGCTTCCCCGTGGCGCGCTCACATCAAGTACCGCGCCTTCTTGCGTACGGTTGCACAAGAAGGAACTTCCAATCCCATTCAACTCCTTCTTCACGCTGATGCGGAAATGGTCGGCTGCGGGCAGATCAGACAGCGAATAGCTGCGAAAGATGGGCTGCTTGCCCGGATCGACGAGCAGCCGCAAAACCACAAATTGACCTGCCTGGAAGTCAGGAATAGTCTTCCCGTCGGTCGGCGCCAGATCGAAGGAAGTTACTTCATCGCTTTCCTTTCGGATATGCACCACTCGCATCTTTCGAAATCCGGGCCATGCCGGCGCTTGTTCCTCAGTGGCCAGTCCTCGATTCCCCTCCGAAGTTTTGGAGCTCAAGTCTTGCTCGAGCATTGCCTGAAACGAACTCTGCCAACCCTTGCTGAGTGCAGGAATCCGCAGCGCCCGTTGCAGTTGATCGCTCGAATGTCCTGGCAAATAAAGGAGCGCGTCAACATCGGCCACGCTGATTCGCTCTGGACCATCAGAGGTTTTTACAATTTCGTCGTTTGCACCGACTTCTCCCTCCTGCAATACGCGAAAGTAGAATCCTGGTCTGTGATGTTCTACGAGGAGAGCGGGCATCCGAGGTTCATTCATGCGGATGCCGACGCGATAGCACGTCACGCGCGGTTGCGTCACTTCAAATTCCGCGCCACCGATGCGGTATCGATCGCCGATGCACACCTCGTTATCCAGAAGTCCCTCAACGGTGAAGTTTTCTCCGAACTGGCCGAAGGCAAAATCGCTGCGGCCCAAAAAGCGCTCCCAGTAATGGTAAGAATCCATCTGGTAAACGAATACGGCGCGGTTCTCCCCTCCGTGACCCGCCAGATCGGCTTGGCCGTCACCAGCAACATTGAGCTTGCGCACCAGCTGCCGACCCGTAACGGGACTCTTCCAAATCGCGGTGCGAACGGTCTTACCGTTCCACATCACCTCGCGTGGAAGCCCGACGTTCACTGAAAGCAATCGCGCCATGCGTACCTCGTTGAGGACCGGTTTGTCGCTGAAATCCTTCTATGTCCCACCAACGCCGAGCCAGAGCGGCACGATCCAGGTATCCTTTTCCTGGCTCAGGCGGCCACCAATTGGGCAGATCGGACCTTGTGCGGCGCGCCAACATATGGGAACGTGCCGAGCAGGTCCGAGTGGTGTCCCACGTTATCTCGAGTCACTTTGCCGTTTGTAAGGACGGAAAGGAAGACATCAACGGCATCGTCGGTAAGGGTCCGGCCATTTGCCGGGTAGGAGGCCGGTTTGCTCGGATCGTAAGGGAGGATATCCGGCAGAAGAATCTCGGCGGCCCGCTTTGCTGCCTTAGGGTCATACCCCCCCGTGTGCTCCAGCGAGTGCGCAAAGACACCGATGAAACGCGCATCGTCTAGCGGCTGCCCAGCCTGGTAGGCGCCTATCTCGTCGCCGGTAAGGAATACCGATTGCGAGGCCAGCGCACCGCGGTCCGCCTGAACCCATTTGCCGCTTGCGCCGTCCACGGTGCGATGCCACAAACCCATCTTTCCGAAGCCCAGAGCGGAGTTCGGTATTTCCAGCACGATGCTGCACACGTCCTTGTCAGTAAAGAAATCTTCTCCGGTGAACTGGAGATTATTCAAGGCGCCCATCGTGTCGAAGAAGAAAGGATCGCTCCGCCAGCCGGCGAAGAAGCGGTAGTCTCCGTTCTCCGTCACCAACGCCTCTCGCGCAATCGAGACCGGCGCCCCCTCTATGATCGTCTGTCCGTCGTCGCCGATGCCTGCAGCCCGCTCGCCTTCGACACGGCGCAAAGTCGCGGTCTGTGCGCCGTTCTTGCCTTCGGTAAAGCGCACTCGGTAAGCGATGTCAGCAACGGAATCGCCGTCAGCGTCGATCTTGAGCTCATAGACCGCCTCCGTCGCAAAGGGAATATCTGTCGTGGGTCCGGGCGGGCTGACACCTACGGATGGGTGTACGTTCATAATGAAGATCGACTTGCCCGCGCCCCCGGGCTTGGGGAAGGCATACAGGTCAGAAAGATCAAGCCGGGCGTCCCCGTGGGGAAAGCCAAATTCCGGTCCGGAGTAGTGGTGTGACATAAACTTTCTTCTCCTCTGTTCTCGATTTCCGGCTGCTGCCTTCGTTTCTCGTCGAACTCCCATCACCAAGACAACACGGAACTGCGCCCTGCTCACAAACACTATCGGAGGCACGCAAGCGTCAGGGCGTACCAACCGTGACCGTCCTTCCATGCCCCCCTGGGCTCAAACCCGCTCTCGTTGAGAAGGCTTCGAATGCCACAATCTGTGAATTTATAACTATTCTCTGTGTGTATGGTTTCTCCCGGCATGAAGTGGAGATCGAGGTCCGCGCCCTCGATCCATACATCCTGGTTCCGCGTGCTCTCAAGGTGCATCTCGATCCGAGATTCAATGGAATTCCAAAGCGCACGATGGCGAAAGCTACCCGTGTCAAAGTTGGCCCCCAGTTCTCTGTTAAGGCGATGCAAGATGTTCAGGTTGAACGCGGCGGTGATTCCGTCACTGTCGTCATATGCAGCCAGAAGAGTGGGTTCATCTTTCACCATGTCTGTACCGAGCAACAGCCCATCTCCGGTTTGCAATTGAGCACGTAAGTTTCGCATGATCAGCCGTGCTTCTTCAGGCGCAAAGTTCCCGATGCTCGTGCCGATGTAGACTCCGAGTGTGGTGCCGTTGAAGCGGTCGAGCTCGAGCGGGTGAGTTACATAATTCCGGACGATCGGCTGTACGCGCACTTCCGGCAACGCGCATTCAACGTTTTCCCGCGCCAACTCGAGAGCATTGGAACAGACATCGACTGGCACATATGCGACGTCGTCCGAAACGCGCAAAGCAGCTTCAAGGAGAAGGCAGGTTTTCGAAGCGGTGCCGGCACCCAACTCGACGAGGCGCAGTGGCAACGATCTATCGTTGTGAGCACGAGCAACAATCGCATCTGCGTTTTCCGACAGGATTGCTCTTTCCTTGCGGGTGGGGTAGTACTCGGGAAGGGTCGTGATCCGCTCAAAAAGTCGTGAACCCTCTGCATCGTAGAACATCCACGGTGCCAGCGAGCGTGGTCGTCGGGCCAATCCGCGCCGAACTTCGCGCGTCAGTGCCTGCTGTTCATCCGCAGTTGCGAGGTGCTCTAGTTCAACGGTCTCAAGGTAAGTTGCCATTATCGCGGGTCCTTTCAGACAGCCAAACGAATTCCCGTGAATTGCCATCTGGTTGTTGGTGAAAAGAAATTACGGTAAGTCGCCCGAATATGACTCGCCGGAGTGACGCACGATCCACCGCGCAGAATCATCTGGCCGGACATGAACTTGCCGTTGTATTCGCCGAGCGCACCAGGCAGAGGCTTGTAACCCGGATAACCGGTGTAGGCGCTCGAGGTCCATTCCCAGCAATCACCGAATAATTGCTGAATGCCCGCACCTCTCGCTGCGGCGGGATGGAGTCTTCCAGACTCGAGCAGGTTTCCCTGGACCGTTGCTTGGCTAGCGACGCGTTCCCATTCTGCCTCGGTCGGAAGTCGGCAACCTTTCCAACGTGCGAAGGCATCAGCCTCGAAACAACTTACATGGCACACGGGCGTGTCGAGCAGCGCCGAAAGCCCGTGCCAGCCCGCCAGTGTGAACACGCGCCACCCGGTCTCATCTTCAGCATCGCGCCGCCAGTAAAGGGGCGCCTGCCAGGCAGCGCGCTTCACGGTATCCCAGCCGTCGGAAAGCCACAATTCAGCGCGCGTGTATGCGTTGTCGGATATGAATTCCAGGTATTCGCGGCAGCTGACTTCGCGGTTTGCGATCTGGAAGGCTTCTAGAAATACGTTATGCCGGGGAGTCTCATTATCGAAACAAAAGTCGAGGGGATCCCCTGCTCGCAGCGGGTAACCAATTTCCGCCAATCCACCATCAAAGCTGTGCCAGGTTAGTTCCGGAGCTCGATTCCACTCTTCTCCTGAGAGCGGGCCTGCCGCATACGAGAGGCACAATGGGTTGGAAAAAAAAACGTGCTTGATGTCCGTCAAGGCGAGTTCCTGGTGTTGCTGCTCATGATTCAATCCCATCACAATGCGTCGAGTTCCTTCCTCACCGGCGCCACTCGCGAAAAGCCTATCCATCTCCTGGTCGATGTGTGCTCGGAACGCAAGAACTTCATCGAGCGAAGGCCGTGAGAAGACCGAGCGCAGGCCTTTATCCGGAATCTCCTGGCCGAGCGAGTTGTAGTAGCTATTGAAAAGCCAATGGAACTCTTCCCGAATGGGTTTGTAGTCCTTGAGGAAGGGGCGCAACACAAACGTTTCAAAAAACCACGTCGTGTGAGCCTGGTGCCATTTCATGGGGCTCGCTTCCGGACACGACTGCACCATCTGATCTTCGGCCGAAAAACTCGCTGCCATCGCACTTGTCGCGGACCGCACGGCCTTGTACCTGGATCGCACGGCGGTGTCCAGCACATCGCTTCCAATGCTACAGCGAGCAGATTCTATAGCATCCCCTTGGCATCGCGTTTCAATAGCGCCGGTTTGAGCCATGGTCTCCTCCTCGACTTTTTTTTCAGTGCTCGACGCCGAATCGACTCGTAAGTGCTGAGTTCATAAAAGCAGAGCCGTCAAAACGAGACAATTGCACCATGGTATCGGCGATACGTTGGTATCGGCACTTGAAGTCTTTTCTCGATCTTCAGAGTGGTCGTGTTCTTCCCTGCTACACGAACGGCTCTAGTTTGGCGAGAATGGTCGGTAGATATTCCGAGACCGTCGGATGAATGTGCATTGCGCGCTGGACAACCGTGTACGGCGCCTTGGCATACATGATGTCAAGCAGAACGTGGACCACTTCATCGCCTCCGACACCAAGAATCGCTGCACCCAGAATTTGTTTCGTTTCTGCATCGACGCAGATCTTGATGAGACCCTGTGTCTCACCTTTTTCGTACGCACGGCTCACTTTGCTCATTGGATATTTCACTGCGAGCGCGCGACGCCCGGATTTCCGTATCTCCGCATCCGTCATACCGCATCGCCCCAACGGAGGATCAATGTACAGAGCGTAAGCCTGGATCCGGTCGGAAACCCGGCGATGGTCGTCGTTGAATAGATTGTCCGCAACGATCTCATAGTCGTTATAGGAAGTATGCGTAAAGGCGCCTCGGCCGTTGCAGTCACCCAATGCCCAGATGCCTGGCACGTTCGTCTGCAGTTGATCATCTGCCACTATGTAGCCGCGGTGGTCCGTAGCTACCCCAGCCCGGTCCAGTCCCAGGTCGCTCGTATTCGGAGTCCGTCCCACCGCCAGAAGAACGTGAGTGCCAACAACTTCCGGCGGACCCTCTTCGCATGTGAGGCCGACGGCGACACCGCCATCCCGTTTTGACAGCGAGATACATTTCGCATTCAGCCGGATGTTTACACCTTCAACCTCCAGGATTTCGCGCACAGCCTGGGAAACATCTTCGTCCTCCCGCCCAATCAAGCGCGGCCCCATTTCCACAACCGTGACTTCGCTCCCGAAGCGGCGATAAATTTGGGCGAACTCCAGCCCAACATAGCTTCCGCCGACGATGATGAGGTGCTCTGGCAAGAAATCAATGTCCATCATCGATGAGTTGTCGAGAAATGGGACGTCGTGAATCCCCGGCATTTCAGGAACCGAAGCGCGCCCGCCCACGTTGATATAGATCTTCTCGGCTTCGAGAACTTCATCGTTGACCACGACGGTGTTCGACGACTGAAAGCGAGCATGCCCCTGAATGACCGTGCAATTTGCCATGCCTCGGAGCGACTGCTCCACTCCCTTGTTAGACCTCGCGGACGCCGCATCCTTGCGGGCTTTGACTCGCGTCATATCGACGCTGAAATCACGAATGGCGAGACCATATTCCGCCCCTCGACGGGCAACATGGATCGCATAGGCGCTTGCCACCAGTGTCTTTGTCGGGATGCATCCCGTATTCACGCATGTGCCGCCAAACTTACCGCGTTCGATAATGGCGACAGTTTTCCCCGCCTCCGCGAACCGCGCTGCAAGGGACGGACCCGCCTGGCCGGTCCCAATGATGATTGCATCGAAGTGCTTCATCGTAGTGGTCAACGTGCCCCTTCTATGTGGATCTTCGCGTTTGTGGCTGCCTCTTCGGGGGTCTTGCCGTCCTGACGCGCGACAATGTAGGCCGCGTACCATCCCGACCAGTGGTGCTTCGGAGCGGTAGGCTCATATTCGCCGTGGCGCTTCTCCGTCTCTTGCAAGAGTTCGGTCAGCGTCGCTACATCGAAATTGCTGAGTCCCCGGCCACGCAGCCGGGTTGTGACTTCCTGAAACAGCCATCCATTGCCGTCGGGGTCACGAAACGTGGCGAATGAGCCGTAGGTGGCATGCTCCGGTGCTGGCCCGCTGATGCGCCCGCTGCCGTCGACCCGGAACTGAGCGCCCGGCGTTCCCGGGTGGAACACCTCACTCACGTCGATGCCTCGGGCGGCAAGATCTCTCCGTGATAATTCAACGTTTGAGACGATCAGGTAGAGGCCCTGGGCAGATCCTGGCGCCGCGGGAGTCATCTTCGTGCCAAACTGAACCGAGCACCCGGAACCAGGCGGCGTGAACTGAACAACCCGGAACCCGTTATCGTACGGAAAGTCGGCGTCGAGCCGCCATCCCAACCTGGTGTAGAACTCCTTCGAGCGGTCAACATCCGCGACGGGAATGACGACTACCTCGATCTTCGTGTCAATTCTCGCGCTGCCTCCGGCCTCCTTGTCAGAGGCTTTGTCTGTACTCATGGCTGCCCTCGCCCCAATGAGGCCAGAACCCCGATGACAAATCTATTGGACGAACGTATCGACCGACACCAAAGTATGGATTGGACATATCGAAACAGAGCGGTGCCAGCTTTAGTCGCCCGAGCCCAATACCAAGGTATCGCCGATACCATCGTCCAATTGAGTCCCCGGAACACCTCGGATGTAATCACTCAATCGGAGCCGATTCGGCCGGAAGAACGACCTTGGAAAAAACAACGGGAGGAAGATGATGAGTATTATTGATAAGGCGCTCGAAGCAAACCGCGATTATGCCAAAAACTACAACCCCGCTCTGGGGAAGCATCCGGCCCCGAAAATCGTAGTTGTAACCTGCATGGATCCCCGGCTCTCAGACCTGTCCGGAATCCTGGGTCTGCCGCAAGCCGATATCGACGTCATCCGAACCGGCGGACCCGCGGTAACAGAAGATGTCCTCGGGGAACTTGTCGTTTCCAATCGTGTACTCGGAACCACGGAGATACTGCTTCTCAACCACACCGGCTGCGGGTTCACGACATTCACGGATGAGGAGTTGAACTCGAAGCTGAGCGCCTCGACCGGAGATGCGTCGCCGGCTCCGATGCGCTTCTTCTCCTATACTGACCCCGAGGAAAATACCCGGGAGCAGATCAAGAAAGTCAGATCGCATCCCTGGATCGCGAAGGACGTCCCCGTGCGAGGCTTCATCTTCGACGTGAACACGGGGAGACTAAGCGAAGTCAGAGTGCTTGAGCACGAACGCGCTGCCTGAACCGCGATCATTTTTCCATGTTCACCGGCCACACAGTTCTTCGGTCCTTCCAGGGAGAGTCGAGACGGCTCCGAATGGCCATGGGAGAGCAACAAATCCAAGCAATAGTTCCAATGAGGAGATTGGGGGCACCGAAAGCCGCCTGTGGCTTAATTGCTTTCGCGCAAGGGCAGACGATTCGCTGGCCGTCTAGCCAAACATTTACGGAAGGGATGGCAGAGACATGTCCCAGGCCACCTGGCAACCGCACGAAAAGCACGGACGGCTAACGACGCAGAGCGACTTGCCCAATAGTGTCTATGCATTTCCGAAGCAGCGCAAAGAGCCACTGACAGACGCCGAACATGTGCGCAACGCAGTGGCCCGGTTCGATCAGGTTATCGGAGTCTCAGATGCTGACCGTGCCTTGGCATTCGCGAACATCGAGAAAATTGCAAGCTACTACGGCGTCAACCTCGCGGAAACTTCGTGGCACGATTTGGCCAGTCATCCTCAAAAGAACAGAAGAGAGGCTGCCGCGCATGGCGCTGCGACGCGCGAGCGCCAAACGCACAGCTGAGTACCCGCCGGTTCCAGAGTCGGCCAATAGAAGGAGGATTGGCCGGCGTGCAGCAGGATTTCACCAACCAGAAACCAAACCTGAAAAGGAGACCGAATATGACGGACACGAACGCAGCGATCGCGGTATATGACAACCACTCGGAAGCCGAGGACGCGGTGAAGGAGCTTCAGAAATCAGGCTTCGAGATGAAGAAGCTGTCAGTTGTGGGTAAGGACTATCACACCGACGAGCACGTCGTCGGCTACTACAATGCGGGGGACCGCATGAAGTATTGGGGCAAGCAGGGCGCTTTCTGGGGCGGATTCTGGGGTTTGCTGTTTGGCTCCGCATTCTTCTGGGTGCCTGCAATAGGCCCTGTGCTGGTTGGGGGTCCACTGGTGGCCTGGATCGTCGCCGGCCTCGAGGACGCAATTCTCGTTGGCGGTTTGAGTGCTCTCGGCGCCGGCCTCTTCAGCATAGGCATACCAAAAGACAGCATCGTAACCTACGAGGCAGCGATTAAGGCCGGTGAGTATCTGGTGGTTGCTCATGGGACTTCCGAGGAGGCCGCAAAGGCGAGAGAGATTTTGAGCAGATTGAAACCACTCCACGTGGCGGATCATGTTCTCCAACCTACGACGCAAACAGCAACCGCCTGATCGCATCGTGAGGTCGGATCGGACGGTTCGTCGAGTCTGACCTCACGCCACTTCGGGCAGAGTAATTCCATGGATCGTATGCCCCGGGAGGAATGCCATTCGGTACGGCCATCGATGGAGTTGTTCTGAGGTAAGCGCGAAACTTCGTTAATGTCTTCCCGAAAGAGATATGCCTTAAAAGCCGTAGTTCTTTTTTCGCAAGGCATTCTTGTATGCATCGCGCGCCTTTTTGGCCGTGAGCTCGGCATCGTGAAGTTTGAATCCCGCGTCATCCCACTTCTCCATCTGGAGCATGGAGTGATCTCCTGTGGCGAGCGATTCCTCGGCGCGAATTGCTCCTATCCAGGCATCTACGGCCTGCCTATAGGTGCGAAGCAACTGGTCAAAGTCTGAATTGTCCATGATTGCGAACGTAAAATTGATTTGGCGCTGAGTCAATCGGGGTTGGCTACTTTTCACAGGAGTTTAATGAATCTGCGAAGGCCCCAATTCAGCGTGTGAGAGCGCTTGTCCTGAATTTGAGCGTTTCCCGTTTCCCGGCGGGGCCCGAGGTTCAATGGCATTCCGGGAGCCGTCCGATGCGTCCTGTCCGCCCACCGTAGAGGGGAGTGAGAATGTTCTCCAGTCGCGGCCGTCGTCCCTTGCCAACTCGCTTGTCATCCCTATCCCGGCCACTTCCAGTTTCGAATCTCCTCCTTGTCGATGCCTTCGGCGTGAGCGTAGTTAATGCTCGCGATGATCTGATCCTTCAGCCATTCCTTGACGTGGGCGCCGACGGAACGCAGACGCGGAACACGATCGATGACATCAATTGCCAAATTGAAGCGATCGATCTGATTGAGAATCGCAAGTTCGAGCGGAGTGTTGATGCTACCCTTCTCCTTATACCCGCGCACATGGATGTTGTCGTGATTCTTGCGCCGATAGCTGAGCTTGTGAATGAGCGCAGCATAACCATGGAAGTTGAAGATCACCGGCTTGTCGATGGTGAAGAGCGAATCGAAATCGCGATCGGGAAGTCCATGCGGATGTTCAGTCTCCGGCATGAGACGGAAAAGATCCACAACATTCACGAATCGTATCTTCAAATCCGGGAAGTGCTCCTTCACGATTGTGACTGCCGCAAGTGACTCCATGGTCGGGATGTCGCCGGCACAAGCCATCACCACGTCGGGCTCTTCACCGTTGTCGCTGGACGCCCAGTCCCAGATGCCGATGCCCTTGGTGCAGTGGGTGACTGCATCTTCCATGGTGAGGTACTGCAGATGCTCTTGCTTATCCGCGACGATGACGTTTACGTAGTCCCGCGAGCGAAGGCAGTGATCGGTCACACTGAGCAGGCAGTTTGCGTCCGGCGGTAGGTAGATTCGCCCCACATCGGGGCTCTTGTTGGTGACCACGTCAAGAAATCCTGGATCCTGGTGCGTGAAGCCGTTATGATCCTGCCGCCACACCAGCGACGTGATGAGGATGTTGATCGAAGGCACGGGCGCCCGCCAATCGAGCTCCTTCTTGGACTTCTCCAGCCATTTGGCATGCTGGTTGAACATGGAATCGACGATGTGAATGAAGGCTTCATAACTTGAGAAGAGCCCGTGACGACCAGTCAAAACGTAACCTTCAAACCAGCCTTCGAGCGTGTGCTCGCTCAACATTTCCATCACACGCCCGGAGGCATCGAGTTCGCCGCCGTCTGCGTCTTCGGGCTTGAATTCGGCAACCCAAGTTTTCTTTGAGGCGGCGTAAATGGCTTCGAGCCTGTTGGACGCAGTCTCATCCGGTCCAAACACGCGGAAGGAACTCATGTTGCGCCGCATCACTTCGGCCAGAAAGTGCGCGAGCACATCGGTTGGCCGCGCGTCGGCTGCACCCGGAGCTTTGACCTCGACGGCGTAGTCGCGAAAGTCGGGCAGTTCGAGTTCCTTTCGCAGCAGCCCGCCGTTGGCATGAGGATTGGCGGAGATGCGCCTCGAGCCCGAAGGGGCAAGATCCTGCAGTTCTGCAATGAGCTTTCCTTCTGCGTCGAATAACTGTTCGGGCTTGTAGCTGCGCAGCCAGTCCTCGACAAGTTTCAGATGTTTCTCATTTGTTCTTGGATCGGTTATTGGGACCTGGTGCGCCCGCCACGAACCCTCTACCTTGTGGCCGTCAACGACTTTCGGTCCTGTCCATCCTTTGGGAGAGCGGAGTACGATCATTGGCCAGCGGGGACGGTTTGCATCGCCAGTTAGGCGCGCATGCCGCTGGATCGAGCGAATTTCCAGGATGCATTGCTCCAGCGTCGAAGCCATTTTCTGATGCATCGCCGGCGCGTCATCGCCCTCGACGAAATAAGGCTTGTGGCCGTATCCGATCAGCAATGCCTCCAGTTCATCGTGCGGAATGCGGGCAAGGATCGTGGGATTCGAGATCTTGTAGCCGTTGAGGTGCAACACCGGGAGAACAGCCCCATCGCGAATGGGATTCAGGAACTTATTTGAATGCCACGAGGTGGCGAGCGGACCGGTTTCGGCCTCTCCGTCTCCTACGGTGACGGCCACTATGAGGTCGGGATTGTCGAAAGCGGCCCCGTACGCATGAGAGATGGAATAGCCCAGCTCGCCACCTTCGTGGATCGAACCGGGTGTTTCCGGCGTGCAGTGCGAACCGATCCCGCCAGGAAATGAGAACTGCTGGAAGAACTTGAGCAGGCCAGCCTCGTCACGACTCTTGTCGGGATAAATCTCGGAATAGTAGCCTTCAAGGTAGCAGTTGGCCAGGGTCGCGGGCGCGCCGTGACCTGGGCCCGCGATGTACATGACGTTCAGGTCGTATTTCTTGATGAGACGATTCAAGTGAATCCAGATCAAAGACTGTCCCGGATCCGACCCCCAATGTCCAAGAAGCCGATGCTTGATGTGCTCCAGCCTCAACGGCTCGCGAAGCAGAGGATTCGCGCGGAGGTAGATCATTCCTGCCGCTAAATAATTGCAGGCATGCCAGTACTCATCAATCTTCAGTAGCTCATCGGGGGTAAGTGGCGCCACGATCTCAGGCGAAGACTCAGTTGTGCTGGCCATTGTGTTCTCCTGCAACTCAAGATTTCGTCATCTGTCAGATGACCTGCCTTGCGGCATAGACCTATGATGCCGCGAGGTCGCCAAAAAGCTTATGAATTTCGAATACTTCTACTCCTATGCCGCTGCATCGACCGCGAAGTTGTCAACCGATACCATCGTCCAATAGACGCTTCGTTCCGATTCTGGCCAAATAGCGGTAACGGGAAGGTGTTGGTCCAATCCGGAGATAAGTCATGAAAGCAATTGTTGTCCACGAATATGGCGGTCCTGAAGTACTCAAATTTGAGGAATACCCTGATCCGGTCCCGGGTCGGGGTGAGGTGTTGGTGCGGGTCGCCGCCGCCAGCGTAAATCCGATCGACTACAAGCGCCGTGCTGGATTAACGAAGGATTTCTATCCGATTCACTTCCCGGGTCTGATAGGAGTCGATATGTCAGGGACCGTTGTGAAGGTCGGACCGGGAGTTGTGACCTTTACCGAAGGGAACCAGGTCTTTGCAATGGCGGACAACACATATGCCGAACTTTGCGTGGTGAAAGCGGATGCTCTAGCGGATATTCCCGAGGGGCTTGATTTGATCCTGGCAGCGGCATTACCGCTGGTGACGGTGACCGGCAATCAGCTGCTGGCAGCTACCGAAGTCAAAGCGGGCCAGACGGTCCTGGTTCTTGGCGCAGTAGGAAATGTCGGACGTTCGGCAGTATTCACCGCGAAGGATCGCGGGGCGACAGTGATCGCTGGTGTCTTGAAGAAGCAGATGGATGAGGCGAAGACAGTCGGCGCTGATCAACTTGTCGCAACCGACGACGAAAGCGCGATTGCGAGTCTTCCGCCGCTCGATGCGGTGGCGGATACCGTGGGGGGAAGGACGGCCGCGAAGCTGATCGGCAAGGTCAAGCCGGGAGGGGTGTTTGCCTCGGTTGCCGGGACGCCGACAAACGCTGCAGAGTACCCGTCGGTAAAGGCAGTCTTTGTCTTCTCGCACTTCGACAGGGACACGCTCCAATTCATGGCCGAAGCGGTCCGAGATGGCAAATTGGTAATCCCGATCGGCGAGGAGCTGCCACTCAGTGAAGCGGCCGAGGCTCAAGCATCAGCTGAAAAGGGCGGTATCGGGAAGATCTTGCTGGTGCCTTGAAGTATTTTGGATCGAAGCCGGGAATCAGGCTCAGGTCCGCCGGTAGCGTAAATACAGATACGCGGCGTGTTGCTTGACGCTGACCATTTGAAGCCAGGGCGCGGAGTCCGGCATAAACTGGACGCCCTGTACGAGAGCGGGGCGAGTAACATTTGGCTCACGGCCTGCTACCTGCGGCGATAGCGTCAGAAAGAGTTCGTCTACCGCATCCTCCGCCAGAAATTGTCCAAACAGCGTGGGCCCACCCTCGTGGAGAACCGTCTTTACTCCAAATTGCGAATGAAGCAACTCAAGCATCGCAAGCGGAGCGATGGTGCCGCTGCTCGAATTCAAAGCATGTACCTCAACGGAGCCCAGAGTCGCAGCGCCTCGACGGGTGAGCTCATCTCTGCCAGGCGAGGTTGTGATAACTACGGTGCGCATAGCCGGCGTTCGGAAGACTGCTCTCTCCAACTCCAGTTGGCCGCTGCCGCTAACGATCACGAGCAGAGGGTTTTCGGGCTTATGCAGCGTGTTGGCTCGGTATTCTGCGTAGAAACATTTCGCATCCGGATAGGTTGATTCGGGAGTCCAAAGGCTCTCCGCGCTCACGTCGTGCAGCGTTCCAGCGCCGACCATGACAGCATCCACAGAAGCCCGCAGCAGGCCCATGATAAATTTGTCCGCAAGATTGGAACCACTGATGGTTGAGCCACCCGACTTTCCCTCAATCTCGTAGCTGACGACCCCGTCCAGAGTGGAGACAAAATTCGCAATGACATACGGACGCGCGGTGGATGACGGGTGAAAGTGCAGATCTCCGTCATATAGCTCTCTCAATTCCTGCGGGAGAGCTGATTCGGTGTACTGCTGGTCACAATCAATCAGAGTCCGTACAAGCCCCATTCGCTGTCCTTCTGGATGCCCCTG